>VAOW01037185.1_pt1 | contig 23707 bp, 24 predicted proteins | sample 3393921 | NCBI WGS metagenome assembly VAOW01 (sample SAMN08290428, study PRJNA428436) | hydrothermal vent metagenome | isolation source: Deep-sea hydrothermal vent chimney | place: Indian Ocean: Southwest Indian Ridge | depth 2742 m m | reverse complement strand
ATTACATATTTTCCATAATTATAGGCACCTTTTACTTTACAGAATAACCCTTTATGCTCTACCAAATCGTTAGGTTGTAACCTATATCTCTTCCTTCTTATGGAAGGTTTAAAACCTTTTCTATTGGTATGCAAACTCCTGTTATTCCTTCTTGTTTGGGTTAACCCATAACTCCTGTTTCTTTCCTGTACGTTCCCACCAGTAATCGCGAAAACATCATTAATATGGCTTTTTTTAACCATAATTTAATCCTATTATCTTTTGTAATATAACCATAAGTTTTACCACATTTTAAAATTTTAACTAATATATTCCTTCTATTTCTTCTGTGATTTTTTCTGCTCTAACAACCTGGAGATTCTCTTTCTCAAGGTTAATTCACATGAAATCAATTCGCTTTTTTCTGTTACAGTACTGAAGCTAATTGTTGTGTATCCAGCATCTATACCCAGTCTAATAGCCTGTTTATTTCATCCTACTGGATAGTTTAGTTTGATTGTGAAGGGTGTTCGCTGAACTACTGTTGCTTTTTCCTGTTTAAGGAGTATTTTTGCCTTTTTCGGTCTTGTAAGCATCAGAGGTTTTTCATGCATGTTTATGAGAGGTACTTCTGACATACTCCCACGACTAAAGTTCGTGGGCTTTCCCGCTCACAATATCGTAAGTCCTGTCCACTCTTGCCAGAGTCTATGTCCTGAGCGGAGTTGTTATTGGTCAGTACTAGCAGAGTTTCCTCTCTGTTTAATGCCCTACTTACAGAGCAGGTGACTTGAGGAGGAGCCTCTGGTGTGTTCTTGAATTCTACCAATAACTTCTGCATTCTTTAATACCTCCTATCAATCAATTGCTCTTATCCCTCATAGGACAAGCACCATGGTTTTAGCAGGGGTGATTGACAATTCACTCCACAGTAGCTTTTCCAATAAGTCTGAGTCCTTTAAGTTCGGGTCTTGTCAATACAGCTATGTCACCAGACTTATATACAACTGGTTTATTTGTCTCAACTATTAATTCTCCTGATTCCTTTATATTTTTTATTGTACAGGCTTCGTAGAATAACCCGAGGGATAGCATAAACTTCTGCTCTTTTTTAATCTCTCCTTTAAAGAAGGGAGTCTTTTCAAACTTCAGCTTCATTATTTTATCAGCTATCAGAGGTGAGTTCTCTTCTGTCAGAAGGTATCCTCTATCAAGTTCCTCAATATCGACTCCCTTGAGAGATAGCCCCACTCTATCTCCTGCCCCGGCTGTCTGAACATCAACGTCATGTATCTGAATAGATTTCACAAGTACTTCTCTATCCCCAGGAAGAACCCTGAGTTTCTGGTACTTCTTTATCTCTCCGCCTTTCACCACCCCGAGAATAACAGTGCCAACACTTTTCACCTTGAAAAAGTGGTCTATGACTACAAGGGGAAAACCACAATTACTAGGTTTAAAACTGGCAAGAGAGTCTATTATGGCGTTGAAGTCCATCTCAACGATTTTATAGTCTTCAACTACAGTACCCCTGATTATTTTCTTTAACTGTTCAACTGGAAAATTTTGAGTAATTATCAGTCCCTGCTTTATATTTAGAAGTTCAAGGGCAACAATAGTTTCACCAAACTCGGGAGAGATAGCAGAGACGTTCATAACTGCAGCATTAGCCATATTTATTGATTGGAGAAGAGAGGAAAGCTTTTCAGGGTAAGTGTGAGGCTCAACAAATGTATAGAGTATATCTTCATGTTTTCTACTATAAAGAGTAATATCGCTTTCTGTTCCCTTCTTACCAAGTAATTTGCCCAACTCCCCACCAAGTAAAACCACATTAAAAGACTGCATACTCTCTGCTATAATAGAGAGATTTATAAATGTTATGTTTATCTTTAAACTTGATATCATGACACAATTGACTTCTGCAAAGAGAGGAGAGATCACTCAGGAGCTAAAGGATGTAGCAGATAAAGAAGGAATTAGCAGGAAAAAGCTCATGAGGAGAGTGGCAAATGGCGAGATTGTTATTCCGAAGAATATTACAAGGAAAATAGAACCGGTTGGAATTGGTAAAGGGCTTAAGGTCAAGCTCAATGCCAATATAGGGACATCTCCTGATTATATAGATATAAATAATGAGATTGAGAAGGCTAAGGTTGCCCTGAAATACGGGGCAGACGCAATTATGGACCTCAGCATTGGTGGGAATATCAAGGAAATAAGAAAATATTTGCTTGAGATGAATGCTCCTCTTGGTACAGTTCCAGTCTATGAGGCTGCAGCATATGCCGAGAGTAAGGCTATGCCTGTTGTTGATATGAGCATTGATGTATTCTTCAGGGTTATTGAAGACCAAGCAAGGCAGGGTGTCGACTTTATGACACTTCATGCAGGTGTTACATCCGAAGGTATTGAAAGGCTGAGAAGACAGAGCAGACTGACAAGTATAGTGAGTAGAGGGGGTGCAATTATGGCTGCTTGGATGAACCATAATAACAGAGAAAATCCTCTCTACGAAGAGTATGATTATATTCTTGAAATTGCAAAAGAATATGATGTGACTTTAAGTTTAGGGGATGCTCTCCGTCCAGGAAGTATACATGACGCTACAGATAGGTCTCAGGTTCAGGAACTTATAATTCTTGGAGAGCTTGTTGATAGAGCCAGAGAGGCCGGAGTTCAGGTGATGGTAGAGGGGCCAGGACATATGCCCATGAACCAGATTGAGGCGAATGTTATTCTCCAGAAGAGGCTATGCAGTGATGCTCCCTTTTATGTGCTAGGTCCTCTTGTAACAGATATTGCTCCTGGTTATGATCATATATCTGGTGCCATAGGAGGAGCTATTGCGGCTTTAGCAGGGGCTGATTTTCTTTGCTATGTAACCCCTGCAGAGCACCTTGCACTTCCTGATTTAGAAGATGTTCGTATAGGAGTTATAGCCAGTAAGATAGCAGCCCATGCAGCAGATATAGCGAGAGGTATAGATGTTGAGAGAGATAATGAAATGGCTAGGGCAAGATTTGACTTGGACTGGAAGAAGCAGTTTGCTCTATGTCTAGACAGGGAGAGAGCGGAGGAGTACAGGAGCAGGCGAGGACCAAAGAAGGAGGAGGAGACCTGCAGTATGTGCGGAAGCTTCTGTGCAATGAAGCTTTCTGGCTCTTTTCTTTGAGGTTTTATTTTTATCTTCGGAAAAAAATTTAAAAACCATCTGGGATAACCTAACTTAAACTCTAATATGGTAGAGTTTTTTGTAGATGTTAACATAGGGTTCTCCTGAAATTCAGAATGAAGCCGATGAAAGGAGGTAGATGAATGTCAAAAATTTATGTTAAATTCGAGACTCCAAAAGAAATTGCTGATAAAGCTTATGAAGCTATTGAGCTTGCCAGAAGTACAGGAAAGATTGGCAAGGGTGCAAATGAAGTAACAAAGTATGTCGAGAGGGCTCAGGCAGCTTTAGTGGTTATGAGTGAGAATGTCGAGCCAGAAGAAATCTTAGCTCATATTTCGCTTATATGTGATGAGCGCGGTATTCCATACTTATATGTCCCAGATAAGATGGAGCTGGGCAAGGCCTGTGGGTTATCTGTGAATGCTTCGACAGCCTGTGTAGTGACACCTGGCAAAGCCAGAGAGTTAATTGAGGAGATATCCGAAACAGTTGCTGCTCTGAAGAAGTGAGACAATGGCAAAAGAAGAGGAAAACCTTGGATTTCCTGCTGAAGTCGTGGAACTTGTGGGAAGAACAGGTATGACCGGCGAGATAATTCAGGTCAAGTGTAGAATTCTTGAAGGCAGGGATAAAGGTAGGATTATTAGAAGGAATGTCAAGGGTCCTATAAAGCTGGGCGACAGAATAATGCTCATGGAAACAGAGCGTGAAGCCAAAGAGCTTAAGGTGCCATAGGAGGTATGAAAAATGCAGGAAAGAATATGCTTCTTCTGCAAGAGAAAAATAGAGCCTGGAACTGGCAAGATGTTTGTCAAAAGGAATGGCACTATCTTCTATTTATGTTCGAGTAAGTGTGATAAGAACATGCTTGGTCTGGGCAGAAATCCTCTCAAAGTAAAATGGGTAAAGAAGAGCAAAGTATAGAAGAGGTGCTTTTATGGAGAGAACTTTTGTTATGGTTAAGCCAGATGCTGTTGCCAGAAGTTTAACTGGTGAGATTATCTCAAGGATGGATAATAAAGGGCTCAAAATTGTTGCTTTGAAAATGGTCAAAATTAGTGAGGAAATTGCTAAGAGGCACTATGAGGAGCATAACGAAAAGCCCTTTTTCTCTTCAATGGTTTCCTATATGACCTCTGGGCCTGTTGTTGTTCTTGTTGTTGAGGGTGTCGGGGCTGTTAAAGTGGTTCGAAAACTTGTTGGTGCAACTGACCCTAAAGAGGCAGACTCAGGTACTATAAGAGGAGACTTTGCTATTGATATAGGAAGAAATGTAATTCATGCTTCGGATTCAATAGCTTCAGCTGAGAGAGAAATAGGACTTTACTTTGCCAAGGATGAAATAATCAAATATTCAAGAGTAGATGAAAATTGCCTCTACGAATAAAAACAAAAAAAAAGTATTTTATCTTTTTTAATAAAAAAAAATTAGATTAGCTTTTCAGCTCAATTTCGATATTAACTCCATCAGGCACACGAACACGCATTATCTGACGCATTATGCGCTCGTCAGCATCGATTTCAAGGAGCCTTTTATGGATTCTCATTTCCCATCTTTCCCATGTGGCAGTGCCATCCCCTGAAGGAGACTTTCTCACTGGAACTCTGAGCCTTCTTGTAGGTAATGGTATTGGCCCTGAAACACTAACACCAGCTTTTGTGGCTATATCCTTAAGCTGGTTGCAGACATTCTCCAGTCTAATATGGTCTGTACCACTGAGTCTTATTCGAGCAAGCATTCCTAACTAGCCTCCAAATTAAAAAATAAAGCCTTATCTGGCTTTCTCTATATCAACAACCAGTCCTGCAGCAACTGTTGAGCCCATATCTCTAATAGCAAATCTGCCTAACTGTGGTATCTCCTTGACTTTCTCTAGAACCATGGGTTTTGTGGGCTGTATTCTTATAACACCTGCATCACCTGACTTGAGAAACTGGGGGTTCTTTTCCATTATATTACCTGTCTTCGGGTCAAGCTTGCTTATAAGTTCTACAATCTTACAGGCTACCTGAGCAGTATGTGCATGGAAAACAGGAGTGTAGCCAACTGTTATTGCACTGGGATGCTGGAGAACAACTATCTGGGCTGTAAAAGTTTTTACCACTGTTGGCGGGCTGGTCACATGTCCGCAGACATCTCCACGCTTGATATCATTCTTACCCACACCTCTTACGTTGAAGCCTACATTATCGCCGGGTTCAGCCAGTTCTATCTGCTCATGATGCATCTCTATAGTCTTGACTTCACCTGAGATATTTGCCGGTTCAAATATAACTTTATCCCCTGACTTCATAACTCCAGTTTCGACTCTACCTACTGGCACAGTTCCAATTCCTGTAATAGAGTAAACATCCTGAATCGGAAGTCTCATAGGAAGATTGGTTGGTTTATTTGGTATCTTGAGATTGTCAATAGCCTCTAATAGAGTAGGCCCCTTGTACCATGGCATAGCATCTGCCTTCTTTGTAATATTGTCACCCTTGAGTGCTGACATTGGCACAAACTGTAGCTGGTCGGGTTTGTATCCTACCATCAGGAAAAGCTTTGAGACAATTCCTTTAACCTCATTAAACTTCTTCTCGTCATATTTCACTACATCCATCTTGTTTATGCCAACTATAAACTGCTGCATTCCAAGGGTTCTTGCAAGGAAGACATGTTCCTTTGTCTGGGGCATAAGACCGCCTTTCTCGTCCCTCTGAGCAACATCAACAACAAGCACTGCAGCATCTGCCTGACTTGCACCAGTTATCATATTTTTGATAAAGTCTCTGTGTCCAGGTGCATCTATAATTGTGAAGAAGTACTTCTCAGTCTCCATCTTCTGGTGAGAGATATCAATGGTAACACCTCTTTCTCTCTCTTCTTTAAGTCTATCCATAACCCAGGCAAACTCAAATGTTGCTTTACCTTTCTTTTCAGCTTCTTCTTTATATTGTCTTATGATATGTTCTCCAATTACTCCTTTTTCAAAGAGAAGTCTTCCTACTGTCGTAGACTTACCATGGTCTACGTGTCCAATAAACACCAGATTCAGGTGTGGCTTATTTGATGCCATTTATTCAACCTCCTTTTTCCTTTGTATTGTATTACCTTAATTTAAACCTTTTCTTTCCTTTATCTTGCGTATAACTTCTTCCTGAAGTTCCCATGGGGTCTGTTCATAACCTGCAAATTCTGTACTCCAGAGTGCTCTGCCCTCTGTTGCTGACCTTATACTTCCTGCAAAGCCAAACATATCACTAACAGGGCATTTCGCTTCAATCACAACCATGTCTCCTTCCTGACGCATGTCTATAATCTGACCTCTTCTGCTCTGAATTTCCCTGGTAGCACCACCCATATAATCCTGTGGTACATGGACGAATACCTTAATTTTTGGCTCAAGAAGAACCGCATTTGCATGAAGAATAGCCTCTCTTATAGCTACTCTTACAGCCGGGATGACCTGCGCCGGACCTCTATGGATTGAATCTTCATGGAGCTTTACATCCACAAGTTTGACCTTGACACCGAGTACCTTCTCTCTCGCGAGTGGCCCATTATTTATGGCTTCATGGAAACCTTCCTGAATGAGCTGCATCACTTCATTGAGATACTGGATACTTTTTGTAACATCTGTAAGTATATTTCTCTCATAAACCTCAACAATACCCTTTGACTCAATTTTATTTAGACCAATCTCTTTAAAGGCCTTTCCAAGCTCCTTACCTTTATAATGTGCCGGGTTTATTCCACCTTCAAGAATTTCCTTCATAACAGGCTCATCTATTGGCTCTAGAACAAAATAGAAACGGTTATGTTTATTTGGTGACTTCCCTTCTATCCGAGGGGAGGTTGAAGATACACTTTCTCTGTAAACAACAATCGGTGGAGAGACTTCAACATCCACGCCTCTTTCCTTGATTCTATAAACAGTAACCTCGAGGTGGAGTTCACCCATACCTGAAAGGAGATGTTCACCTGTCTCTTCATTAATCTGGATTCTCAGGGTTGGGTCTTCTCTACCCATTATATTCAGGACTTCAATAAGCTTTGGCAGATCTTTTGAATGTTTTGCCTCAACTGCAACAGTAACAACTGGCTCTGAGTAATGTCTGATACCCTCGAAGGCTTCTATTGGATTATTAACATCTGTTACAGTCTCTCCTGCCCTGATGTTTCTGAGACCTGTTATCATAGCAATATTGCCTGCCATAACATATTCTGTTGGCATGCGCTCTGGACCAAAGTATACACCTACCTGCTGGGCTCTTGTCTTTGCCTTGGCATTGCAGAGATGAACTTCCTGACTTTTCTTCAGAGTACCTGAATATATTCTGCCAGTGGCTACTTCGCCTGCTTGAGGATCTATTTTCAGGTCAGTGATCATAATTGCAAGTTTGCCTTTAGGGTTACATTCTATCATTGCTTTACCATCTTCACTTTCGATATCACCTGACCATATCTTTGGAACTCTATATGTCTGAGCTATTATTGGAGCAGGAAGATGTTTTACCACCATGTCAAGGATGATCTCGTGAACTTTGGCTTTCTTGGCAAGTTCCTTAACTCTTCCATTACGATTCATCTCTATGATATCCTTGAAGGTAATTCCGGTCTCTTTCATCACAGGTACATTTATTGCCCAGTTGTTGTAGGCTGAACCAAAGGCGACACTTCCATTTTCAACCTTAACCTGCCAGTCTTTCTTGAACTCCTTTGGTGCCATGTTCCTTATAATCTTATTAAACTCATAGATTATCTCAATAAAACGATTCTGCATCTCTTCTGGATTGAGTTTTAACTCATTTATCAGTCTGTCAACCTTATTTATAAATAGAATCGGCTTAACTCTCTCTTTAATTGCCTGTCTGAGAACAGCTTCTGTCTGTGGCATGGCACCTTCCACGGCACACACAACAACAATAACGCCATCCACAGCACGCATTGCCCTTGTGACATTGCCTCCAAAGTCAACATGACCAGGGGTATCAATCATGTTTATAAGATAACTTTTGTCTTTAGCATCATGAACCATACTTACGTTTGCTGTATCTATAGTTATACCTCTCTCCTGCTCTTGGATATCGCTGTCAAGCACAAGCAGTTTTCCTGCAAGCTCAAAGCTCATCATGCCAGCGCCCGCTAAAAGGTTATCGCTCAGAGTTGTCTTTCCATGGTCTATGTGAGCAACTATACCCATGTTTCTGATACTGTCAGGCTGGTCCATCAAATGGGTTATCTTACTTATCATCTCTTCCTTTCTGCCCATACTCTTCACCTTGCCGCTTTGGCTACTCTTTCAATCTCTTCCTTCTTTGATATTGAGAAACACTTCATATCATAGCCTGCTGCAGCGATAATTTCCTCTGCAAGAGTCTGGTGAAGGGATTTTTTCGACTGGAAGGCTTGCTTTGCAGCACCAAGAGCTATATATCGAAGTGACTCATCAAGTCTGCGCTGTGGGCTGACATCTACACTCTGATGATAGGCTATACCACCATACTTCAACCTTGTAGTCTCTTCTCTTGGACCAGCATTAATAACTGCATCAACAAGGACCTGAACAGGATTCTTTTTTGTTTTCTTTTCGATAATAATCAAAGCTTCTCTAACCATTTTTACACTGGCATTCTTTTTGCCAGTGTTTCTACCAGATGGGCGTTTATGTTTTTTACCGTCATGCCCTGTGACCATAATCTTATTTATCAGTCTCTCAACTATATTCACATCGCTCTTACCGAAGGGTTTGATATGCCTTCCACTGGTATGTGGTACAAGGATTGGCTTGAGATTTAGATAGCCCTTCATACTGGAGTCTCTGACTTCAACTTCCTGAGTATCCCATAATCCAAAGATTTTAAACATGAATATCACCTGATAGGCTTTTCTTTTCTCCCTCTAACAAGCTCTTTAAGCGAGACATTGTTTACAGCAATAACCTTAAATCTAACACCAGGTATATCACCCATACTTCCACCGGTCCTTCCGCCTATACCATCGATGAGCACTTCATCATGTTCATCTATAAAATTTATAGCACCATCACCAGGGGTAAAGGCTGTAACCTGCCTTCCTGATTTAATAAGCTGAACCTTTACACACTTCCTTATAGCAGAGTTTGGTTGTTTTGCTTCGATTCCAACCTTCTCTATAACTATACCCCTTGCCATTGGTGCCAGACCCAAAGGGTTTGTCTTCTCCTTAAGTCTGAGTATCCTCCTCATATAGCTTGGGTTATTCCATTTGAACTGTTGCCTTCTTTTGGCAAGTTTTCTTGCAGTGAATTCACCTGTGGGCTTCTTTGCCATACCATCACCTTAAATAATTATTACATCATCAATGCCATGATGCCTTGATAAAAGCATTTTAACTTTTTCAAGATTTTTTCCTTTTCTTCCTATGACCTGATTCTTGTCTCTGGGGTCAACCTTAACCTTTACTATCTTTTTGCCATTATTGTCCTCAACCTCAACATCTTTGACGCGATAGGTATGAAGGATATTCTTGACAAATTCTTCAGGAGTCTCTCCATGCTCAATTATTTCGACTTTCTTTCCAATAGTCTGTCTGACTCTGGCAACATTAACGCCCTTCTTGCCTATAGCAATACCCATGTCACCTTTCTTCACCACAAATATAATTTTACTTTCACTATCATCGACTATACAATCTTTGGTGACTGCTCCTGTATTGCTTTCAAAAAGGGCGATATAGCTGATTTCATTGGCGGAAAGCCTTAAGGTTTCCATCTATTCTTTCCTCCTACCGAGTTCAAATATATCTGAATCTCCACTCTCAACTATGCCCAGCATAGCCACAACATGCGGTCTACCGCAAATTGCTCCAAGTTCCATACTTGTGCCCTTAAATTCAAAAATATGAATTTTGTTCAGATTTGCAAACTTTTTCAGGTCTGCCTTTTTATCTGCCAGACAGTTATCTGCGACTATAGCCAATTCTATCTTTCTGTTTATAACTGCATTGAGAGTCTCTTCACTGCCCATATAAACCTTGCCTGTATCGATAGCCACCCTTATAGCTTTATTTATGTCCATTAGATTGCCTCCTTGCTCTCTTCAAGCTCTCTACGCATAACTACTTCCACCATTCCTGTTCCCAACTTAACAGGCCTGCCAACAATAACATTTTCAACAATACCCTCGAGTTCGTCATATTCTCCTTTAACTCCTGCATCAAGCAGATGGTCAACTGTAATTTCAAATGCTGCTCGTGCAAGCACAGAGGCTTTCTCACCACTGACACCGTGTCTACCTATTGCTTTAACATCGCCATCTACAGTCATAATATCTGATATAAGCATAAGGTGGCGAATGTCAACTATAAGCCCCTGCTCGTTCAGAGTATCCTGAATCTCATTGATAATTGCATTTCTTGCAGCTTCTATTCCAAGCACGCGGTGAACTTCAAGAATATCATTTGTTTTTGTCCTTGTAATGTCCACACCATCAATTTTTAATAGGTCTTTGAGGTTTGAACCTTCTGTATAGATAACATGCTCGTTTCCTTCTTTACGCATAACAACCCTGGTTACACCCTTAACGCCTCTGATGTATATAATCTTGGCCTTGGTCAATATTTTCTTTAATTCTTTTCTTGAGGTGTTTTTCCCTTTAGTAAGTGAGAGAACTATACTTTTACCATCCGATTCTACATCTATGCCTTTGACGCCGGATTTCACCTTTGAGACTATCTCGTCTACCTCAACCTCATTTTTATCAAGCTCGTATCCATCAAGATAGAGAATAACTTTGGAGCCAAGATAATCAAGCTCGTCACTTTCAAGAAGGTCACTAACATATAGGTTTCCTATCGTACTGGCAACCTTCTTTGCCATTTCCGGGTTATTTCTATAATCCTCTTCAAGGTATATGGTCATAGAGGGTGTTGAAGGCTGCTTTCTTGCATCCACAATTTCAATAATTCTGGGTAACCCTAGGGTAACGTTAAGTTCAGCAACACCTGCATAGTGAAAAGTTCTCATGGTCATCTGAGTACTTGGTTCACCCATACTCTGAGCTGCAAGTATACCTACTGCCTCACCAGGCTCAACTTCAGCATATCTGTACCTCCTGAGCACGTCCTTAAGAATATTTTCAAGAGCTTCTTCAGTAATCTTAACTTTTGAGAGCTCTCTATTAAGGTCATTATACATTTTCATGGGTATTTCTTCTTTGAGTTCCATTAGCCTTTCATCTATTTTTTTCTGACTTAGATACATTACTTTTTCCCCCTCTGATCTGCATAGCGTCTTACAATCTTGCCAACATCGACTATATTTCCCCAGTCAGTTCTTGATGTATCTGCACCATCTTCACCGTGCTTGAACTCCACTATCACACCTCTTGTATCTCTTACTGTGTTATCATACTCAACCTTGAGGTCCTGTAAAGCATTAACAAGCCTTCTCTGCATATAACCACTCTGGGAAGTTCTTACACCAGTATCGACCAGACCTTCTCTTCCACCCATATTATGGAAGAAGAATTCTATTGGTGAGAGTCCGCTCTTATAGCTTGATTTCACAAATCCCTTGGCTTCAGCCCCAATATCTCCAACCTTGAAATGAGGTAGAGTCCTTCCTGCATATCCTCTCTTTATCCTTTCACCCCTAACAGCCTGCTGTCCAACACAGGCAGTCATCTGAGTTAAATTTAAAAGGCTGCCTCTTGCTCCAGAGATTGCCATGATTCTGGCACTATTCTCTCTTCTCCTCTTCTTCTCTTCCTTTTCAAGATATTCATTGGCAATTGCACCAGTCTTATCTCTTGCTTCACTTAGCACCTGCATAATACGCATTTCAAGGGTTTCTTCAAGGCTCCTGCCAGGTAAATGCTCAAGAAGGTTATCATTGAAAGCTCTGATAAGTTTCCGGACATTTTTATAAGCGTTTCTGAGTATCTCTTCAATCCTTTCTTTGGCTTCCTCTGGTAAATCTTCATCGTCTATACCTGTGCTGAAGCCTCTTCTTGAAATTGCATTTATAACAAGCTTTGTAACAGAGTCGAGGAATATCCTTGCATCATCCGTACTGTAATCTTTAACTATTCTATCGAGAAGTTCACCTGAAAAGGCACCGAAGCTCTTCTCATCCATAACTCCTTTGAGGAGCTTTCCATTTCTTATCACAACATATGCATCATATTTGCAGTCCTCTTCCAGACATTTATCACACTTTCGGCATATCTTTGCTTTATAGCTTAGATTCAGACCTTCTGGAATTACGAGGGAGAAAAGCTGTTTTCCACTGTAATATTCTGTCTCATTTTCATCAATCAATGGGTCAGGCAGAGACTTTCTTATTCCACTTGAATATACAAGCTGAAAAGCCTGAGATTTTGTGAATTTTGTGTCATTCATGGTGAAGAGATAAGCTCCTGAAATATGGTCATGGATTCCACCGATTATTGGACCACCGAATCTCGGCGAAAGTATCTGTTCCTGAACACGCATGAGCACTCTTGCCTCTGCCCTTGCTTCCTGCCCCTGAATTGCATGTAAATTCATCTCATCGCCATCAAAATCAGCGTTGTAGGGTGGACAGACACATAAGTTAAGTCTGAAAGTTTTGTATGGCAGAACTCTTATTTCATGTGCCATAATGCTCATTCTGTGCAAACTTGGCTGACGGTTGAACAGAACCACATCGCCATTCACAAGATGTCTGTGCACTTTCCAGCCAGGCTTTACCTTTTCAAGTAGCTCATCCAGATTCTTGACTCTGGCAAGACTTATTCTGTTGCCATCCGGACGCTCCACGTAGTTGGAACCTGGATAATTGTAGGGGCCTTCTATTATAATCTCTTTCATATGATTTATATTCAGCGGAGTTACAACCACAGGCACTGTAAGTTCTCTTGCAATCACCTCGGGTACACCGACTTCATTTATACTTATACTCGGGTCAGGAGAAATAACTGTCCTGGCAGAGAAGTTCACTCTCTTACCTGATAGATTGCTTCTAAACCTTCCCTCTTTGCCCTTTAGTCTCTGGGCAAGTGTCTTTAAAGGCCTTCCTGACCTGTGTCTTGCAGGAGGTACGCCTGCAACTTCATTGTTGAAGTAGGTTGTAACATGATACTGGAGGAGTTCCCAGAGATCTTCAATAATAAGCTGGGGAGCACCAGCTTCTATATTCTCCTCGAGACGCTGGTTTATTCTTATTATATCAACAAGCTTGTGGGTCAGGTCATCTTCACTTCTTTCCCCTGATTCAAGAGTTATGGAGGGTCTGGCTGTAACTGGTGGTACAGGTAAAACTGTGAGAATCATCCATTCAGGTCTTGCTACATCAAGGTCAAAACCCATAACAACAGAATCTGTATCGTTAATCCTTTCAAGACGTTCTCTCACATCTGCTGGAGAAAGCCTCTGACCATCTTCAAGATAGGTTGCTGGCTTCTCGAATTTTATCTCGAATATCTCACCGCCACAGTGAGGACATTTTTTAGGAGTTTTGGCTTCCTTGAAAAGGTCTTCAATTATCGAATCAATATTCTTACCTATCTTTCTTGCAGTCTTTATCTCCTGTCTATATCTCCCGATTCTTTCATCTGGCAGCTTGATTCTCCCACAGCTTCTGCAGACAGACTTGAGAACTTTATATATACGCTTTGCATAACCCACGTGGATAACAGGTCTGGCAAGCTCGATTCTACCGAAATGCCCAGGGCACTCTCCAACTCTTGAGTTGCAGGTTCCGCACCTCAACCCAGGATCAACCACGCCAAGACGTTTGTCCATTAAGCCTCCTTCTATAGGATAGCCATCTTCATCGTAGGTCTCGGCTGTTATTATCTTGAGTACAGAGAACTTTCTTATATATTCAGGAGACATCAATCCAAATTTTATTCCATCGATTTTCTTTGGTAATATTCTCATGTAATCACCTACGCTTTATCTCCAAGGACAAGTTTTGGGTTTATTCCGAGTGACTTGAGTTCATCTAGAAGAAGCTTGAAGGCATAGCTGACTTCCACTTCGGCAGCTTCACTCTCCGTACCACATACAGGGCAATATACAATGCTTTTGATATTGTCATATACTGCCACACTACCACAGGTTTCGCATACAAGCATAGTATGTCTATCACTCTCATCGAGAAGCCTTTCTTTAAGTAGCAGGGCTGCGCCATAACCTATGAGACAGTCCCTTTCCATCTCACCAAATCTCAGGCCACCTTCTCTTGCTCTTCCTTCAGTTGGCTGCCTTGTCAACACCTGTACTGGACCTCTTGAACGTGCATGGATTTTTCCAGCGACCATATGGTGAAGCTTCTGGTAATAGGCAACACCTATAAAAACCTCTGCCTTAAACATCTCACCGGTTATTCCATTGTACATTGTCTCTCTTCCACTTGACTTGAAACCATTTTCAACAAGTAGATTTCTTAGATATTCTTCACTGTCGCTTGAAAAGGCAGTTGCATTACTTCTCCGTCCTTCAAGACTTGCAACTTTTCCGGCTATCATTTCCAGAACCTGTCCGATTGTCATTCTTGAAGGCACAGCATGAGGATTTATAATAAGGTCAGGAATAATTCCATCTTCTGTGAAGGGCATGTCTTCCTGAGGCACTATTAGACCGATGACACCTTTCTGTCCGTGCCTTGAAGCAAACTTATCTCCGAGCTCAGGAATTCTCTGGTCGCGGCTGCGCACCTTCACAAGGCGGTTGCCATTTGTATTCTCAGTTAGCATAACCATATCAACCACACCATCTTCACCATGGCGAACAGTAACTGAAGTATCTCTCCTCTTTTCCTTTGTTAAGCCATATTCTGTGATTTCTTCAAGGAATCTTGGTGGGGAAGTCTTGCCAATAAGTACATGTCCTGCTTTCATTTCAGACTCGGGTTCAACTATACCATCTTCACCGAGATGTGCATAATCTGCTTCACTTCTATAACCTCTAATTTCCTGTTCCGGAAGTTCAAACTTGTCAAGCTGACCTCCAGGGTAGCGTCTCTCTTCAGCTTCATAAGTTCTGAAAAAGGTACTTCTTGCCAGCCCTCGCTCAATAGAGCCTTTATTCATTATGAAGGCATCTTCCATATTATAGCCTCTGTAACTCAGTATGGCAACAACAAAGTTTTGGCCTGCAGCCCTCTCATCGTAACCTATGGTTTTCATTGTTTCTGTTTCAACAATGGAAATCTGAGGATAGTGAAGAAGATGTGCCCTTGTATCTGTCCTTATGTGGAAATTGGAAGCAAAAAAGCCGAGACTCTGTTTGCTCATTCCTGCTCCCATGGTATTTCTCGGTGACGAGTTATGTTCTGGAAATGGCAGGATTGAGGTGCATACACCAAGCATGAGCAGCGGGTCAATCTCAAGATGAGTATGCTGGTCATTGAGGTCTTTTATGTCCATTGCTATATAGGCATTCTCTTCCTCCTCTGAATCCAGGTATTCAATTTTGCCCTGAGCCACCAGATTATCAAAGCTCAGTTCTCCTCTCTTTATTGTTTCAATATCTTCATCGGTAACAGCAGGTTCTTCATCATCCACAACAATCAGAGGTCTTCTAGACCTTCCTGAATCTGTATTTATATAAACCTCATGAGTATCTGAATAGTAAGCAACATTTACCTGAGTAGAAACCTTACCTGCCCTCCTTGCATCTTTTATCTCTTCAACGAGGGTTAGAGGGTCATCATGCTTCCCGATGAGTTTTCCATTGATATAAACATTTGCTTCCATTTAAGTTCCCCCTGCTTTTTCAATTTTCTTTATACCATAAGATTCAAGCTGTTTCTCGAGTTCATCTTCCGGCAAACCTGTTGAGAATTCACATACAAGAGCAAGATTCTTGACAAGACCGCAGTTTGGTCCTTCTGGAGTTTCACTTGGACATATCCTTCCAAACTGGGTTGGATGGAGGTCTCTCGCTTCAAAGTGAGGCTGAGACCTGGAAAGAGGTGAAACTACTCTCCTTAGATGGGACACAACACTGAGGTAATTTGTTCTGTCAAGAAGTTGACTTACTCCTGCTCTTCCTCCTACCCAGTTGCCAGTGGCCAGAGCATGCCTTATGCGTTCAGTAAGAACATCGCTCCTTACAGCTGTCTTGACGAATGGTTCCTTACCTCTCACCACTGCTCTTTCAAGTTGATACTTTACATCTCTCAGCAGATTGTAGAAGGCAACCCTGAAAAGGTCCTCCATAAGGTCACCGGCCAGAGCCAGTCTCTTGTTGGCGTAATGGTCTTTATCATCCACTTCACGCGTTCCAGCAGAAAGTTCGAGAATCCTTACAACCATTCTACCGAGATAATGTGCTTTTTTCAGTCTGTCCTCCTCGATTACTCCTATATGTGGGAGGAGGTACCTGTTAAGAGCATCTTCAGCCCTTTTTAGCCGGTATTCCTTCGTCTGCCCCGGAGCTACCTTCTTTCCTATAAATTCCATTGCTTTCTCTGTATCTGTTACGTGTGCAAACTCCTCAATATTTATAAGAATGTCATCCATGAGTTGGGGGTCATCTGTAATTGTGTTTATAATTTCCTGATGGCTTCCCATACCCAGGGCATACATTAAAACGATTATGGGAATATCTCCTGGTATAGATGGGAAGCTTACTCCTATTAAGGCGTCTTTATCTCTATGTACATTGACAAGAGCCCTGAAACCACCTCTCTTAGAAAAAACCTTGGCGACTTCGGTTACTTTGGATGACCTCTCATTCTTCTCCAACATTATTTTATTCGGAGCAAGGTCCTCTATTGTGACAAGAACTCTCTCTGAGCCATTAACTATGAAATAGCCACCAGGGTCAAGAGGGTCCTCACCTATATCGAGAAGTTCTTCGGTGTTCTTGCTGTAAAGATTGCATATATTTGATTTTATCATGGTTGGAATCATGCCTATCTTTACTTCCTCGAAATCACCTTTTCTATCTGACCTGTTGAGTTTCATCTGAAGATGAACAGGAGAGAAGTAGCTGAGATTCCTGAGTCTGGCTTCATTTGGAGTTATTCTGTTATGTGAGCCATCAGCTTCTATCACCTCGGCAGGTTCAACTCTAATTTTACCCAGTTCTACGTCAACACCTACATCTGTCACAATTATCTTATTCTCATCAACAATCTGTTGCAATCTATGTACAATGAAATCGTTGTAAGAATCAATATGCTGCCTTACAATCTCACGTTTCTTCAAAAAAGACCTTAAAATTGGCTTTCTATCCAGCAAAATCTCACCCCTTAAGGTTCAATAACAACTCTATAATAATAGCTCTCCCCAGCTGTGTTGCTCTTCCTTGTTATTCTTATTATATCTCCCACTGTGGCCTTTATTTTCTTGACCATTGGGTCGTTTTTATATGTTTTTGGAAGCTGACCTCTACTTATATTGAGTTTATCAAGAAGCACCCTAGCTTCTTCTTCTGAAAGAATCTCATGCTGTGGAACAAGTTTATGTTTCGATATCTCTAACTTTCTTGTCATGAATATCCTCCTGGGCTTTCAGTACTTTTTCCACCCTGAGCTTTTAGCGGGCCCGACGGGATTTGAACCCGCGACACCCGGCTTAAAAGGCCGGTGCTCTAGCCAGACTGAGCTACGGGCCCATTTCATCACTCCTTCTGCATCAATATCTCTCCATTTACTTATGGACAACTTTTTATAAAGCGATGGAGCCAATTTAGAATAACTGTAACAGGACATCAGGGGCAACCTCTTAATACTTATGTAAGGCAGGAGATTACGCCCTGGTCGGGATTTGAACCCGAGTCACAGGAGTGACAGTCCTGCATGATAGGCCGTCTACACTACCAGGGCAAACTTCAGACATGCTCGGGTGAGAGCATATGAAATCTTCAATAATTATAAGTGGGCTGGCAGCGTCCTCACATTCCCGCGAGCTCTCGCATCGCAGTACCAACAAGATCGCTGGTGGGCTTAACTTCCGTGTTCTAATGGGAACGGGTGTGGCCCCTCCGCTGTGGCCGCCATACCCTGTATGTAATATTTCCGTAGTAAATTCCATATTTAACCTTTTGTTTTCTGACTTCATGCATAGAATAACCATTGCAAATATTATAGTAACCGGGACTGAAAGGCTATTCGGGGTTTCTATTGCTGGGACATATTTTGAATTTACATGCTATACAGTTTCTCGGAGGAAGCCTTAGAGGAGGTTCTCCCTTGATTTTTTTAACAAAATCAAAGGCTTCATTCACACTATTTTCCTCTCCTTCAATAAGGAAAGTTATTGCATGAGAGCTTCCGAGGCTTCCACCTGCTATTTGATATGCTTTTATTCCGAATAGAATTTCAAAAGCTTCTATCTCTGTGATAACCTCTCCAGCCACAGGGAATATACCCACGGGTACTCCTGTAGAGAGCTTTACCCTTCCCATTCCAGACTTTTTTGAAAGTTCTGGTATATTCCATGGCACATATTTTTCCAGACTAACAGGTAATATTATATCAATACCTCTTGCTTTGGCGGTACCATAAATCTTCCCTATTGTACCACCAATACTGCTGGCAAGCATAACCCCAGCATTTCCCTGACTGTCAATAGCATTTGCTCCTTTAATGAAAATGTCACCTGACTGCATTTTATGTATAATATCCATAGTTCTGGCATCTGAAATTTCTCCCTTATCCAAAATAACCTCCTTGAGCCTGAGGTCTGAGTGGAGGACACAGCTACCTTTTTCATCAACGTATCCAGCTAAATATAACTCCTTTTCAATCTTCTTCCCAAGAATTTCCTCAGCGATATAAGCATTGGTTGATCCAAGGCCAACTATCACAATGCCTTCTTTAACAGCTTTTTTAATAGCACTGTGTTCAACTACAGCTTTTGCTATTATTCTCTTTGATTCAGAAGAAGATAATGTTACCTGTGCAAGCATTTCTATATCGAACTCTTTATTTTATCAACTGTTCTTTTTGCCTGAACTCTTATATAGCCAAGACTGACATTTGGTTCTGTAAAGAATCCGAAGTAGACATCGCTAGCATTCATAACAAATAGCTTGCCTTTCTCTGCCTCTGTCATAAGGTTCTGAACTTCTCCAAAACCTGCTGCTGAAGAGACTTCTCTGGCTGTAATTAAAAGCTGACTCATAAGCCCTGCTGATGCCTCCTGCTCATCTTCCGAGATATTAGGAGCATGAGATACTATAAGTAAACCGTCAGCATCCATAATACTTGCTGCAATCACTCCAGAATTTTTTACAAAGTCCACAATTATCCTCTCTAAAATTTCTTGCATATACCTACCTCCACTTTTACTTTCCCCATACTTCCATAAAAGTTTTTCTAAATTTATGCTGTGTCGCCTGACCTTCATTGATTAACATATATGAGGATTTTGAAAAAGCCCATCGCTTTTATGATTGTTACCTAACACAGTTCGAAACAGATTAATATCAGCCCAACAATTCTATAATCATGACAACCTTCTTAGAATATATATTACGAAAAGAGTATCGCATCGTTACATGATAGTCGTATAGATTTGTCAAAACCTGATGAGGTTGTTTATCGTGATAGGGGCTATTCCTGGACAGAAACAAAGGGATACAACGCTACAATGAAGAAAGGTGCTAGAAACCATCCGATAGACATCAGGGATAAAATGCGCAATAAACGAATAAGTAGGAAAAGAGCGCCTGATGAAAGACCATATGCTGTGATAAAAAATGTATTCAAATCTGGCCATGTCAGGGTAACAACGGTGGGTAGGGTGTATGTTAAAATGATGTTTGCTTCTTTTGGATTCAATCTATATCAACTACGCACCCCTCGAAATACAGGGGGTATAGCGATAGCTATCTAAAAATTCAAGAAATAATGAGAAAATCAAGGGGATATAACACAAAAACTATGGAAAATGAGAAAAATGAGGGGGTATTTACAATCTCGTCTTCTTGAGATAACAAAAAATAAAGTTAATCAAAATCCTCTCTGATATTCTCTAGTTTTGTGTCACCCTTTTTTATATGTCTCCTTCGTTATAATGCGATAATCCGCTTAATATGAAAAGGAGACATCTCTACATTCTCTCTTTTATATACTCTATCTTACATTTTGTTTTTCCTGCAATCTTATTGATAGCCTCTACACCTTCATCTCTATCCTTTTTGCTACCCACGAGGTAGAAACGCATAACAGAGGGCATTCTCTCCTCAACCCCTGCTTTTAAAGCAGCAAAACTCACTTCAACGTGCATAACCTCAACATCAATGTCTTTGAGGGCTTTTTCAAGTTCGAATATTACATTTTTTTCAAGAATATGACCTACCATTCTTATCTCGGTCTTAGGTTCCAGCAAAAAACCACCTCATTTTGAATTTGACATAAGAGAATATAATTTTTACCCTTAAAAATTTATCAGGATGTAGACATAGGTATGCTTCAACTTTGTGAATGTTTTAAGTTGTTATTAAATTTAACTTTAATTGTGTTGAGTATAGAATTTGATATAATAAAAAGGTTTATTCTGCTTGATTCTAAAGAGAGGTTACTCCTGCCTCTTAAAACAGGGAATATGGTATAAAAATAAACATATGAAGTTTCTGTATGGTTTTTGGGTATTATGGGTAGAGAGATTGTAAGCTTAAAGAATCTATATGTTTATTTTAATAATACAGTCAGTCTTGGAGATATCAATCTCTCTATAAAGCAGAATACTTTTTTGGGTATAATTGGACCAAACGGTGGAGGAAAAACAACATTATTGAGAGTTATTTTAGGGTTAATAAAACCTGATAAGGGAGAAATCAGAGTCTTTGGAAAGACTCCGGAAGAAGGCAGAAAATTCATAGGTTACTTACCTCAGTACACTATATTTGACCATAGTTTTCCTCTAAATGTCTTTGAAGTTGTCCTCATGGGGAGATATCGTGGAATATTCAAAGACTACTCTAAAGAAGATATAGCTGCTGTCATCAATGCATTGAAGACTGTGAGTATGCTTGAGTTTAAAGATAGACAGATAGGCAGGTTATCCGGGGGACAGCTTCAGAGGGTTTTTATAGCTAGGGCAATTGTAAGAGAACCAAAGTTGCTGTTACTTGATGAACCAACAGCAAGTATCGACCCGGAAATGCAGAGTGCATTTTATGACATGCTATTGAAGCTAAAGGAAAAAATGGCTGTGGTTCTTATTACGCATGATGTGGGTGCTGTATCTGTTTATGTTGATGAGATTGCATGCTTAAATCGCAGGCTGTTCTATCATGGGCCAAAGGAAGAAGGATTGGAGAAGATTGAAGAAATGTACAGATGCCCTATAGATTTGATATCTCATGGCGTACCACACAGAGTTTTGAGGGGACATTAGTAACATGATAGAACTTTTTCTTAAATATGAATTTATGAGAAATGCTCTGATTGCGGCAGTTCTGGCAGGTGTAACCTGTGGAATTATAGGCACCTATGTTGTTATAAAAAGAATAGTATTTCTCAGTGGAGGAATTCCGCATGCTACTTTTGGTGGTATAGGTCTGGGTTACCTTCTTGGAATAAATCCGATTTTGACTGCTATTCCATTCAGTGTATTATCAGCCTTTACAATTGGAGCTATTCACAAAAAAGCAAAGGTGAATGAAGATACAGCTATTGGAATTGTGTGGGCGGTGGGTATGGCGCTGGGAGTTATATTCATTGGTCTGAGCCATACTCCTGCTTCGGACCTGATAGGATACCTATTTGGAGATATTCAGACAGTTCAGGGTTCAACTCTTTTTATGATGCTGATTCTTGATATTATTATTCTTATATCAGTGTTCCTATTTCACAGAGAATTTCTTATTGTAGCATTCGACGAGGAGTTTTCAACAGTTATCGGAGTCCCATCAAAAAGCATGTATTTTTTACTTCTAGGCCTTATTGCCCTAGGTGTTGTTGTTTTGATAAAGGCTGTGGGTATTATTCTGGTTATTGCTCTTCTAACTATTCCTGCAACAATAAGCAGGAAGTTCACATCTGATATAAAAAAATTGATGTTTATCTCAACCTTCGCTGGAGTTACTCTCACTATAATTGGTTTATGGCTATCCTATCTGTTTGACTTGGCTTCTGGTGCAACCATTGTTCTGGTTCTTGGAATAGCATTCGTTATATTTTCATTTTTAAGCAGGTAAAGCTGTTTTAACCAGCTCTTTCCTTTATAATTATTTTGTTCAGTTTTTTTATCTCTCTGTAAATATAATCTCCTAATTTTGTGTACTCCTTTCTTTCCAAAGTTTCAGGAAAATATAGCTCTGCTCCATAGCCGTGGCCATGGAACTTCTCAACCCAGTTGGGGTGCACTTTAATTTCTTTTCCGCCTTCAAGTTCTGTTCCAGGGTAAATTGTGGCAAGACTTAGAAGAATCTGCTGTGGCCTTGTTTCTCTTAAAAGTCTGACAGTAGCTTCTACATTTTCCCTACTCTCTCCAGGGAAGCCATAGGTGACATAGGCTCTTACATTTAAGCCATATTGCTTTGCCATCAGAATAGCCATCTTAACTTCTTCAACATCAACTTTCCTGTTGCAGGCATCCAGAACTTGCTGAGAGCCAGAATCTACTCCAAGGCAGACCAGATCGCAGCCTGAGTTCCTGAGAGCTTCGAATAACTCCTGGTCTAGGTGGTCTGCTCTTGTTTCAATACTATATTTTAAGTCCTTAAAGCCTTCTTCTTCAATCATTGAACATATCTCAAGGGCACGCTTCCTGTCAAGGGTAAATGTGCTGTCCATGAAGCGTAGCCTCTTCTTACCCATATTGTAAAGGGCTCTGACTTCGGTCATGAAGTTTTCCGGGCTTCTAAATCTAACCCTGTGCTGCCAGAAGCTGGAGGCTGAACAGTAAGCACAGGAGTAAGGGCAGCCCCTAGCAGAGACAAGGCTCATTATCTTATATTCCTCCATGGGGAAGAACTCCCAGGCAGGCATGAGGAGTGAGTCGAGGTCTTTAATTAAATTCCTATCGGGATTGTGTACAATTTCATTATTCCTGCGGTATGAAATCCCTTTTATATCTTCAAGAGCTTTATATGATAAAATCTCAACAAAAGCTTCCTCACCTTCACCTCTCACTACGATATCTGCATAGGCATTTAAAGCCTTCTCGGGTTTGAATGTAACATGTACACCGCCAAAAATCACTTTTGCTGATGGTTTTTCCCTCTTTATTATAGAGATTATCTTTCCGGCTCTGTTAAATGATGGTGTTGTTGCTGTGATGCCAACAAAATCCGGGTCAAAGGCTCTGAATTCCTCTATGGTAAAAGGATGAACAATTTCATCTATAACCCTTATTTCTGCATATTCCCTCGCAGCAGAGGCAATATAACCCAGTCCGAGAGGGAATAAGTCCTTTCCCCTATAGGGGAAGTAGGGATGAATGAGAAGGAGTTTCATGTATGAACTATAAAAATTAGCAATGGAATGTTTTTCTGATAACACTGGAAGTGTGGACACTACCTTACGATATCGTGAGCGGGAAAGCCCACGAACTTTAGAGGCTGTCCCGTAATCAAAAATACTACGGGAAATAAGCTAAATTTATCCTTTATTGTCTAAAATAAGCAGTCTTTATATTACT
>VAOW01001576.1_pt1 | contig 23973 bp, 21 predicted proteins | sample 3393921 | NCBI WGS metagenome assembly VAOW01 (sample SAMN08290428, study PRJNA428436) | hydrothermal vent metagenome | isolation source: Deep-sea hydrothermal vent chimney | place: Indian Ocean: Southwest Indian Ridge | depth 2742 m m | reverse complement strand
GTTCCCCGAGCAGCGGAGCGAGGATCCCGCGCGCCGCCCCGCCCGCGCCGAGCAGCAGGATGCGCCGGCCGGTGAGCGCGAGACCCAGGTTGACGGTGAGGTCGCGCACCAAGCCGACGCCGTCGGTGTTGTCGCCGAGACGCGTCCCGTCGTCGCGCAGTACCAAGGTGTTGACCGCGCCCGCCCGCTCGGCGCGGGCCGTGCGCTCATCGCACAGCCGCCACGCCTCCTCCTTGAACGGCAGGGTGACGTTCGCACCGCGTCCGCCCTCGGCCTGGAAGGCGTCGAGCGCGGCGGCGAAACCCTCGCGCGGGGCGAGGATCGCCTCGTAGTGGAGAGGCCGCCCGGTCTGTTCGGCGAAGCGGCGGTGGATCCAGGGCGAGCGGCTGTGGGCGATCGGGTTGCCGAATACCGCGTAGCGGCCGGTCGGTTCGCTCATCGCGGGATGCGTCGCCGGCGGCGCGGCACCCGCATTCAGCCCTCGCGCAGCCACTGCGCCGCGCGCGGGGCGAAGTAGGTCAGGATCGCGTCGGCCCCGGCGCGGCGCATCGCCGTCAGCGACTCGAGCACGCAGGCGCGCTCCTCGAGCCAGCCGGCACGGGCCGCGGCCGTGAGCATCGCGTATTCGCCGCTCACCTGGTAGACGAAGGTGGGCACGCCGAAGGTCTCCTTCACCCGGCGCACGATGTCGAGATACGGCAGGCCCGGCTTGATCATCACCATGTCGGCGCCTTCCTCGAGGTCGAGCGCCGTCTCGCGCAGGGCCTCGTCGCCGTTGGCCGGATCCATCTGATAGCTGTACTTGTCGCCTCCGCCCAGGTTCGCGGCGGAGCCGACCGCATCGCGGAACGGGCCGTAGAAGTGCGAGGCGTATTTGGCCGAGTAGGCGAGAATGCGCGTGTTGCGGTGGCCGGCCTCCTCCAGGGTGCGGCGGATTGCGCCGATGCGCCCGTCCATCATGTCGGAGGGCGCCACGACGTCGGCGCCGGCCTCGGCGTGGGAGAGGGCCTGGCGTGCCAGGACCTCGACGGTCTCGTCGTTGACGACATAGCCGTGCGCGTCGAGCAGTCCGTCCTGGCCGTGGCGGGTGAACGGGTCGAGGGCGACGTCGGTGATCACGCCGAGTTCCGGAAACGCCTCCTTGAGGGCGCGCACCGAGCGTTGCGCGAGGCCGTCCGGGTTATAGGCCTCGCGGGCGTCGTCGCTCTTGCACTCGGCGGGGGTGACCGGAAACAGCGCCAGCGCCGGGATCCCCAGCCCGAGGCACCGCTCGGCCTCGCGCAGCAGCTCGTCGATACTCAGTCGCTCGATACCCGGCATGGAGGCCACCGGCGCGCGGCGTCCCTCCCCCTCGTGCACGAATACCGGGTAGATCAGGTCATCGGCGCTGAGGTGCGTCTCGCGCATGAGCCGGCGCGAGAACTCATCGCGGCGCATGCGCCGCATGCGCACGCGGGGGAAGCCGCCACATCCGGTTTCGGTTACCACGGCCTGGAGTTCCTCGAAAAGGGGGGCGGGGAACGTCGCCCCGCCGCGAGGCTCGCGCGCGTTCCGCAGGGCGTCATGATACCATCCCGGCGGATCCGGGACACGGAAACGGGCGCGGTGGGCATGGTCGGCGACGGCGTCGAATGGGCGGCGGAGCCGGTGCGCCCCGCGGATCGCGCGCCGCAATAGAACCTTCCGAGTCCGACGGACTCCCAAGTGTAACGCCCGCTTGAAACGGGTGTCGGCAGCGAGGAGAGAGATCATGAGCAAGTCGTATGGATTCGGAAAGACCGTGGATCGGTCGTTCGACGATGCGGTCGAGCGGGTGACGGAAGCGCTCAAGAGCGAGGGCTTCGGTGTACTCACGGAGATCGACGTGGCCGAGACCCTGAAGAAAAAGCTCGGCAAGGAGATGCGCCCGTACAAGATCCTCGGCGCGTGCAACCCGCAGCTCGCCTCGCAGGCGCTGGAGGTCGAGCCGTCCATCGGTCTGCTGCTGCCGTGCAACGTAGTCGTGCGCGAACTCGAAGCGGACCAGTCCTGCGTGGAGTTCATGGACCCCAACGCGGTATTGGAGCTGGTCGGGCGCCCCGAGATCGCGGATCTCGCCGGCGAGGTGCGTGCGCGGCTGGATCGAGTGCTGAACGCCCTGTAGTCCCCCCTCCCCAAGCCCCTACCTTCACCTCCCTCGCGACCGCGGGGGAGGTGTGTGCGCAGCCCCGCCCCGCACGCCGGCGGGCGATGCCTCCCTCCCCACGATTCCCGCACAAGCCCCCGCGGTTGCGGAATGAAATGCGATAAATCGGCGTCCTTTCTCCTACAGGCGCGCATCGAAGTTCGCACATCTGTCGAAAATTCTTACAACGGGTTGCGTCATCGATTGTTCATTAAGCGGTTGAGTCCTGGTTGAATCGTCCCTAATAGCGGGCGCGAAGCGTGCGCCGGGCCGGTGATTTTCGCCTTGTGGGCGTCGGTTTTTTTTACAAATGGCGCTTCGCGCTTGCCGGCGAATCGAAAATCCGTACGAAAAAGAGTCGATTGCCGGTCGTGGCGTGGTTTTTGCACTGGCCTTGGAATATCACTGGATGGGTGGCGGACCGGGACCGATGTCCCGGGTGTGGCCGGGATGTCCGGCCGGTGCGAGAGGGGTGAACCATGGGGGTGCGCACGGACCTGCTGCTGGCGGCGGCCGTGTGGGTCGCTGCGGCGGTATCGGCCGGCGCTGCGGTACCGGGTCACTCGCTGCACCTGACCCTGGAATGGGGGAGCGCCCCGGTGGTGGAACGGATGCTGGCGCCGGAGCAGGGCCCCGGCGGCGCGCGCGTCTTCCGGTGGAACGATCGCGAAGCCGGCTGTTGCGACTCCCGCGGCGAACTGATCGTGGACCGCGAGTCCATCGTCCGCCTCGATCTGCTCCTGCACAACGGCGCTTCCACCACGCGGGCCGTGCGCCTCGGCCTGGTCCTATCCCTGCCGCGCGGGCTGCGCGCGCCGACGGAACTGTCCGGTGCATTGACCGGCCGGGTCAGCGGGGCGACCGGGGCCGTCACCGGGAGTTCGGACCTCGCATCGCTGGATGGTTCGCCGCTATTCACGCTGCTGCTGAACGGCACGCCGGTGGCGTCATCGCTACGCCCGCCGGTGCGACTCTTCGGGTCCGGAGAGATCGATATCCCCCTCCACTCCTTTACGGGGCGCTACGGCCCGGCGGCCGGAGATGCCGCCGGCCGGAAATTGGGTATCCGCCTGCGCCTGCGTCTCGGTCCCGGCGCTACCGTGCGGTTCCGTACGCAGGCGCGCATGGCGACCATCCCGTTCCCGGTCGGGGTGCTGGCCCTGGGCGGGGTCCTGCTCGCGATCCTCGTGCTGGTGCGCCGGCGCCGATCCGCACGCCCCGCCCCCGCCCGCCCCGAGGGGCATCGCCGATGGTAACCGCCTGAATGCGCGGGGTCCCCGCCCCGTCCCTCGCCGCCGGGCCCGTTCAAGGGCCCCGGTACTCCGGCCGATACGATAACCAGTGCGCCACGCAGGCGTTCCGGTCGGTTGGGAGATCCCACCGAATTGCAACGAATTCTTCTCATCGAACGCTCCGCCACGCTCCGCCACGCCGTGGGCAAGCGGTTGAGCGACTACGGCTATCGGGTCGAGCAATTGAGCGGCTACGATCAGGCACTCGAGCGCCTGATGCACGCGGAAGAGGATCCCGACTACAGCGGGATCGTGGTCGGGTGGCCGACGCGGACCGATCCCCATGCCGATGAATTCCTCTCGGTACTGGACGACCCGGAGCGACGGGACCAGGCGGTACTGATCCTCGCCCATGACTCCGGCGCCACGTTGCGCGAATGGGTGTCCAACCGCGCCGGCACCGCCCTGCTGCTGTGGGACAACTACACCGAGGCGGTACCGACCCTGGGCAAGCTGCTCACCCCCAAGGTCCGGGAAGAACCCGAGACGTCGCCGCCCGCACTCGACGAGCACCCCATCCGGATCCTGTTCGTCGACGATTCTCCGAGCGTGCGCGGCTTCTTCCGGCGTCTGCTGCAGCGGCACGGCTATCGCACCGATACCGCGGCCGGCGTGAGCGAGGGGATGGAAAAGGCCCTGCACACGAAGTTCGACATCGCGATCATCGACTACTACATGCCGGGGGCGACCGGCGACGTGTTGTGCCGGAAACTGCGCGAGGATGCTCGCACCCGGCGCATCATGAGTTCCATCATCACCAGCACCTACCTCGAGCAGGTGATCCGGGACTGCCTGGACGCCGGCGCCGTGGAATGCATGTTCAAGAACGAGGCCGACGAGCTGTTCCTCGCCCGGATCGCCGCGATGGAGCGTGCAATCCGTTTCCAGCAGTCCATCGAGGCGGAGCGCAGGCGGCTGGAAGGCATCCTCAGCTCCGTGGGGGAGGGCGTGTACGGCGTCGACGAGGCCGGCCGGATCACCTTCCTCAATCCGGCCGCGCTGAAGATCCTCGGCTATCCGGAGGACGCGCGCCTCGAGGGGCGCGAACCGCGCGCGCTGTTCCACTACGCCGACGAACGCGGCGTCGCGATCGAAGCGCAGACCTGTACGCTCACCCGCGCCTATAGCGGGCACGAAGAGGTCACCTCGTGGGAGACGGTCTTCTGGAGCCGCGCCGCGAAACCGGTCCCGGTGGAATGTACCGTGTGTCCGCTGACCATCGGGGGCCGTCGCCGGGGCTCAGTGGTCGCGTTTCGCGACATCTCGGAGCGCAGGAGCCTCGAGGATCGGTTGCGCTGGCAGGCCACCCATGACCCGTTGACCGAATTGATCAACCGCCGCTATTTCGAGGAGCAACTCGGGCGGGAGACGAGGCGTCTGAAGCGCAGCGGCGAACACAGCGCGTTGTTGTATATCGATCTGGACCGGTTCAAATACATCAACGATTCTGCCGGGCACGCGGCCGGCGATCAATTGCTGATCGCGGTCGCCCAACAACTGCGCGGCCTGCTGCGCGAGACGGACCTTCTGGGCCGCATGGGCGGCGATGAGTTCGCCGTCATCCTGCGCAATATCGACCCCGGGCATGTGCATGACGTGGCGGACAAGTTCCGTGACCTGCTCGGCCGCTACAGCTTCGTGGACGGCGACAAGCAGTATCGGGTCTGCGCGAGCATCGGCGTCGCCGTGATGGACAAGAACAGCCCGTCCCCGGGTGACGTGCTGGCCAACGCGGATATTGCCTGTCACGTCGCCAAGCGCGCCGGGCGCAACCAGACCCACCTCTATGAGAACGGGCATAAGGAAAAGGAGGCCATGGACCAGGACCTCGGTTGGCACAGCCGCCTGCGCGAGGCCCTGCAATACGACCGTTTCGTTCTGCACTACCAGCCGATCCTGCCCATGGAAGCCGTGGATATTGCGCATCTCCCGGAGCGTGCCGGGGTGTTGTGGGCCGAACTCAACCGGCGTGCGCCGCGCGATCCGATCTGTCTCGAGGTGCTCGTGCGCCTGCGTGGCCCGGGCGGTACGCTCATCCCGCCCAATGCGTTCCTGCCCACCGCGGAGCGTTTCGGTTTCATGCACGAGATCGATGTCTGGATCCTGACCCGCGCCCTGGAGGAACTGGTTGCCCTCCGGGGAGCGGCGCGGCGTGTGGTGCTCTCCGTCAATCTTTCGGCGGGCATTCTCGAGGATCGCTTCGCCCTGCCGTACATCAAGGGGACCCTGGATGACCTGAGTCTGGATCCCGACTGCCTGATCTTCGAGATCACCGAACGCTCGGCGATCCACAATCTGGAGGCGGCGCGGCGTTTTATCTCCGAACTCAAGAACCTCGGCTGCCGCTTCGCGCTCGACGACTTTGGATCCGGGTTCAGCTCCTTCTCCCACCTCAAGCACTTGCCGGTAGACATGGTCAAGATCGATGGCTCGTTCGTGCAGGACATCGCGCACGATCCGATCGACTGGGCGATGGTGCGATCGATAAACGACATCGCCCACTCCCTAGGACGGCGTACGGTCGCCGAGTGCGTGGAGAATGCCGCCACCCTTCGCATGCTGAAGGAGTGCGGCGTCGATTTCGTGCAGGGGGAATACTTGGCGGCACCGATTCTGTCTCTGGAGGACGCCGTGCACGGCGCCGGTGATCCGCCACTCATGGTCGCACAGGCGTCAACCGCTCGTCGTCGCTGAGGCGGCGACGTCGTTTACCGTCGCAGGGACGCTCGGGCGGGAAGCCGATCGAAACCGATAAAGCTCTTATGTTTCTTGCGATTATCGTTAACCCCGAGGCCTCATGGATTTTCCGGCATGTAAATTGCTTGTGTCTTGGCTGTACAGATGACGTTCGGCACCGATCCCGTCAGGGACTTCAAGTGCGGTAGGATCGTGCCGATACGAGGGCCGGGGTGCCCGTGAGCCGGGGGCTTGCCCCCGCGCAAGCAGCCGCGATCTTGGATCGATCGAGACGCGAGAGGCCGGGAACCACTGTCGGCTAAGTTACTCCTCCTGCGCCATATGGCGCTTACCCTGCCGTTTGGCAGGGTTTTTTTTTGGCCCTGCCATCGTAACCGTTCAAACCAGGCCATTCTTTAATATTGGCTCCTCAGCGGAACCTATGGCAGGATCGCGCGGCATCCACATCGGGTGACACCGCTCTGCGGTGTCACCCATCCGCAGGCGCTCTGCGCCGGGAGAGGATGGAGGAGCCCGTACCATGGCAAGCAGAAAGGGCAAAAAGGGGACGGAGGGAATAAACAATATTCCCTCCGTCCCCTTTCTCTTTTCTAGCCCGGTCGCAGGATGCGTCCGGTCCGCGCGTCGCGGATCTCCGTGGGGCGCCGCCGCCCGTCGGTGCGCCCGTGCACCAGATAGTCGATGTCGCGGCCGAACCACCGTCGTACCGCCAACGCGCTGCGTGCCGGCGGGCGCCCGGTGGGGTTCGCGCTGGTGGAGACGAGCGGGAAACCGGCCGCGATACACAACGCGGCCGCGATCGGGTGTGCGGTAACGCGCACCGCGAGGCAGTCGTGCGCGCCGCGCAGCAACTCCGGGACCCACGGTTGCGCCGGGAGCAGCCATGTGACCGGCCCCGGCCATTCGGCGAATACCCGTGCGCGCAACGCACCCCTGAGCGGGCGCAGGAAGGGCCGGAGTTGGGCGAAGTCCGCGGCGATCAGGATCAGTCCCCTGTCCGCCGAACGGGACTTCAGTGCCAGCAACCGCTGCACCGCCGCGGGATTCAGGGGGTTGCAGCCCAGCCCGTAGACCCCCTCGGCCGGATAGGCCAACACCCCGCCCCCGCGCAGCACGGCGGCCGCGCGGCGCAGATGCCGGGGGTGGACGGGGCACGGATCGGCGCGCAACACGTCGCTACGCGGTCTGCGACCCATAGCCGAACCCACTACGCCACGCGGCCGGGGTCGGGACGACCGTGAGCGGGCGGGCGAGAAGCCGCATGAGCCGGGAATCGGGCATGGGCGCCATGGCTCGGGGGATGGGGCGTCTCAGCGCGCGGCCTGCGCGTGGAGCCGCCGATCCTTTTCCAGGACCTGCGCGGCGTTCTGCTCCCGGTCGGTCCGCAGCCGCGCCGCGAGCTGCGCATCTTCGAGCGCCAGGATCTGGGCGGCGAGATAGCCCGCGTTGCGTGCCCCCGCTCCGCCCACCGCGACACAGGCGACCGGAATCCCGCCCGGCATCTGGACGGTGGAGAGCAGCGCGTCGAGGCCCTGCAGCGGTCCGGTATCCAACGGAACCCCGATCACCGGCCGGATGGTGAGACCGGCCACGGTACCGGCGAGATGCGCCGCCATGCCCGCGACCGCGATGAACACGGCGCAGCCGCGCCGGTCGGCGTCCTTCACGTATTCATGCGTGGCGTCGGGGGTACGGTGTGCCGACAGAATGCGCGCCTCGAAAGGGACCTCCAAGGCGCGCAGTACCTCGAGGGTCTCCTCCACCCTCGGCAGGTCGGAGTCGGAACCCATCAGCACCGCAACAAACGACTCGGCCATCGCATCTCCTCACCGCTATCCGCCATCATCGCCGGGGGACCAAGATAGCCGCGGCGCCGGATCCGGTCAAAGATCGTGGGCACCGACGGTCCGCCGAACGGCGCCTGTTCAGTGGGCGGCGGCCTCGCCGCGCCGCGGTTCCTCCTCGTCCGCCTTGTCGTCGACGAAAGGCTCGGAAAACCCGCACTCCTTGCGTGGGCACACCTTTTCGGTGCCGCGCCGCTTGGTCGCCTTGACGGTGAGCATCTGCCAGCCGCAGCGCGGACAGGGCTCGTCCAGGGGTTCGTTCCAGACCGCGTAGTCGCAGGTCGGGTAGGTCGAGCAGGAATAGAAGATCTTCCCGTTGCGTGACTTGCGCTTGAGCATCGTGCCCTTGCCGCACTGCGGGCACGATACGCCGGTGTCCGAGGGCCTCTCCAGGGGCTCGATATGGCGGCACTTGGGGTAGGCGCTGCAGCCGATGAACTTCCCGTAGCGCCCGTGCCGGATCACCAGCGGCGATTCGCATTTCGGGCAGGAGCGCCCCTCGAGGGCCTCGTCACCGGATTCCTCGCGACCGGTGTCCACGTCGCGCGTGTAGTCGCAGTCCGGATAGCCGCTGCAGCCGATGAAGCGACCGCGGCGACCGAGCCGGATGGCGAGCGGCTTGCCGCATTTCGGGCAGTTCTCGTCGATCGCCTCGGTGGTGGCCTCCGCCCGCGAGACGCTTTCCTCCTTGTGCTCGAGCAGTTCCTTGAAGGGCCCCCAGAACTCGCGCATCAGCGGGATCCAGTTCTTCTCCCCTCGTGCCACCGCGTCGAGTTCGTCCTCCAATTGCGCCGTGAAGTCGTAGTCCACGTAGCGGGTGAAGTGCCGACTGAGGAAGCGCGCGACGATGCGGCCCACGTCGGTGGGGTGGAAGCGACGTTTTTCCAGCCGCGCGTACTCGCGTTGCAGCAGGGTCGAGATGATCGAGGCGTAGGTCGACGGGCGCCCGATGCCGTACTCCTCCAGGACCCGGACCAGGCTCGCCTCGCTATAGCGGGGCGGCGGCTCGGTGAAGTGCTGCTCGGTGCGGATGCGCTCCAGTGCGACCTCGTCACCGACCTCGAGCGGCGGCAGCAGCCGGTCGTCGCCGTCCGCCTTCGCGTCGTCCACGCCCTCCTGGTAGACCGCCATGAAACCGGGGTCGACGATCGTCGAGCCGGTCGCCCGGAAGAGGTTCCCTGCGCCGCAGGACAGATCCACGGCGACGGTGTCGATGGTCGCGTGGATCATCTGGCAGGCCACCGTGCGCTTCCACACCAACTCGTAGAGCTTGAGCTGCTCGGCGGTGAGGTACGCGCGCAACGAGTCCGGCGTGCGCGCCGCGGCGGTCGGGCGAATCGCCTCGTGGGCCTCCTGCGCATTCTTGGCGCGCGTCTTGTAGGTATGCGGGCTCTTCGGCAGGTTGTGCCGGCCGTAACGCTCGGCGATCAACTCCCGGATCTCATCCAGGGCCTCCCGGGCCAGGTTGACCGAGTCGGTGCGCATGTAGGTGATCAGGCCGGCCGCGCTGCCCTCCACCTCGATGCCCTCGTAGAGCTGCTGGGCGACGCGCATGGTGCGCTGGGCCGAGAACCCGAGTTTGCGTGACGCCTCCTGCTGGAGGGTGGAGGTGATGAAAGGCGCCGCGGGGTTGCGCCGACGCTGCTTCTTCTCGACCTTGGCGACGACCAGGCGACCGCCGCCGTGCGCGTGGAGTTCGGTCTCGATGCGGCGCGCCTTCTCCTCGTCGGTGATCGAGAACTGCGTGAGCTTGGTGTCGCCGAAATGGGTGAGTCGCGCGACGAACTTCTGGTCCTCCTTTGCGGTGTCCGCCTCGACGCTCCAGTACTCGCGCGGTTTGAACCGCTCGATCTCCTCCTCGCGCTCGGCGATCAGGCGCAACGCCGGGCTCTGGACACGCCCCGCGGACAGCCCGTGCCGTATCTTCTTCCAGAGCAGCGGCGAGAGGTTGAAGCCGACCAGATAGTCCAGCGCTCGCCGCGCCTGCTGGGCGTTGACGAGATCCATGGACAATTCCCGCGGGTGCGCCACCGCCTCGTTGATGGCCCGTTGGGTGATCTCGTGGAACACCACCCGCTGCACCGGTTTGCCGTCCGTGACCTTGCGCGCCCGGAGCAGTTCGTAGAGGTGCCAGGAGATCGCCTCGCCTTCGCGGTCCGGGTCGGTGGCGAGGTAGAGCGCGTCGGCGCTGCGGGCCGCCTTGGCGATCGCCGCGACGTGGCGTTCGTTCCTCTCGATCATCTGGTATTTCATGGCGAAGTCATGGTCCGGGTCGACCGCGCCGCCCTTGGGCACCAGGTCGCGCACGTGGCCATAGGAGGCCAATACCTCGAAGCCCTTGCCGAGGTACTTCTTGATAGTCTTGGCCTTGGCCGGCGACTCGACGATGACGAGATTCTTGCCCATAGATACGATCCGCTTACGGGTGGCGACGCGCCGGACTTTACCGGTCCCGGCGGCGCGGCGCCACCTCACCGGGCGCCGGAGGCCGTATCGGCCGGGCCGGGGCCGAATTGAGGCAGGATCCGGCGGGCGTCCGGCCTGGGTTGGGAGTGCGGGGAATTATTTCTATGGAAACAATGAGATGGCGGGCGGGCCCCAGGCGCCCCAGGGCGATCAGTGGAGATAACCCCCGGCGTTGTCGAAGACCAGATCCTCCATCCATGCATAGGCCGCCTCCTGGCCGGGCTGGTTGAACAGGACCATGAGGATGACCCACTTCAACTGGTCGAGGTCGATTTCCTCCGTCTCCAGCGCCATCACCCGATCGATCACCAACTCGCGGTTGGCCGGCGTCAGAATCCCCATCTGTTCGAGGAACAACAGGAACCCGCGCGCCTCCAGGTCGAGCTTGCGGATCTCGTGATCGTTGAACAACCGCAGCGAATCGGGGGTCTGGCTGCCCTCGTGCAGGTGCGTATCGCGTCGTGCGACGAGATCTTCCAGCCAGTCGAAGGCCTTCTCCACCTCCAAGGAGGGAAATCCGGCCTCCAGGAGCTTGCTCTGGAGGACCGAGCGCTCGGGCTGCCATTCCGTCTCGCTGTCGAGATAGTAGTTCTCGAACAGGTACATCAGCACGTCGAGCACGTTTTCTTTCATCTCTCTCAAGGTCCCGTCCCAATCCGTTCGTAGCACCCGCCCGGGGCGGACGCCACGAGGCCGCGCAACTCCAGGGTCAGGAGGATGGCCGAAACCGCATCCGCCGTCAATCCGGTGCGCTCGACCAGGTGGTCCACCGGCGCCGGGTCGTGGCCGAGCGCCTCCAGGACCCGCCGTTGCGTCGTGTCGGGATCCGGCACCGACGCGGCCTCTCCCGGGTCGGTTGCGGGGGCGCGCCGGAACCCGGGGTCCAGTTCCTCCAGGATATCCGCTACGGTCTCCACCAGTTTGGCGCCGTCGCGCAACAGCGCGTGGCAGCCGCGCGCGAGGGGGTTGCGGACCGAGCCGGGCACGGCGAACACCTCGCGGCCCTGGTCGGCGGCGTGGCGGGCGGTGATCCGCGATCCGGAGCGCAACGCCGCCTCCACCACCACGACCCCGAGACTCAGGCCGCTGATGATCCGATTGCGGCGCGGAAAGTGCTCCGGTCGCGGCGGGGTGCCGGTCGGGAATTCCGTGACCACGGCGCCGCGTGCGACGATCTCGCGGGCCAGGGCGCGATGGTGTGCCGGGTAGATCCGATCGGGTCCCGTGCCGGCCACCGCCACGGTGTACCCGCCGCCCGCCAGGGCGCCGCGGTGGGCGGCGCCGTCGATGCCCAGTGCGAGCCCGCTGGTCACGGTCACTCCCGCCGCCGCCAGTCCGCGCGCGAGGGACTCCGCCTGCTCGCGCCCGCCGAGGCTCGGGTTGCGGCTGCCGATCACGGCCACCTGCGGTGTCGCGAGCAGTGCCGGATCGCCGGTGACGAACAGCAACGGCGGGGGGTCGGGGATCTCCCGGAGCCGGGCCGGATAGGCGGGATCGGCGAGTGCCAGCAGGTGGTGCCCGGGCAGCGCCAGCCAAGCCAGGTCGCGCTCCACGGCGCGCCGATCGGGAGCGGAGCGGGAATCGGATGCGAAGGCGGCCCGGTCGCGCGCGCCCCCCCGTCCCTGCTCCGCCAGCCAAGCCAGCGCGCCTCGCGCCGACCCGTAGCGCTCCATCAGCACGCGGTGCGCCACCGGGCCGACGCCGGGCGTGCGCAGCAGGGTCAGGGCGTGGGCCGCTTTCGAATCGGGGTCTTCCATGACCGCCTCCGGGCGTGCCGGCTTCCGTGCCGGGCACCATCGCCGCCGCGCCCCGGGGCGCGGCCGGCACGGGACTACGGATTCCGGACGGCGTCCTCCAGATGAATGGCGCGCGTGGCGCTCATCACCAAAGCATAGCTCACCCGCCGGAACGGCCGGAATACCATCAGAATGCCGGCCCGCTCGTCGGGGAGGCTCACGGTCCGCCCGATGCCTCCCTCCACCGTGTCGCGGATCCGCCTGCCGGCCTGGTAGATCGCGAGCACGTCACCGGCGCGGATCCCCTGCTCCTTGCCCACGTCCAGCACCACGACCTGATCCTGGCCGATCTGCGAGACGCCGTGGAACACCGAGATGATCTGCCCGTCCACCGGCCGCTTCGGTGCCTGCGGGACGAAATCGTCGGGCAGGCGTTGCGCGGGCAGGGGGATGAGGCGGTCGCCGATCCGCACCTCCTGGTCGGCGTGCGAAAGACGCAGGGTCGCCGGATGCCCCGCCCGCACCAACTCGGCGTCGGCGAGGTGGATCGCCTCGTAGCCGAGGACCTTGCCGGTACGGGGGTTGCGGTAGGTGTCGCCCTGACGGACTACGGCGAAGCGCCGGTGGGTGGTGTCGCCGAGCCGCCGCACGTAGATCCGATTGCCGTCGGCGCCCAACAGGTGCTCGCCGGCGATGTCCACCACGTAGGGTGCATCGGCCAGTTCCCCCTTGGAAACCACGGCCGTACGGGTCAGGAACGGGCGAATCGCGTCCAGGGGAATGGTCGGGATCGCCTTGGGCAGCGGTTCGCGTCGCACCTCCGGGACCAGGCGCACGGTCCGCATCCCGTGGGGCGCCGACGCACCCCGTTGCAGGCGCAACCGCGGCTTGCCGTTGACATAGGCCAGCGTGATCGCGTCGCCCGGATAGATCAGGTGCGGATTGCGAATCTGGGGGTTGACCGACCACACCTCCGGCCAGAGCCAGGGATCGCGCAGGAAGCGCGCCGAGATCCCCCATAGCGTATCGCCTTTCACGACCACGTAGCGGGTCGGGTGATCCGGTCGCAACGTGACGGATCCGGCGAGTGCGACGCCGGACAGCAGAAACGCCAATCCCATGGCAAGCCATCGTGCTGTAGCCATATCTTCGCAACCCCTTGCCCGGCGGATCGCCGGAGTTTAGCCCAAAAACCCCACCTCATAGAAGTGTGGTCAATGCCTTGTGGAATTCGTATCATGGTTAGCGTCCGTCCTCGTCGATTATTAACGGGGGCGGTCTGACGACTTCGTGACGGGCTTCACAATGGCGCTGCTCCAGGTTCTTCACTACCCCGATCCGAGGCTGCGCCACCGCGCCCGGCCCGTAGAGCGCGTGGATGACGACGCCCGTCGTCTGATCGACGACCTGTTCGAGACCATGTATGCCGCCCCGGGGGTCGGTTTGGCGGCCGTCCAGGTCGGCGTGGACCGGCGCGTGGTGGTCGTGGACGTCTCCGAGGACAAGAGTGCGCCGCTCGCGCTGGTGAACCCGGAGATCCTCGGGCGCGAGGGGGAGGAGGAATCGCAGGAAGGGTGCCTGTCGGTGCCCGGCGTCTACGAAATGGTGCGCCGTGCCGAACGTATCCGCTTCCGCGCCCTCGACCGGGACGGGGTGCCGTTCGAGGCGGACGCCGAGGGGCTGCTGGCGGTATGCGTCCAGCACGAATGCGACCACCTGGAAGGGCGCCTGTTCGTGGATTACCTCTCGGAACTCAAGCGCCGGCGAATCCGCAAGCGCCTGGAGAAGCAACGTCGCCAGGGCATCGAGGCGCCTGCGCCGAGGCGTCGCGAGGGGACCGTGATCTAGCCGCCGTCGGCGGGCCAAGGCCCGCCCTACCGGATATCCGCCGCCCCGGCGTGAAGGACCCTTGGCGGCACCGCCCTGGTAGGGCCGGGCTTGCCCGGCCGGCGATATTTCGCGTCCACACCGGTCGTTGAGGGATGATTCGCCGCCGTCGGCGGGCCAAGGCCCACCCTACGGGATATTCACCGCCCCGGTGGGGCCGGGCTCGCCCGGCCGACACTGCCGGAAATGGATCGATTGCTCACCGCCGCAATGACCGAACGGCTCGACCTCGTGTTCGCCGGGACCCCGCAGTTCGCGGTGCCGACGCTGCGCGCCTTGTGCGCCTCCGGCCATCGGGTGCGCGCCGTCTACACCCAGCCCGATCGCTGCGCCGGCCGCGGGCGTCGGCCCCGGCCGAGCCCCGTGAAGACTCTCGCGCTCGAGTGCGGATTGAGCGTGGAGCAGCCGTCGAGCCTGCGCGAGGAGGCGGTCCAGGCCGATCTGCGCGCGCTCGGCGCCGATGCCTTGATCGTGGTGGCCTACGGCCTGTTGCTGCCGCCCGCGGTACTGGCGATTCCGCGCCTCGGCTGCCTGAACGTCCATGCCTCGCTGCTGCCGCGCTGGCGCGGCGCGGCCCCGATCCAGCGCGCGTTGCTGGCCGGCGACACCGAGACGGGGATCAGCATCATGCAGATGGACAAAGGCCTCGATACCGGCCCCATCCTGGCACGCTCGTCCTGTTCGATCGGTCCCGACGACACCGCCGCGCGGCTCGCCGGGCGCCTCGCCGCGCAGGGGGCCGATCTGCTGCTGGAGACCCTGGACCGGCTCGCGCAAGGCGGGGTGCAACCCCTCGCCCAGGATCCGGCGCGGGCGTGCTATGCGCCCAAGCTGTCCAAGGCGGAGGCGGTGCTCGACTGGCGGCGCCCGGCGCCGGAACTGGAGCGGCGGGTGCGTGCCTTCGATCCCTGGCCGGTCGCCCAGACCCGCCTCGAGAGCGGGGCGGTGCTGCGGATCTGGCGCGCGCGCGCGTTGCCGCTCGCGCCCGGCGGCCCTCCGGGCTCGGTGCTCGATGCGGACGCGACCGGGATCGACGTCGCCGCCGGCGAGGGGGTGTTGCGCCTGTTGGAGGTGCAATTGCCCGGCGGACGCCGCCTGGACGCCGGTGCATTCCTCGCCGGGCATGCCATTGCGGGTACACGGCTGGGTGTCGCCGGGTAGTGGCGCGGGAAGGCGCCCGGTCCCGGGCCATGGCTCGTGCCACACCCGTCGATTCCCGCGCGGAGGCGTCCCGCGTGGTGAGTCTGGTGGCGCGGCGCGGGCGCTCGCTGTCCCAGGTGCTTCCCGAGGCGCTCGCGCGGATCGCGGACCCGCGCGAGCGCGCCCTCGTCCAGGAGCTTTGCTTCGGCACGTTACGCTGGTACTGGCGGCTCGCGGCCCTGGCCGATCGGGCGCTGCGCCGCCCGTTGCGCGCGCGGGACGCCGACGTCTACTCGCTGCTGCTGGTCGGGCTGTATCAACTCACCGAACTGGACATCCCGGGCCACGCGGCGGTGGACGCCACCGTACGGGCCGCGCGCGCCCTCGGCAAGGAGTGGGCGGCGGGGCTGATCAACGCGGTGCTGCGCGCCCGGCTGCGCGAGGGCCCCGCCCCGCCCGACGAGGGCGACGCCCGCCTCGCGCACCCGGCCTGGCTGCTCGAGTCCTTGCGCCGCGACTGGCCGGACGACTGGGATGCATTGGCGCGGGCGGCCAATGCGCGCCCGCCGCTGCACCTGCGCGTCAACCGCACGCGCATCGCACGTACCGCCTACCTCGAGCGGTTGGCGCGGGCCGGTCTCGCCGCACGGGCGCTGTCCCACACCGCCTCGGGGGTGGCGGTGGAACCCCCGGTTCCGGTGGCGCGGTTGCCGGGCTTCGACGCCGGCCTGGTCAGCGTGCAGGACGCCGCCGCGCAGCTTGCCGCACCGTTGTTGCGTCCCGCCCCCGGACAGCGGGTGCTGGACGCGTGCGCGGCACCGGGCGGCAAGACCACGCATATCGCCGAACTCGAGCCGCGGCTCGGGTATCTGCTGGCGCTGGATCGTGATGCCGCGCGTCTGGCGCGGTTGCGCGCGAACCTGCGGCGCCTGGGCGTGCGGGCCGAGGCGCGGGCGGCGGATGCCGCCCGTCCCGGCGACTGGTGGGACGGGCGGGCGTTCGACCGCATCCTGCTCGACGCGCCGTGCTCGGGTACGGGGGTGATGCGTCGCCATCCGGATATCAAGGTGCTGCGCCGCCCTTCCGACATCGATGCGTTCGCGCATGCGCAAGACGAACTGCTCGAGGCGTTGTGGCCCTTGCTGGCATCGGGCGGTATGCTGCTGTACGCGACCTGTTCGCTCCTCGCGCAGGAAAACGACCGGCGGATAGAGGCGTTCCTGGATCGGCATCCGCAGGCACGGGTCCGCGAAATCCGCGCCGAGTGGGGACGGGCCTGCGCGTTCGGGCGCCGGATCCTCACGGGCGCGGACGGCATGGACGGGTTCTACTACGCCTGCGTGGAGAAGTGCTGATGGGTTGCGAAGCAATCGCTGCGCGCATCGGAGGGGGTCGCGCCCGTCTCCGCGGGAGAGCGCGGGCCTTGGGCATCGATCCGGAGAAGGGCGCCGGCGGCTGAACGCCGCGCCCGCCGCGCATGAAGATCATCATCCTGGGCGCCGGCCAAGTCGGGACCTCGGTCGCGCAGAACCTGGCCGGCGAGGCCAACGACATCACCGTGATCGACACCCAATCCAGGCTCCTGGCCGATCTCCAGGATCGCCTGGACCTGAGGACCGTGACCGGGAACGCCTCGCACCCGGACGTGCTCAAGCGCGCCGGGGCCGAAGAGGCGGACATGATCATCGCCGTCACCAACAGCGATGAGACGAACATGGTGGCCTGTCAGATCGCCTATACCCTGTTCCACACGCCCACCAAGATCGCGCGGGTGCGCTCCGGGGAATATCTGGCCTATCCCCGGATCTTCGCGCAGGAGGCGCTGCCGATCGACGTGCTGATCAGCCCCGAGCAGATCGTCACCGACTACATCCTGCGTCTGATCGAACACCCCGGCGCCCTGCAGGTCCTGGATTTCGCGGGCGGCAAGGTCCAACTGGTCGCGGTGCGCGCCTACTACGGCGGGCCGTTGGTCGGCCAGGAACTGCGCACCCTGGGGCGGCACGTCCCGGGAATCGACGCGCGGGTCGCGGCGATCTACCGGCACGGGACCGCGATCGCCTCCGAGGGCGACACGGTGATCGAGGCCGACGACGAGGTGTTCTTCATCGCGCCGCGCAAGGATATCCGTGCGGTGATGAGCGAACTTCGTCGCATGGACAAGCCGACCAAGCGAGTCATGTTGGCCGGCGGCGGCAATATCGGCCTGCGGCTGGCCAAGGCGCTGGAGTCGCGTTATCAGGTCAAGATCATCGAGCACGACGTCGAGCGCACCCGCGCGCTCTGCGAGGAACTCAACCGCACCATCGTGCTGCTGGGCGATGCGTCCGACGAGGAACTGCTGGCGGAGGAGAATATCGAGAACACGGACGTGTTCTGCGCACTGACCAACGACGACGAGGCCAATATCCTCTCGGCGATGCTGGCGCGCCGGCTCGGTGCCGGCAAGGTGATGTCGCTCATCAACCGGCCGGCCTATGTCGATCTGGTCCAGGACGGGTTGATCGATGTGGCGATCTCTCCGCAGCAGGTCACCATCGGGATCCTGCTCGCCCACGTGCGCCGCGGCGACGTCGTCGTGGTGCATTCGCTGCGTCGCGGCGCCGCGGAGGCGATCGAGGCCGTCGCCCACGGCGATGATCGCACCTCCAAGGTCGTCGGCCGGGCGATCGAGGAGATCAAACTGCCGCCGGGTACGACCATCGGCGGTATCGTGCGCGGCGAAGAAGTGATCATGTGCCATCACGACACGGTGATCGAGTCCGAGGACCACGTCATCCTGTTCCTGGCCGACAAGAAATACATTCCGGACGTCGAGCGACTGTTCCAGGTCGGCGTGACCTTCCTGTAGCCCGCACCGGCATCCGCGGGCCCAACCAGGATCACCGGCGGTATGTTCAATCCGACCGTCCAGAAGCCCCTGGGACTGATGCTGATGCTCTACAGCATCAGCATGCTCCCGCCCATCGGCGTATCGCTGTGGTACCACGGCGGCGAATGGTCCCCCTTCCTCTATACGATGCTCATCACCCTGGCGACCGGTGTCGCGCTCTGGCTGCCGAGGCGCCGGTCGCGCAGGGATCTGGCGCTACGCGACGGCTTCGCGGTGGTGGCGCTGGCGTGGGCGCTGCTCGGCCTGGCGAGTGCCCTGCCGCTGATGCTCTCCACTCACCCGCACCTGTCTCTGACCGACGCGGTATTCGAGTCGTTCTCCGGGATCACGACCACCGGCGCTACGGTCATGACGGGTATCGATCGCCTGCCCAAGGCCATCCTGTATTACCGCGCGCAGCTCCAGTGGCTCGGCGGTATGGGGATCCTGGTGCTGGCCGTGGCGATCCTGCCCATGCTGGAGGTGGGCGGCATGCAGCTCTACCGGGCCGAGATCCCCGGGCCGATGAAGGAGAACAAGCTGACCCCGCGCATCACCGAGACGGCCAAGGCGCTGTGGTATATCTATCTGGGCCTCACCGTGCTGTGCGCGCTCGCCTACTGGCGGTTCGGCATGACGCCGTTCGACGCCGTCGCCCACAGCTTCGCGACGGTATCGACCGGCGGTTTTTCCACCCATGACGCGAGCCTGGGTTATTTCCACAGCGCGCGCATCGACGCGGTGGCCGTGGTCTTCATGTACTTGGCCGGCATCAATCACGCGCTGCACTTTACGGCGTGGCGCTCGTCCAGCCTCCGGCCCTACCTGCTGGATCCCGAGGTGCGCGGCTACAGCGTCATCCTGCTCGTGACCTCGACCATCACCGTGCTGTATCTGTACCTGAGCCACACCTTCGATTTCACCGCCGCCCTGCACCACGGCATCGTACAGGCGGTCTCGATCGGTACCAGCACCGGGTTCACCACCGCCGAGTACCAGCGCTGGCCGGGTTTTCTGCCGATCCTGCTGATCATGGTGAGTTTCATCGGCGGCTGCGCCGGGTCGACCGGGGGCGGGATGAAGGTGATCCGCTTCCTGCTCCTGTACAAGCAGGGGGCGCGCGAGATCACCCGCCTCGTGCACCCGAGCGCCCAGATACCGGTCAAGGTCGGCGGCAAGGTCATGCCGGACCGCGTGGTGGACGCCGTATGGGGTTTCTTTTCCGCTTATGTGGCGGTATTCGTGGTCCTGCTCCTGGTGTTGATGGCCACCGGACTCGACCAGGTCACCTCGTTCTCGGCGGTGGCGGCGTGTCTCAACAACATGGGTCCGGGGCTGGGGGGGGTCGGTACCAACTACCAGGCGGTCAACGACGTCGCGAAATGGGCCCTGAGCCTTGCCATGCTGCTCGGCCGGTTGGAGATCTTCACGGTCCTGGTGTTGTTCACGCCCGCGTTCTGGCGCCGTTGAGCGCGGCCGGCGACCGCCGCGATCCCGGGGTGATGATCGGTGAAATGCGAGGGTATCCACCGCTGCATGGTGAAAAATCCCCGATAAGTATGCGGGATGTCCCACATCGATCTATTTTCACTCAAGGTGGGAATTGGTTTTTCTTTTCTCATTATTCTCCGACAATAGTGGGTACAGTGCCCGAAAAAGACTCTTGAAAAGGCCATGGTTGGCCTGTTCTTCCCGCGCCAGCAGCTCCTTCATGTGGAGACGCTGGGTCGGGGCCTGAAAACAGGCCGGGCAGTTGTCGGGGATCACCGGCAGCGAAGCGGCGCGCGCGAACGCCGCCGTCTGGCGCTCGCGCGCGTAGAGGAGCGGTCGAATGATGCGCAGGTCCCCGGCATCGTTGCGGTAGTGAGCCTTCATGGTCTTCAGGCGCCCGCCGTGGAACGCGGACAACAGGAAGCTCTCGGCGGCGTCGTCGAGGTGCTGGCCCAGGGCCAACACCGTGTACCCCTCCCGGCGCGCGATGTCGTATAGGATGCCGCGCTTCATGCGCGCGCAGAAGGCACAGAACGAGGTGTTGCCCATGTGCCGGAGCGCCCGCTCCAGGATGGGTTCGGCCCGGTAATGGTAGGGCACCGCCAGTGCTTCGAGATAGGGGCGCAATGCGCGGGGGTCGAAACCCTCCACCATCGGGTCCACGGTCGCCGCGCCCAGGTCGAATCGGATCGGCGCGTGCGCGCGCAGATGCAGCAGGACATGCAGCAGGGAGAGCGAGTCCTTGCCGCCGGACAGTCCGAGCAGCACCCGGTCGCCGTCGCGGATCATGCCGTGATCGGCGACGGCCCGACCGGCGAGGCGCAACAGGTTCTTGGGAGGGACCGCGGGGGCGTCCATGCCGGGAAGATAGCGGTCCCGCCCCCGGCCCCGCAAGGGCGCCCGATCATGTCGCGCGGTATACTGCACACGCAGGAGAACGCTCTCCTCCTTCCCGGAAGGGTATGCCGATGACGCAAACCGACATCCACGGGCTCATCTCGAAAGAGGCCTGGGAGCTGCTGCGGGGCAATCCCCGGGCGGTGCTCATCGACGTGCGTTCGACGATGGAGTATCTGTTCGTGGGGCACCCGCGCGGGGCGATCCACCTCCCCTGGATCGACGAGCCCGATTGGCGGGTGAACCCGGATTTCGCGCTGCTGGTGCGCAAGGTGATGCTCGGCGGGGTATCGGTACACGGCGAGGGATGCGCCCCCGTGATCCTGATCTGTCGCAGCGGCAACCGTTCCCGCGAGGCGGGGGAGCAGTTGCTCCGCGAAGGGTTCACCGACGTCTACAACGTGACCGACGGCTTCGAGGGCCCGCTCGATGCGGATCACCACCGGAACACGGTCGGCGGCTGGCGCCACGCGGGGCTGCCCTGGGAGCAGTGTTGAGCGCGCCGGGCGTGGTGCCCACGCGAGTATCGGAAGGCGATCGCATGGGTGGTGTCGAACGGGAGGCAAGGGCCGATATCCTCCAGCGCATCCTGAGCGCGAAGGCGGCGGAGGTCGCTCGTCGCAGCGCCGAGGTCGGGATCCGCGAGTTGAGCCGGCAAGTGGACGGGGCGCCCGCCCCGCGCGGGTTCGCCGGGCGGCTGTTCGCGGCGCTCGGCGCCGGGCGCGCGGGGGTGGTCGCCGAGATCAAGCGGGCCTCGCCGAGCAAGGGCCTGCTGCGCGAGGCGTTCGATCCCGCGCGCATCGCCGCCTCCTACGCGGCCAACGGCGCGAGCTGCCTGTCGGTCCTCACCGACCGCGGGTTCTTCCAGGGCGACGCCCGCCACTTGGTCGAGGCGCGCGCCGCCTGCGACCTGCCGGTGCTGTGCAAGGATTTCATCATCGACTCTTATCAGGTCTACGAGGCGCGCACGCTCGGGGCCGACTGCATCCTGCTGATCGTCGCCGCGCTCGATGATCCCACGCTACGCGAGCTGTCCGGACTGGCCGCCGAACTGGCCATGGACGTGTTGGTGGAGGTCCACGACGAGGTGGAACTGGGGCGCGCGCTGGCGCTGGACGGCGCCCTGATCGGCATCAACAACCGCGATCTGCGCACCTTCGAGACCGACCTGGAGACGACCCTGAAACTGGCCGGGCGCGTGCCGGCGGGGCGCCTCGTAGTCACCGAGAGCGGCATCCAGACCCGCGCCGACGTCGCCCGGCTGCGGGGCCGCGGCATCCACGCCTTCCTGGTCGGCGAGGCGTTCCTGCGCGCCGCCGATCCGGGCGCCAAGCTGGCGGAGTTGTTCGGCACCTGACCGCGGCCGCGGCGGGGCGACGGCCGCGGTCAGCGGGTCCCGCGTACCACGATCGTCTTGCCCTTCACCGAGATCAGCCCCTGCTCCTCGAGGACCTTGAGCACCCGCCCCGCCATCTCGCGCGAGCAGCCGACGATGCGGCTGATCTCCTGGCGCGTGACGCGGATCTGCATTCCGTCCGGGTGCGTGAGGGCGTCGGGTTCCTTGCACAGTTCCAGGAGGGTGCGCGCAACCCGGCCGGTCACGTCGAGGAACGCGAGATCCCCCACCTTGCGACTGGTCTTGCGCAGGCGAAGGGCCATCTGCGAGGCCAGCGCGAAGAGGAGGCTCGGGTCCTCCTCGGCAAGCTGGCGGAAGCGTGTGTAGCTGATCTCGCCCAGGTCGCAACGGGTGCGTGCGCGCACCCAGGCGCTGCGGTTCTGCCGTTCGTCGAACAGCCCCATCTCTCCGAAGAAGTCACCCGGATTGAGATAGGCGAGCACCATCTCGCGCCCGTCCTCGTCTTCGATGAGTACAGTGACCGAACCCTCGATGATATAGTACAGGGCGTCCGGCTGATCCCCGGCGTAGATGACGACGCTCTTGCCGGGATAGCGACGGCGGTGACAGTGGGTCAGGAACCGCTCGATGGTCGGATTGCCCTTGGGGGCCGGCTGTTGGGACATGGGATGTCCTCGGGAGCGCGCGATCCAAAGTCAGTGTAAGCAATGTATCCGGGGTTGTCGAACCGCGTCGGCCCCCCCGGTCGTTCGAGAAGAGAGGTCGCGATGAAGGCCGTCGCCCGCTGGGTGCAGGATGCGATGTTCGTCGGCGAGTCCGGCAGCGGTCACGCCGTGGTGATGGACGGTGCGCCGGAAGCGGGCGGGCGCGATCTCGGTGTGCGCCCGATGGAGATGGTCCTCCTCGGGCTGGCCGGGTGCACCGGCTTCGACGTAGTGCAGATCCTCAAAAAGGCGCGCCAGCCGGTCGGCGGCTGCGTGGTGGAGGTCTCCGCGGAGCGGGCGGACGCCCCGCCGCGGGTGTTTACGCGGATCCACGTCCACTACCGGGTGAGCGGGACCGCGCTGGCCGAACACCACGTGCAACGGGCCGTTTCCCTGTCCGCCGAAAAGTACTGCTCGGTATCGGTGATGCTCGGAAAGGGCGCGGAAATCACCCACGATTTCGAGATCACCGCCGCAGGCTGATTCCGGCCGTGCCGATTTTCGCCGCACACCGGGATCGTCTCGCGGCATAATCGGCTTCCGACACGCCGCGAGGCGGCGTTTTCTTCAAAGTACAGGAGGGCATGATGGTGTCGAAATCAAGCCCGCGCTTGAGGCTCCACGGCTTCAACAATCTCACCAAGAGCCTGAGCTTCAACATCTACGACATCTGCTACGCGAAGACCGCCGCCCAGCGGCACGAGTATATCGAATACATCGACGAGGCCTACAATGCCGAGCGTCTCACCGAGATCATGATCGGAGTGACCGGCATCATCGGCGCGAACATCCTCAACATCGCGCACCAGGACTACGAGCCTCAGGGTGCCAGCGTCACCATGCTGATCGCCGAAGAGTCGGTGGCGTCGGGCTCGTCGGCGGACTCCGCGGCCCCCGGCGGCCCGCAGCCCGAGTCGGTCGTCGCCCACCTCGACAAGAGCCACATCACGGTACACACCTACCCCGAGAGCCACCCGAACCCGGACAACGGGATCAGCACGTTCCGGGCCGACATCGACGTATCGACTTGCGGGCGCATCTCCCCGTTGCGCGCGCTGAACTATCTCATTCACAGCTTCGAGTCGGATATCGTCATCATCGATTACCGCGTGCGCGGCTTCACCCGCGATGTGAAGGGCAAGAAGCACTTCATCGACCACAAGATCCACTCGATCCAGAACTTCATCTCCAAGGATACCCGCGAGCGCTATCAGATGGTGGACGTGAACGTCTACCACGAGAATCTGTTCCACACCAAGATGGCGATCAAGGAGTTCGATCTCGACAACTACTTGTTCGAAATCGACCGCGAGGACCTGTCGCCGCGCGAGGAAAAGCACATCCGCGGCCTGCTGCAACGCGAAATGATGGAGATGTTCTACGGGCGCAACCTGCGCCGATAAGCACCGGGGTCAGGCTTGACTTC
>VAOW01002764.1_pt1 | contig 24046 bp, 15 predicted proteins | sample 3393921 | NCBI WGS metagenome assembly VAOW01 (sample SAMN08290428, study PRJNA428436) | hydrothermal vent metagenome | isolation source: Deep-sea hydrothermal vent chimney | place: Indian Ocean: Southwest Indian Ridge | depth 2742 m m | reverse complement strand
TACACCAGCGGGATGACGAACAGGGTCAGCACGGTGGAGGCGAAGGTGCCGGCGATCAGGGTCACGGCCAGGCCGCCGAATACCGGGTCCTGGACCATCACCGCGGAACCGAACATGATCGCGAGCGCGGTCAGCAGGATCGGGCGGAAGCGTACCGCCCCGGCTTCGCGCACGGCCTCGCCGAGCGGCACGCCCTGGCGGCGGTATTCCAGGATGAAGTCGATGAGCAATAGGGAATTGCGCACGACGATGCCGGCGAGGGCGATGAAGCCGATCAGGGAGGTCGCGTTGAACGGCACGTGGAACAGCCAGTGTCCGGGGAAGATGCCCACCAGGGTGAGGGGGATCGCCCCCATCACGATCAGCGGCAGCACGAAACTCTGGTAGTAGGCCACCAGCAGCAGGTAGATGAACACCATCGCGACGAGGAACGCCGTGCCGAGGTCGCGGAAGACGTCGAGTGTGAGGCGCATGTCGCCGCCCCACAGGATCTGATAACGACTCACGTCGTCGGGCTGGCTCGCGAAGAAGCGCAGGTTGCCCGTGGTCACGCGCACGCCGGGTGCGAGCGTGCGTCCGTCGAGCCGGTGGTCCAGGACCAGCGTGGCGTACTCGGGCGAGTAGTCGAGCACGTCCCCCATCACGTACACGACCTTGTGACCGTCGCGGGAGAAGACCGGCTTGGCGGCGTCCACGCGGCGGATCTCCGCGATGCTGCCGAGCGGGATCCGCTTGCCCATGGGGTTGGTGATGGTCAGATCTTCGATCTGCTGGATCCATGCGCGGTGGGCACGGTCCAGGCGCACGATGATGTCCTCGGGTTCCACCGTCGGGCGGAACAGGGAACCGATGGTCTTGCCGGCGACGAGGTCATGCACCAGGCCGGCGACCTGTCCGGGGACCACGCCGGCGAGCATCGCCTTGCGCTGATCGACGTGGATGCGGTATTCCGGGTGCGTGTCGGTGACCGAGTCATGCACGTTGATCATTCCGTAGACGCCGCGGAACCGCTCGGAGACCGTGTGCGCCAGTCGCCGCAAGGTCCCGTAGTCCGGTCCGTAGAGCCGCGCCACCACCTGGGCGCGCGTGGGCGGACCCGGCGGTACCAGGAACAGCATGATGCGGGTGGCCGGGAACTCGGCGCGCAACGGCGCCAGCGCCCGCCATACCTCGTCTCCGATCACCGCCGTGTGCGGGCGCCGATCCTTGGGCACCAGATTGACGACGATCTGCGCGACGTCGCCTCCGCGCATCATCTCGTCGCCGCGCACCATGCCGGCGAAGCTCAAGGGACCGGTACGCCCGAGGTAACCCACTACGTCGTGGACGTAGCGGTTGCGGCCCGTGATCCGCGCCGCGGCGCGTGCGATGCGGTCGGTGGCGGGCAGTGCGGTGCCCGCGGGGGTCTGGATCTGGATCGTGAAGGTGCCGACGTTGCCTTCCGGCAGCATCTTGAGGCTCACGCCGAGCGGGCTCTCGGGCCCGTTCATGCCCTGGGGGCGGATGAACTGCCAGGTCGGCATCAGCAGCGATCCGAGCAGCAGGATCACGACGATGCCGAAGAACAGATTGCGCCGGATACGGTGCTCCTGCAGCGGTGCGAACAGGGCCAGGAAGATCCGCCGCAATGGATCGCGCGGCGAGAGGTCCTTCTCCTCGAGGCTGGGGCGTTCCAGCACTTCGCGCCGCGCCGCCGCCTGTTTGCGCAACCAGCGCAGGGCGATGTAGGGGACCACGATGTAGGCCAGGCCCAGCGAGGCGATCATCGCGATCGGGACGTTGATCGGGATCGGACGCATGAACGGTCCCATCATGCCGGTCACGAACAGCATTGGAATGAAGGCCAGGATCACCGCCAGCGTGGCGACGTTGGTCGGGTTGCCGATCTCGTTGGTGGCCTCGGTGATGAGGGTGGCGAAGTCGCGCGGGGATCGCACGTGGTGCAGGTGGCGGTGGATGTTCTCGATCACCACGATGCCGGCGTCGACCAGCAACCCGAGCGAGAGGATCAGGGCGAACAGGGTGATGCGGTTGATGGTCTGCCCGATCACCAGTCCCACGCCCAGCACGATGAACAGCGTGAGGGGTACCAGCAGCGTGACGATGACCCCCTCGCGCCATCCGAGGAAGAAGAACAGGATGATGAGGACCACCCCCGCGGCGATCGCCAGGTGTTCGATCAGCGTGTTGACCGCCTCGTCGGCGCGATGGCCGTAGTCGCGGGTCACCGTGACCCGCACCCCTTCCGGCAGGGCCTCGCGATCGAGGACCTTGAGCTTGGCGAGCACCGCCTGCGCCACGGTTACCGCGTTGGTGCCGGGGCGCTTGCCGATCGCGATCGTGACCGCATTGCGCGGGTCGGGGTGCGCGACGTTCGCACCCTTTCCGAAGGCGATCCAGGCGTGTTGTTGTTCGTTGCGCGGCCCCTGGACGAGGGTGGCGACCTCCTTGAGGAACACCGGGCGCCGGTCCCGCACGCCGATGATGAGATCGCCGAGTTCACGTACCGAGGCGAAGGCGGCATTGACACGCAACGGGATGCGCCGGTTGTCGTTCTCCAGATCGCCGCCCGGGGCGACCACGTTGGAGCCCTCGAGTACACCCAACAGGTGCTCGAGGGTGATGCCGGTACTGGCGAGGCGCTGCGGATCGACGAGGATCTTCAACGCGCGCGGCTCCGAGCCGATGATCGTGCTCAGGCCCACATCCGGCACGCTGTGCAACTGCGTGAGGAAGTGTTCGCCCACTTCACGCAGCTGCGGGCCGGTGAGTTTCTTGGAACTGAGCGTGAGCGCGAGGATCGGCACGTCATTGATGCCGATGCTCTTGACGATCGGCCGGCGCGCCCCGAGGGGCAGGCGTTCGATGTTGCGCTGCAGCTCGTTGTAGAGGTACATGAGACTCGAGGTCTCGTCGGCGCCGACCTCGAACTGCACGGTGACCACGCCGACGTCGTCGGCGGCGTAGCCGTAGACGTGCTTGACCCGGCGCAGCGAGTACATGAGCTGCTCGAGCGGGCGCACCACCTGGCGCTGGATCTGTTCGGGGCCGTTGCCGGGGCGTGCGACGATGATCTCCGCCGCCGGTACCACGATCTCGGGATTGTAGAGGCGCGGGGTGACGAGGATCGCCAGCACCCCGAACAGGGTGATGGCGAGCATGATCAGCGGGGTGATCTTGGTATGGAGGAACGCGCGGGTCAGACGGCCCGCGGAGTTCAGTACCGGTCCCGGGGGCGAACTCATGCGCCGCTACCCGTCGCCCGCACCTCCACGCCGTTGGCGAGGGGGCGCTCGCTGCTCACGACCACCCGGTCGCCGGGGAACAGCCCGCTCAGGATCACCACGCCGCCGGCGCGCCGTTCGCCCGGGTTCACCATCCGGAAGCGGGCGCGCCCGCGTGCATCGACCACGAACACGCCGGTGATGCCCGCCCGGTCCCGGAGCGCGCCGGCCGGCACGACGATGGCGGGGGTCCGCCGGACCGGGATCATCACGCGTGCATACTCGCCGCCCTGTGCGCCGCTGCCGGGGGGCAGCAACAGCTTCACGGTGTGGGTGTGCGTCATCGGGTCCGAGGCCGCGACCAGGCGCTGCACGATCGCGTCGATACGGTGCGGCGCGCGGTCGGAACCGAGGTACTCGACCGGGATCTTCTTGCCCGGCTCGAGCGCGTAGTAGGCGTCGTCGGCCACCTGCACGTGGATCTGGAGCTGTTTGGGATTGTAGAGCACCATCAGTTCCTTGCCGGGGCCGACCAACTGACCGTTACTGATCTTCTTGGAGAAGATCACCCCGTCGAAGGGCGCGCGTACCTCGGCGTAGCCGATCCGGCTCCGGGCCTGCTGCACCGCCGCCCGCGCGGCCTGGTAGTCGCTCCCGGCGGCCGCGTAGGCGAGTTGTACCTGCTCGAGGCGAGCCTTGGGAATGGCGCCGTCCGCATACAGGGCCTTGAAGCGCTCGTAGTTTTTCCGCGCGGTGTCGAGTGCGGCGCGCGCCTTGGCCTCCTGGGCGCGGGCCCGGCGCACGCCGGCGGCGACCTGCACCGAATTGACGGTGAGCAGCAACTCCCCCTTGGTGACCGACTGGCCGACGTGGACCTTGATGTCCTCCACGTAGCCGCTCATCCGGGAGGCGACCTGGACGTACTCGGCCGGGATCACGGTGCCCGGGTAAGAGGCGTAGATCTCGATCGCGCGGGGTTCGACCCGGATCACCCGCACCTTGACGGGCGCGACGCCCGCCGCGCCCGCCGCGGGGGCGATCAGTGCACCGATCAGCATTGCCGCAAGTACGAGTCGTGCCCGCATGTCCGGTTCCTCAGGGCTGGTGGGCGGTGAGTTGCACGGCCGCGGGGGTAAGCCGGCCGAGCGCCAGGAGCAGGGCGGCCCGGGCCATGACCTCCTGGTAGTGCGCCGCGACCCGATCGGCGCGCGCCTGATCGAGTTCGGCCTGCGCCGAAAGCAGTTGGGTGAAGATCGATACGCCCTGTTCGTAACGCAGTTTCTCGAGGCGCGCGGTCTCGGCGGCGGCGCTCACCGCGGCCGCCTTGACCCGAATGCGGGCGGCGGCCAGGCGGGCGTCCTGCCACGCCTGCTCGATCTGCAGGCGAATCCCGTTGCGCGCCTGCTGCAGGGCCGCACGCTTGCGGATGACCCGCGCCTGCGCCCGATCCAGGGCGCCGCGGCGCGCACCGAGATCGAGCACGTCCCAACTCAATACGCCGGCCACGGTATAGGAGGGGTGCGAGAGGGCCACGGTGCGGTCGTCCCACTCGCGGGCCAGCATGAGGTTGAAGTGCGGCAGGTAGGCGGCGCGCGCCTGGCGCACCCCGGCGCGCGCGGCGCGGATCTGTGCGTCGAGTGCCCGCAGCCCGGGGTTGGCGGTCTCGGCGTCGGCCTTCAGGCGCTCGAGCGCCTCCTGCGGTACCTCGATCGCGACGGCCCCCGGCGCAAGGCGCAGCGCGCGCGCCTCCGGTTGCCCGATGAGGATGCGCAGTCCCTCCCCGGCGAGTGCCCGTTGCTTCTGCGCCTGCATCAGGCCGAGGCGTGCGTCGCCGAGTTGCACCCGGGCGCGCAGCACGTCCGTCTTGGCAACCACCCCGTGGCGAAAGAGCTGCCGGCTGAGTTTCATATAAGAGCGCGCAGCGCGGATCGCCTGCCCGGCCACGCCGACGTAGGCGTCGGCGGTGCGTATGCCCTCATAGCGCCCGATCACCTCGAAGAGCAGTTTCTGTCCGGCCATCCGTTCGCCGCGGCGGGCGGCGGCCACCATGGCCCGGGCGCGGCGCAACCCGCCCCAGATCTGCCCGCCGTTGTAGACCGGGATCGTGAGCTGCAGTTTGGTCTGGTAGTTCGTGTAGAACCCGGGCCGGTTGAGTGCGTCGGGCGCGCTGGATAATATGGCCGGAATGGCCGAAGGGTTGCTGAACCCTTGCAGAAAGCTGCCGGCGCCGAAGTCGTTGAACGTAGCGCGCCGCTGCTGGAGCTTCATGCCGAAGACGTTGAGCGGGTTGTCGCTGCCGCTCGCGGCGAAGGAAAGCCCGAGTTTGGGCAGAAGGTTGCCTTTCGCCTCGCGCACCGCCCCGTGGGCCTCGGCGAGGCGTGCGCGGGCCTCGATCATCGCCGGGGTCTGGGCGAGCGCCATGCGGTAGGCCTCGACGGGGGTCAGTGCGCCGGCGACCGGAGCGGCCGCGGAGGGCAGTGCCGCGAGCAGGCCGAGGGCGGTCGCGACCCATACGCCGGCGCGCGGCGAACGCCTGCAAATGGTTCCGGCCACGATCCGTCCTCCTGTCCGTCGCCTGATCGTAAAGGTTGAGCGCGGCAGGCTAGTATATTAGCAAGCTCTAATATTGCAAGGGCCTGCGCCCGCCCGTGTGCAGCCCCGGAAACCGGCATCGCGGATGCCCCGCCGGTGGGCGCCGCCGCGGTGCACAGCCTAGCGCGCCCGGGCGGGAATTGGGAGCCCAAGGCCGTGGGCGGGTGCGTACCCGGCGCGGGGTTCCCGATCGGGTTCGATCCTGACGCCGATCAACTGCGATACACACGATGCACGATATGATAATTTAACGAAAGGGGGGGGCGCCGGACGGTTCCGGTGGTCCGCCGCAGGATGACGGCGCGGAGACGGATGATCGAGGTGCGCATCCATGGTCGGGGCGGGCAGGGCAACGTCGCCGCCGCCTATCTGCTCGCCGGTGCGGCGATCGGCGAGGGTTGGCACGCGCTCGCCTTTCCGGCGTTCGGGGCGGAACGGCGCGGGGCACCGGTGGCGGCGTTCGCGCGCATGGACCGCCGCGTGTTCCGGCGCCGCGATCGGGTGGCGCGGCCCCACTTTCTGATCGTCCAGGACGTGGCCTTGCTGCATGTACCCGGGGTGCTGGACGGGCTGCGCCCGGGCGGCGGGCTGCTGATCAACGCCCCGCGCGAGCCCGATGCGGCTGCGTTGCCGGAGAAGCGTTACACGGTTGCGGCCACGCAGCTCGCCCAGACGCACCTCGGCCGACCGGTCCCGAACACGGCGCTGCTCGCGGTCTTTCTGACGCTGACCGGTTTGTTGCCGCTGGATGCGTTGCGCCGCGCCCTGGCCGGGCGCTTCCACGGTGCCGTGCTCGAGGCGAACACGCGCCTCATCGAGGCCGCCGCCGCGACCGCCCCGAGCGGCGCATGGGCCATGGAGGAGGCCGATGCCGCAGGCGCTTGAAGGTTCCCAGGCCATCGCCCGGGCGGTCGCCCTGTGTCGCCCGCAGGTGGTCGCCGCCTATCCGATCACGCCCCAGACCCACATCGTCGAGAATATCGCCAAACTGGTGGCCGACGGCGTGCTCGAGTGCGAATACGTGAGTGTGGAGAGCGAACACTCCGCGGCCAGCGTGGTGCTCGGCGCCGCCGCCGTCGGCGCGCGCGCCTATACCGCCTCCGCATCGCAGGGCATCCTGCTCATGAGCGAGGTGCTCTACAACATCGCCGGCCTGCGCATTCCGCTCGTGCTGACCTGCGCCAACCGGGCGCTGTCGGCGCCGCTGTCGATCTGGAACGACCAGCAGGACTCGATGGCGGTGCGTGACGCGGGCTGGATCCAGCTCTATTGCGCCGGCAATCAGGAGGCGGTCGATACCACCATCCAGGCGTTCCGGATCACCCAGGAGACCGAGCTGCCGGTCATGGTGTGCGTGGACGGCTTCACCCTGACCCATACGCTGGAGCCGATCGAGCTGCCGAGCCAGGAAGAAGTCGACCGTTTCCTGCCGCCGTTGCGTTTCGCACGCGCCCTCGATCCCGCGCGGCCGCTGAGCCTGGGCACGTTGGTCTCGCCGGACTGGTTCACCGAGGCGCGTCACAGCCAACATGGCGCGCTGCTCGCGGCGGCCGCCGAGATCGAGGCCGCGGACGCCGATTGGGCGGCGCTGACCGGGCGCGCCTGGGGCGGGCTGCTGGAGGTCGACGGTCCCGCCGCGGCGCGCATCGGTATCCTCACCCTCGGGTCGATCAGCGGCACGCTCCAGGATGCGCGTGCCGCGTGGCCGGATCTGGCGCCGGTGCGCCTGCTGCGCCTGCGCGCCTTCCGGCCGTTCCCGGCCGCGGCGCTGCGCGCGGCCTGCGAGGGGTTGGAAACGCTGGTGGTACTGGAGAGGGCGCTGTCCCCGGGCGGTGGGGGGATCGTTACGGCCGAGGTACGCGCCGCGCTCTACGGACTCGACGCGGCACCCGCGGTACGCGGTTTCGCCGTCGGCCTGGGTGGGCGTGACGTGCCGCTGGAGACCTACCGGCGTGCGGTGGCCGCGGCGCTGGCGCCCGAGGGCGGCGAGTTCGCGGTGCTGGACGTGGATCTGGACAAACTCCCGGAAGCGGATCGGTACCCGGAGGCGGGGCCGTGCTTGGCGCCGCCGGCCGACTCGGAGTCCTCGCGATGAACGAGAGCGGAAACGGGACGCAACCGGACGACGTCGGCATGGAGGCGTTGCGCCGCCGCCAGCCGCGCTTCCAGGGGCTCGACGGCGGCCACCGGGCGTGCCTGGGTTGCGCCCAGGCGCTCGCCGCGCGGTTGGTGTTGGAGGCCGCGGGTCCCGACGTGGCGGTGGCCAATGCCACCGGCTGCCTGGAGGTGTTCACCACGCCGTGGCCGGAGTCGGCTTGGCGCGTCCCGTGGCTGCACTCGCTGTTCGAGAACGCCGGTGCGGTGGCCTCCGGTATGGAGACCGCCTTCAAGGCGCAGGGGCGGGCGGTCAAGGTGCTCGCCTTCGCCGGCGACGGGGGCACCTTCGATATCGGCTTCCAATCGCTGTCGGGGATGATCGAGCGTCACCACGACGTGCTCTACGTGTGTTATGACAACGAGGCCTATATGAACACGGGGGTGCAGCGCTCCAGTTCGACCCCGCACGCGGCCGCGACGACGACCTCGCCGGCCGGGCGCGAGCGTCTGGGCAAGCGGCACCTGAAAAAGGACATCCTGTCGATCGTCGCCGCCCACCACATGCCCTATGCCGCGACGGCCTCCGTGGCCTACCCGTCGGATCTGCGCAAGAAGGTGCGCCGCGCCGTCGCCGTGGAGGGCCCGACGTTCCTGCTGATCCACTCGCCGTGTCCGCTCGGCTGGGGCCATGACGGGGCCAAGAGCATCGAGGTCGCGCGCCTCGCGATCGAGACCGGCCTGGTGCCCTTGATCGAACTGGAACGGGGCGAACTCATCGGTGCCATGCCTATCCGCGAGGCCCGCCCGGTGACCGACTACCTGAAGGCGCAGGCGCGGTTCCGGCACCTGTTCGCGGATACGCCGCAGGCGCGCCGGGAACTCGAACACCTGCAGGCGCTGGCCGACCACAACATCGAGATCTACGGGCTGCGCGGCACCGGCCCCGATCCCCGGGATACTGCGAGCGCGGATACGGTGTGTCGCGGCGGGGCGCGCTGGGCATGAGCGGGGCGGGGGATGCAACCGTGAGATACACGCGCGGCGGGGTCGCGCGCCCCGGTACCAGTCTGGCGGCGGATACCGGCAGCTGGCGGGTGCAGCGTCCCGTGCATCGGCACCGCCCGGCGCCGTGCCATCACGCCTGCCCGGCGGGCGAGGACCCGCAGGCGTACCTCGCGCACTTCGAGCAAGGACGCCCGCGCGCCGCCTGGGAGGTCCTCGTGGCGGCCAATCCGCTGCCGGCGGTGACCGGTCGGGTGTGTCCGCACCCCTGCGAGTCGGCCTGCAATCGCGGGCGGTTCGACGAGGCGGTGGCTATCCATCACGTCGAGCGGTACCTGGGCGACGCCGCCCTGCGCGAGGGCTGGGTGCTGCCGGTGCCGGAGCCGACGCCGGGCGCGGTGCGGATCGCGGTGGTGGGGGCGGGACCCGCGGGTCTGTCCTGCGCCTGGCAACTGCTGCGTCTCGGCCATCGTGTGACGGTATTCGAGGCCGAGGCGCAGGCGGGCGGGGCCTGTGCCTCGGCGATCCCGCCTTACCGCCTGCCGCGCGCCGTGCTGGAGGGGGAGAACGCGCGGCTGCTCGCGCTGCCGGGGATCGACTTCCGGGCACGTCAGCGTCTCGGGCGCGACTTCTCGATCGAGGAGCTGCGTGCGGCCTACGGCGCGGTGTTTGTCGCGGTGGGTGCACAACGCCCGCGCGTGTGGAGCGTCGACGGCGTGGTCCCGGCCGATCTGCACCCGGGGCTGCCGCTGCTTACGGAGTGGGTGGGCGTGGGCCGCATCCCGACCCCGGCGAGCGTGGCGGTCATCGGTGGCGGCAATACCGCTATGGACTTGGCGCGCGTGCTCAAGGGCGCCGGGGTTGCTCAGGTCTACGTGATTACCCACAACGGTCTGCCCGGTCCGGACGTGCCCGCCGAGGACGCCATGCGCGCCCTCCCGCGCGAGATCGTCCAGGCGCAGGAGGAGGGCGTGGAGATCCTCGCCCATCGCGGGGTGCGGCGGCTCCTCCTGCGCGGGGAGCGCGTGGTCGGTGTCGAGATGGTGCACATGAAGAAGCTGCCGGACGCCGCCGGTCGGTTGCGCCGGGTGGCGTTCGACGGTACGGAGACCGTGCTGCACGTCGACATGGTCGTTCCGGCCATCGGCGAGGAGGTCGACCCGGCCGGGCTGGAGGCGCTGCTGAACGGGGCCGGGCATCTCGAGATCGACGCCTCGGGCGCGACCGCGTCGCCGGGGGTGTTCGCCGGCGGCGACGTGACACTGCACGGCGGAACCGTCACGGAGGCGGTGGGGGCCGGGCGGCGTGCGGCCCATGCGATCGACCGGTGGTTGCGCGCGACGCCGGTCGCGGGGCCGGCCGAGCGGGACGAGGTTGCGCCGGTCGGCATCGAGGGGCTCAACCTCGCCTATTACGAACACGCGCCGCGCGCCCGGGAGGACGTGCTGCCGGTCGCCGAGCGCGGCGGCGACGCGGAGATCGACCGCGGCCTGAGTGAGGAGCCGGCGGGCGGCGAGGCGCGCCGTTGTTTGTCCTGCGGCGAATGCCTGGCCTGCGACAACTGTTTCACGCTGTGCCCGGACTCGGCGGTGCTCAAGACCCGCGAGGCGGCCTCCGACGGCAGTCACTACGTCTTCGACTACCAGCACTGCAAGGGCTGCGGGCTGTGCGCGAACGAGTGCCCGTGCGGGTTCATCGGGATGGTTGCGGAGGACTGAGCCGTTGCCGAGCGCCGCGCTCGCCGGTCCCTGAGGAATTCAAGGGGTAGAGGGAAGTTCAAGGGATCAGAGTACTTGAAAATTCCAAGGATGGTTCAAGGATTCAGCGCACGAGAAATTTTCAAGTACTCTGATCCCTTGAACTTCGATGGCGTCGGGCGCGACGTTCGCTGTTGTCGGCGGGGCGAGCCCCGCCCTACGGGTCGGCCGTTTGGACATGCTTAAGGAAGGGGGAGTCTTGCCGTGAATGCGCCGGTGATCGACAGTCGCGAGGCCGAAAAAATCGCGGCCGAGGAGTTGTTCCGGCGCCTCGGGTCCGCGCCGGCGGGCCTGAGCGGCGAGGAGGCGGGGCGGCGTCTCGAACAGTACGGCCCCAACGCCCTCGAAGAAAAGAAGGTCAGTCCGCTACGCAAGTTCCTGGGCTATTTTTGGGGACCGATCCCGTGGATGATCGAGGTCGCGGCGGTGCTCTCGGCGGTGGTCCGGCACTGGGCCGACTTCATCATTATCGGCGTGTTGCTGGGCTTCAACGGGATCATCGGGTTCTGGCAGGAGCACAAGGCCGCCAACGCCCTCGATGCCCTCAAGAAGCAACTCGCCCTCAAGGCACGCGTGCTGCGCGACGGGCGCTGGCAGGGGGTCGAGGCGGCGAGCCTGGTCCCCGGTGACGTCATCCGCCTGCGGCTCGGCGACATCATCCCGGCCGACATCAAGCTCATCGACGGTGAATACCTGAGCGTCGACCAGTCGGCGCTCACCGGCGAATCGCTGCCGGCGGAGAAGAAGGTGGGCGACGTCGCCTACTCCGGCTCGGTGACCAAGCAGGGCGAGATGGTGGCCCTGGTGGTGGCGACCGGGGCCGACACCTATTTCGGGCGCACCGCGAAGCTGGTGCAGAGCGCCGGCGCAGTCTCGCACTTCCAGAAGGCGGTGCTGACCATCGGCGATTATTTGATCTACATCAGCCTGGGGCTGGTGGCGATCCTGATCCTGGTGCAGCTCTTTCGCGGCGCCCCGCTGCTCGAACTGGTGCAGTTCGCCCTGATCCTGACGGTGGCCTCGATCCCTGTGGCGATGCCCGCGGTGCTCTCGGTCACCATGGCGGTGGGGGCGCTGGCGCTCTCGCGCCTCAAGGCCATCGTTTCACGCCTGGAATCGATCGAGGAGATGGCGGGGGTCGACATCCTGTGCTCGGACAAGACCGGCACCCTGACGCAGAACCGCCTGACCCTCGGCGATCCGGTGCTGTTCGAGGCGCCGGACGCCCGGTCGCTGATCCTGGCCGCGGCCCTTGCCTCCAAGAGGGAGGAGGACGCCGACGCCATCGATCTCGCCGTGATCGCCGGTCTCAGCGATCGTTCCGCACTGGATGCGTACACCCAGGAGAAGTTCATCCCCTTCGACCCGGTGAGCAAGCGCACCCAGGCCGAGGTGCGCGATGGCGAGGGGCGGCGCTTCGCGGTCGCCAAGGGCGCGCCGCAGGTGATCCTGCAACTGGCCGGCGTCACCGGCGAGGCGGCCGAGCGTGCGCAGCACGAGATCGACGCGTATGCGCACAAGGGCTACCGCACGCTCGGCGTGGCGCGCGCCGACGAGCCGGACCACTGGCATTTCCTCGGCCTGCTGGCGCTGTTCGATCCGCCGCGCGAGGACTCGAAGGAGACCATCGCACAGGCCGAGGCACACGGCGTGCATGTGAAGATGGTGACGGGCGACAACGTTGCGATCGCCCGCGAGATCGCCGGCCGGCTCGGCCTGGGCACCCACATCCAGCCCGCCGAGGCCCTGTTCGCCGACGGGGGCGATGCGGGTGATCTCGATCTCGATGCCGGCCGGCGTATCGAGGAGGCGGACGGCTTCGCGCAGGTCTTCCCCGAGCACAAGTACGGCATCGTCAAGGCCCTGCAGGCGCGCGGCCACTTGGTGGCCATGACCGGCGACGGCGTGAACGACGCCCCGGCGCTCAAGCAGGCCGATGTCGGCATCGCCGTTTCCGGGGCCACGGACGCCGCGCGCGCCGCCGCGGCGCTGATCCTCACCGCGCCGGGGTTGTCGACGATCGTGAGCGCCATCGAGGAGGCGCGGCGCATCTTCGAGCGCATGAACTCCTACGCGATCTACCGCATCACCGAGACCATCCGCATCATGTTCTTCGTGGTCGCGGCGATGATCGCCTTCAATTTCTACCCGATCACGGCGATCATGATCATCCTGCTGGCGTTGTTCAACGACGTACCGATCATGGCCATCGCCTACGACAATACCTGGCTCGACCCGCACCCGGTGCGCTGGGAGATGCGCCGGGTGCTGACGGTGTCCACGGTGCTCGGCCTGATCGGCGTGGTCGAGACCTTCGGCCTGCTGGTGATCGTCAAGGAATGGCTGCACATGGACATCGCGCACATCCAGACGGTGATCTTTCTCAAACTCGCCGTCGCGGGACACCTGACGCTGTTCGTGGCGCGTACCAGCCGGACGTTCTGGCGACGTCCGTTCCCCTCGCCGCTGGTGCTGTGGGGGGCGGTGGCGACCAAGGTGCTGGCGACGCTGTTCGTGGTCTATCCAATGGGCCTGGTCGCCTCGATCGGCTGGTCGGACGCCGGGCTCGTTTGGATCTATTGCATCGCGTGGATCTTCGTCGAGGACTGGGCGAAACTCGCCGTCTATCGGCGCCTGGAGTGGACGGCGCAGCGGCACCGGGACTTCCTGGGTACCGTGCATCAACCGCTGCATGTGCACGCGGGGGAGCGACATGGGAGGCAGTGAGCCGCGCGCCCGGGCGCGGTCGAATATCAATGGGATGTTCGGCGCCCGCGATATCCGCCGCGTCGCTCCCGGCCGGATACACCCCCTCCGCTGTGGGCGGCGCGGCGGTCCGGGGCATGCGAAGGAGGCAGGCGGATGAATGCAGACGAGATGCTACAGCGGACCATCGCGCAGATGGTGCGACCCGGCAAGGGGATCCTCGCGGCCGACGAGAGTCTGCCGACCATCGGCAAGCGCTTTGCGGCGGTCGGGGTGGACAACACCGAGGACAACCGGCGCGGCTATCGGGCGTTACTGTGCGGCGCACCCGGGATCGGTGAGTTCCTGAGCGGGGTGATCCTCTTCGAGGAGACCCTGGAGCAGACGACCGACGACGGTACACCGCTGCCGGTGGTGCTCGCGCGCCAAGGGGTGGTCCCGGGGGTGAAAGTGGACAAAGGCAAGGGTCCGCTGCCCGGGGCGCCCGGCGACCAGATCACCTACGGCCTGGACGGACTCGCAGAGCGCCTTGTGCGCTATCGGGAGCAGGGGGCGCGCTTCGCGAAATGGCGCGAGGTCTATCCGGTCGGCGGGCGCAATCCCACCCCGCTCGGCGTCGAGGCGAACGCGGAGATGCTGGCGCGCTACGCCGCGCTCTGCCAGCAGGAGGGGTTCGTGCCGATCGTGGAGCCCGAGGTATTGATCGACGGCGACCATACGCTCGAACGTTGCGCCGAGGTCGGCGAGGCGGTATTGCACGCCGTATTCCACGCACTGCACCGGCATCGCGTGACGCTCGAGTACCTGATGCTCAAGCCGAGCATGGTGATTCCGGGCAAGGAGCACCCGCAGAAGGCGTCGCCGGAGCAGGTCGCCGAGGCGACGGTGCGCGTGCTGCGGCGCACCGTGCCGGCGGCGGTGCCCGGCATCAACTTTCTCTCGGGGGGGCAGGGCCCGGAGGAGGCGACCGCCAACCTCAATGCGATGAACGCCGCTTTCCCCGGCCGGCCGTGGGAGTTGTCCTTCTCTTTCGCCCGCGCCCTGCAGGAACCGGTGATGGCGGCCTGGGCGGGCCGGGCGCGCAACGTCGACGCCGCCCAACGCGTCTTTCTGCACCGCTTGCGGATGAACAGTGCGGCGCAACGCGGCGAGTACCGACCGGGCCTGGAGGCCCGGGCCTGAAGCGAACGACGCCCGCGGCCGTCGCCGCGACCACTCGGGAGGCACGCCGATGAGTTCGAGCTATCGTTATCTGCGCTTTTTCCGCGACATCGCCCTGGCGGACGTGCCCCTGGTCGGCGGCAAGAACGCCTCGCTCGGCGAGATGTACCGGGAACTCACACCGCAGGGGGTCAAGATACCCGACGGGTTCGCGGTCACCGCCGAGGCCTACCGCTACGTCCTCGATCGTGCACAGGCCTGGGAGGGGCTGCGCGCCGCCCTGGACGGGCTCGACCCGGACGACATGGGGGACCTGGCGCGGCGCGCGCGGCGCGCGCGCGAGATCGTCTACGGCGCCGGGCTGCCGGAGGATCTCGGCCGCGAGATCCGCGCCGCCTACGGCGAGCTGCGGGCGGAGTACGGTGAGGACCTGAGCGTCGCGGTGCGCAGTTCGGCGACCGCCGAGGACCTGCCGACGGCGAGTTTCGCCGGGCAGCAGGATACCTATCTCAACGTGCGCGGCGAGGAGGGCCTGCTCGATGCCTGTCGGCGCTGTTTCGCGAGCCTGTTCACCGACCGGGCGATCCACTATCGCATCGATCAGGGCTTCGACCATTTCAAGGTGGCGCTGTCGATCGGCGTGATGAAGATGGTGCGCTCGGATCTGGCCGCCTCCGGCGTGATGTTCTCGCTCGACACCGAGACCGGCTTCCGCGACGTGGTGTTCATCACCGCGGCCTACGGCCTGGGCGAGAACGTGGTGCAGGGGGCGGTGGATCCGGACGAGTTCTACGTGCACAAACCGACCTTCGAGCGCGGCTGTCGCGCGGTGCTGCGCCGTGCGTTGGGCAGCAAGAAGATCAAGATGATCTACGCGCACGGGCGCACCCGCGAGGCGACGCGCAACGTGCCGACCTCCCCCGAGGAGCGCGCGCGCTTTTGCATCGACGATGCCGACGTGCTCACCCTGGCCGATTACGCACTCAAGGTCGAGCGCCACTACAGCGCCAAAGTGGGACATGACCGGCCCATGGACATGGAATGGGCCAAGGACGGTATCGACGGCGCGCTCTACTTGGTACAGGCACGTCCCGAGACGGTGGCCTCACAGATCAAGAGCGGTGTCCTGGAGACCTATGTGCTCAAAGAACGCGGCGAGGTCCTGGTCACCGGGCGCGCAGTGGGGGCGCGGATCGCCGCCGGCGGGGTACGGGTCATCACGGACGTGGCGCACCTGTCGCAGTTCCGGCCCGGCGAGGTACTGGTGGCCGATATCACTACGCCGGATTGGGAGCCGGTGATGAAGACCGCCGCGGCGATCGTGACCAACCGCGGCGGGCGTACCTGCCACGCGGCGATCATCGCCCGCGAGTTGGGGATCCCGGCGGTCGTCGGCACCACCGGCGCCACCGCGCGTCTGGCGGGCGAATCGCAGATCACAGTGGTCTGTGCGGAGGGCGACATCGGCCGGGTCTACCGCGGGACGCTGCCCTTCGAGGTGGAGCGCACCGACCTCGGAGAACTGCCGCGCCCGGCCACCGAGATCATGATCAACCTGGGCAACCCGGAGATCGCCTTCCAGACCGCAGCGATCCCTAATGACGGTGTCGGTTTGGCGCGCATGGAGTTCATCATCAACGAATACATCCGGGTGCATCCCATGGCGCTGCTCCACCCGGAGCGGGTCTCGGACGCCGCGGTGCGCGCGAAGGTGGAGGGGCTGGCGCGCGGCCATGCCGAGCCGCGCGAGTACTTCGTGCAGCGGCTCGCCGAGGGGATCGGGACGATCGCCGCCGCCTTCTACCCGCGCCCGGTGGTGGTGCGTACGTCGGACTTCAAGAGCAACGAGTACGCGTCGCTGCTCGGCGGGCGCGACTTCGAGCCGGACGAGGCCAATCCGATGATCGGCTTCCGCGGCGCCTCGCGTTACGCCCACCCGGCCTATGCCGAGGGCTTCGCGCTGGAGTGCGCGGCCATGAAACGGGTGCGCGAGACGATGGGTCTCGAGAACGTCATCCTGATGATCCCGTTCGTGCGCCGCCTCGCCGAGGCCGACGCGGTGCTGGCGGCCATGGCCGAACACGGGCTCAAACGCGGCGAGAACGGTCTGCGCGTCTACGCGATGTGCGAGATCCCGAACAACGTGGTGCTCATCGACGAGTTCGCCAAGCGCTTCGACGGCTTTTCGATCGGTTCCAACGACCTTACCCAACTCACACTGGGTGTGGACCGCGACAGCGAAATCGTCGCCTTCGACTACGACGAGCGCGACCCCGGCGTCAAGGAGATGATCCGCTTGGCCGTCGAGGGTTGCCGGCGCAACGGCATCCACTCCGGACTGTGCGGGCAGGCGCCGTCCGATTACCCGGAGATGGCCGAATTCCTGGTGGAGATCGGCATCGACTCGATGAGCCTCAACCCGGATACGGTGCTGGCGACGACCCGCCGCGTGCTGGAGGTGGAGCGGCGGCTCGGGCGCGCGCCGCGCGCGGGCGGCGGTGGATGAGCGGGCGCGGTCCACTGGGTCCGTCGGGGACGGGTGCTCGGCCCTCGCCCGCCCACCCGCACCGGCGTCGCGAGCCGCTGCCCTGGCACGCGCCCAAGCCGGCCGATGAGGACCCGGACGCCCCGCGTCGCGTGCAGGCGATTCTCGACAGCCCGACCTACCGCCCGGCCGATCGGGACGTCGAGTTTCTGGACCTCGACGCGACCCGCGGCGTGCGCCTGCAGATCGACTACCTGAAGCCGGAACTGCTGCTCGATCGCTACGGCGTCGAGCATACCATCGTGGTGTTCGGGTCCACCCGCATTCGCGAGCCGGTCGCCGCGCAACGGCGCATTGAAGAGTTGCTTGTGCGCCTTCGCGACGACCCGGGGGACGCGGAGTTGGAGCGGCGCCTGGCGATCGCCGAGCGCCTGCTCGCCAAGAGTCGCTACTACGACGTTGCGCGCGAACTCGGGCGGCTGATCGGAGCGGCGGGGGCGGGCCCGGACGATCACCGCGTGATGCTTGTGACCGGCGGCGGACCGGGTATGATGGAGGCCGCCAACCGCGGCGCCTTCGACGTGCGGGCGCACTCCATCGGGCTCAACATCACGCTGCCGCACGAGCAGTATCCGAACCCCTACATCACGCCGGAGCTGTGCTTCCGCTTCCACTATTTTGCGGTCCGCAAGCTGCACTTCCTGTTGCGCGCGCGGGCGCTCGTCGCCTTCCCGGGAGGCTACGGCACCTTCGACGAATTGTTCGAGACGCTGACGCTCATCCAGACCCGCAAGATCCATCCGGTGCCGGTGGTTCTGGCCGGCGAGCGCTACTGGCGGCGGGCCGTGGACGTGGACTTCCTGGTCGAGGAGGGCGTGATCGATCCGGAGGACCGGGATCTGTTCTGGTACGCGGATTCCGCCGAGGATATCTGGCGCGGTATATTGGAGTGGCACGAGGCGAACGGCACGCCGTTGTTTCCCGGGCACAGCGACCGCGCGCCGGGTCCGGCCGGGTCGTGATCCCGGCGGGCTCGGGCGGCACCGGCTGGCCGGGTCCGAGCGTCACCGCCTCAAGCACAACCTGCCGCGTGCCGATGTGAGCATGGGGTTCGGGGGTGTGTTTGCGCGAAGATCGTCGACCACGGGGCCGGGACCGTGCGGCTGTTCGGCGAGGGGATCCCGGCGCGGGCGGCGGGTTCACACCATCAACATTTTTCCACGCGCGCCGATCGCGCCGGGCGTGTTGGAATGAGAGGTATGTTATGAGTCTCTACAATAAAATTCTCGTCCCGGTGGACGGCGATGTTCCCGCTTCCCACGCGTTGGATCATGCGATCGCCATCGCCCGCGATCAGGGTGCCCGGTTGAAGCTCATCACGGTCCTGGATAAGGGCGTGGCGGACTATCGCGGCGCGGAGGTCGGTTGGCTGGACCGCGATAAGTGGCACGAGGAACTGCGGGTGCAGGCGAGCACTACGTTGGAGCGTGCCGGCAAACGGGTCCGCGACGCCGCCGCGGATGTGTCGGTCGAGACGGAGGTCGTCGATGCGCCCAAGGGCGGGGTCTGGAAACGCATCCTGCAGGCGGCCGAGGACTGGCGGGCCGATCTCCTGGTGGTCGGCACCCACGGGCGCCATGGGGTGGATCGGGTGCTGCTCGGCAGTGTCTCGGAGGCGCTGGTCCGCCACGGACACCTGCCATTGCTCGTGGTCCCGGCCCCGGCCAATGAAGAGACCCACGGCGGCGATTCGTGATCGTGAACCACCCGGCGGCGGCGGAGGGGATCTCCAAGGCCGCCCGGGTTTTTTTCTGATCCGCCCGGGGGGATCGTGAAGGCGCGCACGCCGCGCCGGCCGGGTGTCGCGGCGGACTGAATCCATCATGCACCTGATCGATACGCTACCGCCGGCACTGAGCGCCTTCGTGCTCACGGCGCTGTTCGGTTTCGTGATCGGGCTGGAGATGCACAGCTACCGGCGCGCGGCCGACAAGGACCTGGGCTTCGGTACGACCCGTACCCTGACCTTGCTCGCGGTGCTCGGTTACGCCCTGGCGCTCCTCGATCCGGGGCTGGGTCTGTTCGCCGTGGGGCTGATCGCGGTCGGTGTATTCCTCGGCCTGCACTATTGGGGGCGGATGCGCGGCGGCGAGCAGAGCCTGCTCCCGGCGATGATCGCGTTGCTGGTCTACGGTATCGGCCCGCTCGCCCTGCGGGAGCCGGTGTGGCTGCTGATCCTCTACGTGGTGGTCATCCTGCTGTTGCTGGGCGAGAAGCCCGGCATCCGGCGCTTCTCCGACGCCTTCCGCAGCGGCGAGGCGACGACGTTGGTGAAGTTCCTGATCATGGCCGGGTTGGTCCTGCCGGTGCTTCCGGACCGCCAGATCGCACCGTTCATCACCGTGACCTATTATCAGGTCTGGCTCGCGGTCATCGTGGTCTCCGCGATCTCCTACCTGAGCTACCTCGCCCAGACCTATTTCTTCCCGACGCGCGGTGTGCTGCTCACCGGCCTGCTCGGCGGGTTGTACTCGAGCACCGTGGCGACCGTGGTCCTGGGGCGCCGCGCGCACGGCGCCGGCCCGGAGGGGCGGATGATCGGCACGGCGATCATCCTGGCGACCGCGATGATGTACCTGCGCCTGTGGGCGTTGATCCTGATCCTCGGCCATCGGGTGACCGCCGAGGAGCTGGCGCTGCCGTTCGCCGTATTGTTCCTGCTCTCGGGGGGCATGGCCTGGCTCCTCTACCGCGGCTCGTACGCCGGGGCCTCCGGTACGTCGGGGGAGTCGCCGCGCCACCCGCTGGAGTTTTCCACCGCGGTGCTGTTCGCCGCCCTGTTCGTCTTCTTCGCCGCGCTCGCCCACTTCGTGGTGCGCGGCTACGGGGCGGGCGGGTTGCAGGTGCTGTCCTTCGGCGTGGGGTTTACGGACATCGATCCGTTCATCCTCGCCCTGCTGGCCGGGAAGTTTCATGTCGGCGAGGCGGCCATCGAGGCCGCCATTCTGATCTCCAGCGGCAGCAACAACCTGCTCAAGGCGGGCTATGCGATGGGGCTCGCGCGCAACCGCGCGGTCATACCGGCGGCTTTGTGGTTGACCCTCACCTTCCTGCTCTCCCTGGCCTACGTATTCTGGGGGTTGCGGTGAGCGACACCCCCCACGTCCTGTGCGTGAACAGCGGATCCACCTCGCTCAAGCTTGCGGTGTTCCGCTTTGCGGCGGACGGCGAGGAACGCCTCTTGGACGCCGAGGTCTCGGGGATCGGGGACGCCGGCGGCGGTCTGCGTGTGCGGCGCCCGGCGCTCGCCGAGGAACGCACGCAGTGCCGCTTCGCCGGCCACGGCGCGGCGTTGACGGCGCTGTTGCCGCTGTTGGAACGCAACGAGTTGCCCGCACCCGATGCGATCGGTCACCGCCTGGTGCACGGCGGCCCGGCGCACCGTACGCCCGAGCGCATCACGCCGGCACTGCTGCGCGAACTGGAGGCGGTGATCCCGCTCGCGCCGCTGCACCTGCCGCCGGCGCTGGAGGCGATCCGTGCCTGCTCCGCTCACTTCCCCGCGCAACCGCAGGTGGCGTGTTTCGACACCGGTTTCCATCGCGATCTCCCGCAACGGGCGCAGCGCCTGCCGCTGCCCGAGTCGCTCTGGGACGAGGGCGTGCGCCGCTACGGTTTCCACGGACTCTCCTACGAATACGTCCTCGAGGCGCTGGATGCGAAGGCGGCCGGGCGGCTGATCATCGCCCACCTCGGCGGCGGGGCGAGCCTGGCCGCGGTGCGTGACGGGCATCCCCTCGATACCACCATGGGCTTCACGCCGCTGGGCGGGATCATGATGGGCACCCGCAGCGGCGACCTGGATCCGGGGGTCCTGGTATATCTGCTGCGGCGCGGTTACGACGCCGCGCGCGTGGAGCGGCTGGTCGAGCGCGAGGCGGGGCTGTTGGGCGTCTCGGGCCGCAGCGCGGAGCTGGCGACACTGCTTGCGTACCGCGACACCGACCCCCGGGCCGCCCTCGCCATCGATCTGTTCGCCTACCAGGTACGCAAGCAGATCGGGGCCTTCGCGGCGGTGCTCGGCGGGCTCGACCGGCTGGTGTTCACCGGCGGGATCGGCGAACACGCCGCGCCGGTGCGCGCCGCGGCCTGTGACGGACTGGACTATCTGGGAGTGCGGCTGGATCCGAAGCGCAACGCCGCCGGGGCGGGGTGCATCTCCGTCGACGGTGCCGGCTGCGAGGTCCTCGTGGTCGCTACGGACGAAGACCGGATGATTGCACGTCATACGCGCGCAGTGGCGTTCGGCGACGGCTGATACGCCCGAGGGGAGTAATGTAACGATCAAGTTGTGGGGCGCAAGCCGCAACGCAACGCAGTGTCCCACACGAGCGCATTGTCGGGCGAAGCCGCTATGCGCTTCACCTGTCCGATTTTTCATCATTCTGTATACCATACCAATGGTAATGCGGCAAAAGCAAAGCAGGGTGGTAAGGTATTAAAGTAAAGTAGGGGGGTGTCCGCTAACTGTGCCGGGTATCACAACGGGAGGCCTGCCCATGCTGAACTGGCTCCAGCGGCTGAGTATTCGGGCGCGCATCTATGGCATGGCCGCCATAGCGGCAATCTTGTTGCTGACGATAGCCACCGGTGGCTATTGGGGCGTCCGACAAGCCGAGACCGGATTGGATACGGTTTACAAACACCATGTCCAGCCGGCTGAACGACTGGGGTCGATGGTGGCCACGCTCAAAGAAGTACGATTCCGCATGGCGGCCTATCTGAGCGACGTTATGCCGGCGGTCGGATCACGCAACCAAGTCATAGACGCCCAACGGAGCCTGCCGGCCGACTGGCAGGCCTTCAAGAAAGCCGCCGATCTGTCCGCCCGGAGCCAAAAGGAGCGGGCGCGCATCGCCGATGTCGACGCTCACATGAGTGTGCTCGGCGATATCCTGCAAAAGCTGAATCAAGCCTATGCCAAGGACCGAAAGAACAGCGTCAACACGATCCTGCAAGAGGACTGGGTGCCGGTCGAGCTGCATGTGTCGAATAATCTGGCCAGGCTGGTGCCGATGGAAAACCAAGCGGTACACGCCGAATACCTGCGCCTGCACGGGCAGGAACAGCGAGCCGCCACGTTGATGTGGTCGGCCGCCGTCGCCGCGTTGCTACTGCTGGTGAGCGTCTCGGTACACCTTGGATATTCGATAGGACGCGATGCGACGGCCATCCGGACCGCGCTCGAGCAGGCCGCCTCGGGCGATCTCACCGTATCGGTCATGCTGCGAGGGCACGACGAACTCGCCAAGACGGGTGAGAGCCTGAACCAAATGCTCGGGCGATTGGCGAAGACAGTGGCGAGCACCAAACGCGCGGCCGAAGAGGTCGCCACCGGTGCGCGGGACATCCGGAACCTGGCCGAGCACACGGCCGACAACACGGCCAAGCAGGGCGACCAGATTCTCCAGATCAATGTCGCCATGGAAGAGATGTCCAGCACGATCAAGGAGGTCGCCCGCAATTCCGAATCCGCCGCCGGCAATGCCGACTCGGCCAAGGCGGTGGTGGAAGAAGGCGGGTCCATCGTCAGTCAGACCGCTGAAGCCTTGTCGAATATCGACCGAGTGGTTCAGGAGAGTTCGACCGCGGTCGGGCGGTTGGGCGCGGCGCTCACGAAAATCGAACAGGTGACCAACATCATCAAGGCCATCGCCGAGCAGACCAACCTGTTGGCGCTCAATGCGGCGATCGAAGCGGCCCGAGCCGGCGAGAACGGCCGCGGCTTTGCCGTGGTGGCCGACGAAGTGCGTCAGCTATCGCGGCGCACGACCGAATCCATTACGGACATCGAGAACACCGTGCGCGACGTTGCGCAGGAGAGCCGGACGGTCGAAGCCGTGACGGCCCAGGTCACGGAGTACGTCGGCCTCGGGGTTGAGAAAGGCGAACAGTCGCGGGCCGCCCTGCAGAAGATTCACGAAGCGGTGAACACCGTCCGTGACATGATGGCCCAGATCGCAACAGCCACCGAAGAGCAGTCGGCCACCACTGAAGAAATTGTGCGCAATGTATCCAGTATTCAAACGCTTTCCAAGGATTCGAAACAGCACATGGACGGTACCAAGGACGCGATCGTCGCATTGACGAAAACGGCCGAAAGGCTCGAATCCGCCGTCTCCGTATTCCACATTCAAACCTGAGACGATCCCCTTGGGTCGTCTTCCATAGCGTGGCCGACAGGAGTCTTGTGACATGAAGAAACTGATACTGGCAACGGGCATCTCGCTGTTTCTGGCGATGGGACCCGCTTTTGGCGCCGACACGCCCACATCGCAGAAAGGGGCGACAGTGGTGACGGCGGCTCAAGTCAAGAAATTGGATGACCACGGGACGTTGATTGTCGATGCCCGGGTACCGTTGGAGTATGCAGAAGGGCATATTCCCCATGCGATCAGCGAGCCGTATTTTGAGCACAGCGGGCATACCGTCCACTTCGACGTCAGAAAGGATCGTTTCAATCTGAACAAACTGCCCAAGGTCAAGAGCACGCCGGTGGTCATCTACTGCAACGGCCCCGAATGCTGGAAGTCTTTCAAGGAGGTCACGGCGGCGGTGAAGGCCGGGTACACTCACATATACTGGTTCCGTGGTGGTTTGCCGGCATGGAAGGCGGCCGGCTACAAAGTGGCCACCTTGGATTGAGGAATCGCGGCGCGACCGGGCGCGGTGCGCTTATCACACCTGGAGTGTCACTCGACTTGGATGACCTCGGCCTCGCGACCACGAACTGGAGCGGCGTGGACACCGGTCCGCCCGATACACGGACGACCTGCTGGTCCTCGTCAAAACGATCAGAGCCGGTGCCCGGGTGAAAGACAGCGTAACGCGCTTTCTCACCCGGAAGCCGGCGATGCTGAGGGCGGATGTTACAATACGGGAACTGACCTTGTTCTCGCTGTGACCCCATTCTCGCTGCCACGAGCCGCGCGGCGGTGAGCGGTTGGGTGAGACGTCGTGTT
>VAOW01015371.1_pt1 | contig 24051 bp, 29 predicted proteins | sample 3393921 | NCBI WGS metagenome assembly VAOW01 (sample SAMN08290428, study PRJNA428436) | hydrothermal vent metagenome | isolation source: Deep-sea hydrothermal vent chimney | place: Indian Ocean: Southwest Indian Ridge | depth 2742 m m | reverse complement strand
CCGGGCACGGGGTGCGGCGGACACCGCGCCTGGGACGCTGGAAAACGGAGTGATCGCTCGCCGGACGTGCGGAGGGGGCTCAGGTCGGGTGATTCTTCTGCGCCTCCGCGGCGTGCTCGATCACCTGCGCTTGCGCGCCGGACTCTCCTTCGCTTTCCTTCATCGCCTTGCGGAAGCCGCGGATCGCGGTACCGAGATCCGAGCCCAGCGACTTGACGCGCTTGCCGCCGAACAGCACCAGCGCGATAACCAGAATGACCAGCAGTTCCTTGAAGCCGAAATCCATAACCTGTGCTCCTGAAACCCGGCGGCGGGCGGTGGGAGGGGTTCGGGACGGGCGGCGAACTTTTCGCGCCGACCGTCGCGAATATCATTCTAATAGTATACTATCGCGAGCCGTGTAGCGTAATAGCGGAGGATGTCTGCGCCCGCAGCGCTCGCTCGATGGGCCGCCAATCGGCGTCGGGACCGCACCGATCGGTGGCCCCGATCCGTTGCAAGGTGTGGGAACGGGGGGTGAAACCCACCTGCAGGCCCCCCCCTGCCCGGCGTTGCGCGCTCGGGCAGAGCCGGGGCGATGCGGCGATCTTTGCTTTCCCCCACTCGTCGAAACCGGGTAAGCTTCGGGATCCTGGTGGGTGGCGGCCTTCGGGCCGATATCCTTCCATAAGCGGTTTTCGACCGCGTTTCGGGCGGAGGCGGTCGGTATCGGTCGGGGGCATGGCGCAGACGAGACGGCTCAGACTCGGTGCATTCGCGTTGGTCGCCGTGTTGGCGGTCGGGGTCTCCGGATGTGCCACGCCGCCCGCTAATCCGCGCAATGCCTGTGCGATGCTCAAGGAGAAATCCGGGTGGTACCGCGATGCTCAGCGTGCTTATAAGCGCTGGGGTGTCCCCATCCAGGTGCAACTCGCCATCATCTATCAGGAGTCGCGGTTTCGGGATGATGCCAAGCCGCCGCGTGGGCGACTGCTGTGGGTGATCCCCTGGGGCCGCGTGTCGTCGGCCTACGGCTACGCCCAGATTCAGGACGGGACTTGGCGGTGGTACCAGCGGGCGACCGGTCATTACGGCGCCGACCGCGACGACTTCGGGGATGTGACCGATTTCATCGGTTGGTACGTCTCGATGGTGCACCGCACCCTCGGGATCTCCAAGTGGGACACCTATCATCAATACCTGGCCTACCATGAAGGCCCCGGCGGCTACCGGCGCCGTACCTATCGGGAAAAGCCCTGGCTGATGCGCGTGGCGCGCAAGGTCGCGGCCAACGCCCGACGCTATCGCGCGCAGATCGCACGTTGCCGGAGCGAACTCGAAAGCGGTCCCTGGTGGTGGCCGTTCTGAGGCCCTTCGGGGCCCCCGGCGGAGGCGTCGGGTGCCCGGAGGGAATGTCAGACGCGCGCCATGCGTCTCCTTTTGAAATGTAAGGATCGCTGTGCGTCCCGGGATCGATACGCCGGGGCGCCCGATGCGGCGGGCGGTCGGGGCAAGGCCTTTCCCCGGGGCATGCATGAGATCGACTGGAGGTGAATGTGCTGAAATCGATGCGATGGTGGGGCGGATCGTTGGCCCTGGCGGCGGTGTTGTGCGCGGTCGGTGTAGTTTCCGCCGCCGGAGCGCCGCGCGGGGTCGCGACCGCCGCCGCGCAGGCCAAGATCGAGAAGGTGATGGCCCGCTTCGCGGCCGCCCGCTGGATCGGCGAAGGCGACGGCAAGCGCATCATCTATGTCTTTACGGATCCGAACTGCCCGTATTGTCGCAAGCTCTTCGATGAACTCCAACCGTATATCGGCACGCGGGATCTGCAGGTGCGCTGGATCGTGGTCGGGTACCTGACCAGTACCAGCCAGGGCAAGGCCGCCGCGATCCTCGCCGCCAAGGACTCGTTCAAGGCGCTGAAGTACAACGAGCGCCACTTCGGGCGTAACAACGACCTCGGCGGCATCGACGAGATCCTGCCCTCCGCCCGAATCATCGGCGAACTGGAGGAGAACTACCGCCTGTTGGAGGCCACCGGTGCCGACGGCGTACCGGCCATGGTCATCGTTGATCGCGAACGCGGGCCGACCCTGGTGCCGGGCGCTCCAAGCCCCAAGGATCTGCGCAAGATTCTCGACAACCTGCGTTAGGAGACCGGTCGCCGTTGTCCGCGGTGTTGCTCACCGCGCGCCCTCGCGGTAACCGAACTCACCGCGCCACTGTCCGCGACGGTAGTCGATCCGTAACCAGTGAGGAGTGAAGGGCCCGGGGCGTCGGATCGGGAAATCGGTGAGCTGCGGTGTGTGCTCGCGGTCCCCAATACGGCAACCGGCCGTCATCACCGGTCGGAAGCGCACCGCGAAGATCGCGGTCACCGGTGTCGCATCGGACTCGTCGCCCTGATCGCGGAAGCGAACCGCCTTGCGGATCAGGCAACTGAAATAGAGTTCCATCTCGACGAGCAGCGGCGTGCGGCGCGCGTCGAGCGCGCGTTGCGCCGCGTGGCTGATCTCTACCCGCAACGGGCGTCCGCCGAGATCGATCATGGTCGGTTGCATGGGTTTCTCCCGTCGGTTTCAGGCGGACTGTTTCTCCGTTCAGGCCTGCTCCAGCCAGGCCCGCAGCCGCGCAGCCTGGCGTTTCAGCATCTCGGGATCGCGGCGCGCATGGGCCACCAGCGTGATGCCCTGCAGCATGGCCACGAAGTAGGCGCCCAGCCCCTCGGCATCGCCGCGGTCCAGGGCGCGAAACTGTCCGACCGCCCAATCGACCTGCTGCTGGAGGATCCCGTCGGCCTTCTTCGCCAGCGGGGCGGTTTCCTTGTCGAGTTCCTGGCAGAGGCTGCCGACCGGACACCCATGTCGCGCGAGTTCTTCACGATGGGCCTCGACGAAATCGATGAACGCCGCGAGCCGGCGGTGCGGATCGGGCAGGGTGCGGTCCCATTCGTCGAACAGGTCGTGGAACTCGGCGGCGCGACCCTCGATTACCGCGGCGCCCAGGTCGTCTTTCGTCTTAAAATAGTAATAGACGTTCCCGGGGGGGATGCCCGAGGCCTTGGCGATGTCGGCCAGCGTAGTCGGCCGGAAGCCCCGGCGGTGGATCAGGGTCCGGGCGGCGGCCAGCAGGCGCTCACGTTTGTCACTGACACGGGGCATCGGTACAACTCAGTCATAAAGCTGACTTAGACCATACGCCCATCACCCCGGCTGTCAAGGGAAGCGCTTCGCACAGGTTTCCGTCGGGCTGCGGGCGATGACGCGCAGGGTTCTCCGGGTGCTGTTGCGGATCCGTCGCCCCAGGGGAGGTGGAGCGGTTGCCCGTTCAGGCGCCGTTAAGTTGCGCGGGCGTAGGATATCGCTCATGGAACGCCGGCCCGCGGGGGGTTCCGCAGGAGCGGTGGCGATGACGGGTTTCAACCGATGCCCAAGGAGGCCTCGATGAAAAAGCTGATGATTGCCGCAGTCGCCGGTCTGGTGCTGGCCTCCGCCTCCAGCCGGGTGCTCGCCGACGGTGATGACGCGGGGATCTTCGCGCTGGGTGTGGTGGTCGGTAGCGTGCTGGCTCCGCAGCCGGTGTATCGCTACTATGCCCCGCTCGCGACGGTCACCGTGGTGCCTGGCGGCTATTATACCTACCGCTACCGTCCCTATTTCTCGTATCGCTACCGTCCTTATTTCTACGGATACTACGGATACCCGCGCTGGCGCGCCTACGGGTGGCGCGAGCATGCGTGGCGGCGGCATGTGTGGCGACGGCGCGCATGGCGCCGACATGAATGGCGCGAACGCGCGTGGCGCCGACATGAGCGGCACGAGCGCCGCCGGCGGCACTGGGGCGGGGACTGAATCCCTGCGCCGCCGGACGACACAAAACACGGCTGCGCCGGATCGGCACCCCCCCCTCGCTACGAACCCCTGAATCCGACAGATTCCCGGCCGGGGTTCCGGCCTGCATCTCCGTCGGTCTGCGGCTCGCCGGCGTCGATGGCCACGAGAACGCTGCACGGCGCCTGTTCCAGCAGCGAGGCACTGACCGAGGCGCCCTGCCACCACCGCGCCAAGCGGCTGAGATTGCGATGTCCGACCACGATGAGATCGGCGCCGACCTCGCGCGCGACGTCGGCGATGCGCTCGGACGGTTGTCCCTGCACCATGCGGCCCTCGACGGCGAGTCCGTGGCTGCGCAGCCGTTCGACGCCTTGGTCGAGAACCTCCCGGTAGCGGGCGATGTCGCGGTCGACCACGTGTCCGGCGTCGAAGCCTTCGCCGAGTGCGATCTCCGGTGCCAGGTTGAGCACCGCCAGCAGGCAGGTCTTGGCACGGCACGCCGCGGCCACCTCGGCGCCCTCGCGCAGCGCCAGCCGACCCTCGCGAGATCCGTCGTAGGCGAGCAGGATCATGCGATACATCTTCGGATTCTCCATGTTCGGCGGGGCGCCCGCGCGGTGCATTTTACGCTTGGCGATCGCCTCGGACCACGCCCGGCGGGGGCCGCGCGCCTACTCGAGGGCGGGTATCCCGGTCGCCCGCGCCCTGCGGCCGGATCCGCGCAGCAGCAGGACCATCGGTACCATGGCCACGAAGCTCCACGCAATCAACGTGAAGGCGTCGGCGAACGCGACCATCCGGGCCTGGCGCCCGAGTTCCAGGCCGAGCACCGCGGCGGCGTGCGGGTCGGTCGGGGCCAGGTGCAGGCGGTCCAGGTACAGATACAGGGACGGGTTGAACGGTTGGATGTGTCCGCCCAACTGGTTCCAGACCACTTGGGTCTGACGGGTCATCACCGTGGTGACGATGGAGATCCCGATCGATGAACCGATGGTGCGCAGTAGGCTGTACATGCCGGCGGCCTCCGCAGACTGCTCCGTGCGCAGGGTCGTGAACGCCACCGCCGCCAACGGCACGAAGATCATTCCCAGCCCGAGACCCTGCACCACGATCGGCCAGATGACCCAGAACGGGCTGATGTAGAGGTTGTAGTGCGTCGTCGCGAAGGTACCGATGATGCTCAAGAAGATTCCGACGGTGATGAGCGGGCGCGCTCCGACCCGGTTGATCAGAGCGCCCACCAGGAACATGCTGAGCATGCTCGCGATGCCCCGCGGGGCCATTACCAGCCCCGTGGTGAAGGTGGGGTAGCCGAGCAGCGATTCGAGCATCATGGGTTGCAGTACCAGCATCCCGTAGAGCCCCAGACCGAACACCGCCAGGAGCAGGCTCGATGTCGAGAAGTTCCGATCCCGGAAGATGTGCAGGTCGAACAGCGACCTTTCCCGGTGGACCAGTCCGTGCCAGGCGAAGCCGAGGAACCCGATCACGCTGAGCAGCGCGGCGATCTGGATCGTGTGCGAATCGAACCAGTCGTCCTGGTTTCCGCGATCGAGTACGAACTGCAGTCCGCCGACCGCGAACGAGAGCAGTACCAGGCCGAACCAGTCCATGGTCCGCGGTCGTCGCTCGGTGTCGGGCACGGCGCGCCAGATGGCCAGCATCGAAAAGATCCCGACCGGGACGTTGATATAGAACGCCCAGCGCCAGCTCAGGACCTGGGTCAGGTAACCGCCGAGCGTCGGCCCGAGAATCGGGCCGATCATCACGCCGATGCCCCAGATCGCCATGGCCTTTCCGCGTTCCTCGGGCGGGTAGGTGTTGACCAGGATGGACTGGGAGAGCGGCACCAGCGAGGCGCCGAATACGCCTTGCAGCAGGCGGAACACGACGATCTCGGTGAGACTGGTGGACAGCCCGCTGAGGGCGGAGGCGACCACGAAGCCGAGGACGCTCAGCAGCAGGTAGCGTTTCTGGCCCAGGCGGTCGGTGAAATAGCCGGTGAGCGGCATGAAGATGCCGGAGGCCACCAGGTAGCTGGTGAGCACCCAGGTGATCTGGTCGGGTGCGGCGGAGAGCTGACCCTCCATGTGGGGCAGCGCCACGTTGACGATCGTGGTGTCGAGCACCTGCATCACCGTGGCGGACATGACCGCCACGGTGATCAGCGCCCGCTCCGACCCCGCTCTGGTCATCATGCGCCGCCGGCTTTGGGGGGTGCCGGTCCCGATTCAGCGCGCACGGGGTCGCGGTGGGGCGGAGACGGTGGTATCGATGGTGACTTCGGCGCTGGTGCCGACCCGCAAGGGAAGGCGCGGGTCGGGGTCGGTGATGCGCACGCGCACCGGGACGCGCTGGGTGACCTTGACCCAGTTGCCGGTGGCGTTCTGAGGCGGCAGCAGCGAGAACGCCACGCCGCTCGCGCCCCCGATGTGTTCCACGCGCCCGTGGAAGGGGTGGCCCGGGTACATGTCCACATGCACCGTCGCCGGCTGTCCCGCCCGGATCCGCTCGAGCTTGGTCTCCTTGTAGTTCGCGTTGACCCACCATTCCTGATTGCAGATCAGCGCGAAGAGCGGAATGCCGGGCGAGACGACGTCGCCCGGGCGCAGCGAGAGCGCCGCGATCTTGCCGGTGCAGGGGGCCGTCACGCGCGTGTACCCCAACTCGACCCGGGCCTGCGCAAGCGCCGCGGCGGCCGCGCGCAGGCGTGCATTGCGCTCCCCGCCCGCACCCCGGGTCGCGCGTGCCTGGTGCAGGCGCGACCCGGCGAGGGCGAGCCGCGCCTGCGCGCCGCGTACGGCGGCGTCGGCGTCCTCGACCTCCTGGATCGAGGCGTAACGGCGCTTGAGCAGGCTGCGCAGCCTGCGCGCGCGATCGCGGAGGTTGGCGAGCAGTACCTTGCGTTCGCGCACCGCGGCCCCGGCGGCGCGCACCGCGGCCGCCTGCGCCCGCAGGGTCTCGCGTACGATGCCGAGTTCCGCACGATCACGGTCCACCGCGAGTTCGAACGGACGCGGGTCGAGCGAGAACAGCGGCGCGTCGGCGGCGACGTCCTGCTGGTCGTGCACGAACACCCGGTCCACGCGATCGGAGACCTGCGCGGCGACGCGCACGACGTGGGCGTCGACGAACGCGTCATCCGTGCTCGGATAGTGTTTGACGTGTTCCCAATAGAGGTAGCCCCCGGCCGCGACGGCGAGGCCCGTCACTGCGACGAGGGTCCATGTCATCACGCGCACCGAACTACCTCCTGGATACCGGGGTTGCGGTCCCGCGCGGGCCGCTCAGACGCCTTCGACCCGTTCCTTGATGTGCAGCAGCACCCGCGTGCAACGCTCCAGGTCGCGCGCCGGGATCCCCGCCAGCAGTTCGCGGCGCAGCTCGGCGGCCACCGCCTCGATGCGCGGTAGCACCGAGCGCGCCCGGGCGGTCAGATACACGTTCTTGCTGCGCCGGTCGTGCTCCGAGTCGCGGCGTACGATCCAGCCGTCGCGGGCCATGCGGTCGAGCAGGCCGACCAGCGTCGCCCCTTCGATCCCGACGCGCCCGGCCAGTTTCTTCTGGACCATGCCGTCGCCGTCGCGTGCCAGCTTCAGCAGCACCAGCCAGCGTGCCTGGCTGAGCCCGAGCGGCTTGAGCCGCTGGTCCAGGCGTTGACGCCAAGCGCGCGCCGTCTCGCAGAGCAACGCCCCGAAGTTCTCCGGCACACAGGCACCGGCCATGGAAACCCCTAAACGATAAGGTAACGAATCATTAGTCTACGAATGAATAGCGCACAAATCAAGTTCCGGTGTGCCGGCGTGCGTCAATACATGCGATGCCGGAACAGCCAGCCGGCGAGGGCCAGCGAGACGACGCCGATCAACGCCATGGGCCAGAGCTGGGCGAACAGCAGGGAGAACGGGGTCCCCTCCAGAAACACCCCCCGCAGTACGACCATCAGGTAGCGCATCGGATTGATGAGGGTGAGCTTCTGTACGATCTCCGGCATGTTGGCGATGGGCGTGGCGAAGCCCGAGAGGATAATGGCCGGGACCAGGAACAGGAACGCCCCCACCATGCCCTGTTGCTGGGTGGCGGCCAGGGAGGAGATCATCAGGCCCACACCGATGGCCGATAGCAGGAACACGGCGACGCCCGTATAGAGGGTCGCCAGGCTGCCGAGCAGCGGCACCCGGAACCAGAGCACGGCCAGTGCGATGATGAACGTGGCTTCGGCCAGGCCGATCAGCAACCCCGGCAGCGCCTTGCCGAGGAGGATTTCGATCGGGCGCAACGGCGTGACCAGGAGCTGGTCGAAGGTGCCCTGTTCCCGTTCCCGGGCGACCGACATCACGGTGACCATCATGGTCACCACCAGGGTGAGCAGCCCCACGATCCCGGGCACGATGAACCAGCGGCTCTCGAGGTTGGGATTGAACCAGGCGCGCACGGCGAGGTGTGCGGGCGGCGCGGCCAAGCCGTGCCCGGCGGCCCAGTGTTCATTGAAGCGGATGACGATGTCGCGCACGTAGTTGAGGGCGATGAGCGCGGTGTTGGAGTTGCGCCCGTCGAGGAGCACCTGCAGGTCGGCGGGTCGCCCGGTCTGCAGGTCGCGGCTGAAGCGCGGCCCGATATGGATCACCAGCAACGCGCGCCGGTCGTCCAGGGTCGGTGCGATCTGCCCGTCGCGGGTGATTCGGGCGACCTCGCGGAAGTTGGGCGAGCCGCGGAAATCGGCCACCAGTTCGCGCGCCGCCAACCCCGGATCCTCGTTGTAGACCGCGAACGGGACATGGTTGAGGTCGAAGCTGGCGGCATAGCCGAATACCAGGAGCTGAATGATGGGCGGGCCGATCAGTACGAAGCGACTCTGCTTGTCCTTGAGCAGAGTCAGGAACTCCTTCTTGACCAGGGCGATGATCCGTTGCCACATCGGGATGTCCTCTGCGCGGTGCGCTCACTCCAGCCGTTTGCGGGCGCGGTGCCGTGCCAACCCGAGGAAGATCGCCGCGATTGCGATGAGCGCCAGCGCATTGGGCACGATGATGTGCCACAGGTCGCCGGCCAGGAATACGGTCTGCAGGATGAAGACGAAGTAACGGGCCGCCACGAGGTAGGTGATCCCCTGCACCGCCTGCGGCATGCTGCCGATGTCGAACACGAAGCCCGAGAGGACGAAGGCCGGGAGGAAGGTGGCGATGATCGCCGTCTGTCCGGCCACGAATTGGTTCTTGGCGATGATCGAGATCAACAACCCCATACCGAGCGCGGCGAGCAGGAACAGCGCCGCGCAGAGGAACAGCACCGCGAGCGAGCCGCGCAACGGGACGTGGAACAACCATACCGCCATGGCCACCGACAACGCCATGCCGCCCATGCCGAGAATGAGATAGGGGATGAGCTTTCCGAGCAGCACCTCGCGCATCGCCACCGGCGTGACCATGAGCGCCTCCATGGTGCCGCGTTCCCACTCCCGGGCCATCACCAGTGCGGTGAGCAGCGCGCCGATCAGGGTCATGATCACCGCGATCAGTCCCGGCACGAGATAGTTGCGGCTGCGAAGCTCACTGTTGAACCACACGCGCGGGTCGAGCTGTACCGGGATGCGAAACGCGACGCCCCGGGTGTGCGCGCGCCGGCTCAGCCAGCCGATCCATACCCCCTCCACGTAGCCCTGGATCAGCCGCGCGCTGTTGGCGTCGACGCCGTTGACGATCAACTGGATCGGCGCGCCGCGCGGCCCGTGCAGGCGCCGCGCGAAATTCGCGCGCAGGCGCACGATCGCCTGTACCCGGCCCTGCATGAGCGCCTCGGTGGCCTTCGCCATGTCGGGCAGGGACAGCGGAGCGAAATAGCGCGAGTGATAGAACGCGCCGGTGAAGCTCGCGGTGTCGGCGCTCGGTTGGTCCACCACCAGCGCTACGGGTACATGCTTGGCGTCCAAGGACACGCCGTAACCGAAGATCAGCAGCAGCACCACCGGCAGCAGGAAGGCGATGGCGATACTGCTCGGATCGCGCAGGATCTGAAGAAACTCCTTGCGTATGAGTCCTTCGAGGCGCATGACGCCGCCGCCGCGTCGCATGGGCGCCGGCGCGTTCACGCCGCCGCCCCCCGCCGTCGCTCGTGTTCCTCGATCAGCGCGATGAAGGCGTCCTCCATGGTCGGGTGGGTACGCCCCGGGGCGCGTGCGCGCGCCTTGATTTCGTTCGCGGTACCGAGGGCCAGGATCTCGCCGGCGGCGATGAGCATGAGCCGGTCGCAGTACTCGGCCTCCTCCATGGAGTGGGTGGTCACGAGCACCGTGACGCCCCGCTCGGCGAGCGCGTTGATGCGCCGCCAGAAGCCGCGCCGCGCGACGGGGTCGATCCCGGAGGTGGGTTCGTCGAGGAACAGGATCTGCGGTTCGTGCATGAGCGCGCAGGCGAGCGCCAAGCGCTGCTGGAACCCCAGCGGCAGCTCGCTGCCTGCGGCCTCGCGCACCGGTGCGAGGTCGAACTCGGAGAGCGCCCAGGCGATGCGCTCGCGCCGGCGTCGCCTACCGAGGCCGTAGGCGCCTGCGAAGAACTCGAGATTCTCGCGCACGCTCAGGTTTCCATAGAGCGAGAACTTCTGCGACATGTAGCCGATGCGCGCGCGCGCATCGGCGGCGGCGGTGCGCAGATCGGCGCCGGCCACGCGCAGTTCGCCCCCGCTCGGGGGCAATAGGCCGCAGAGCATGCGGAAGGTGGTCGATTTGCCGGCGCCGTTGGCCCCGAGCAGACCGAAGACCTCGCCGCGGTGCACCTCGAAGGTGAGGCTGCGCACTGCATAGAAGTCCCCGAAGCGGCGCTGCAGGTCGCGCACCTCGATTACCGTTTCATGGTCGGCGCCGGGGGCGGGGGCCGCGTCGGCCGGGGCCGCGCCGGCGCCTTCTGCGTCCGCGCCGCTGCGCAAGGTGGCGATGAAGCTGTCCTCGAAGCGCGGCGCGACCGACTCGATGGAGGCGCCCCGAACGCCCGGCAGCAGCCGTTGCAGGTCGGGCGTGGTGTGCGCGGCCATCACCAGGCGGACGTGGTCACCCTGAATGACCGCGTCGACCACGCCCGGGGCGTCGGCGAGTCGCTCGTGGACGGTGCGTTTCTTCAGCGATTTCGGAACGCTCACCGCGTAGGTGCGTCCGGTCAGCGGTGCCGTGAACCGCTGCGGGGGGCCGTGGCCGAGCACTTCCCCTTCGTGGATCAGGATCACCTCGTCGCAGCGCTCGGCCTCGTCCAGATAGGCGGTGCTCAGGAGCACACTCATCCCCTGCTCGCGCACCAGTCGGTAGACGATGGTCCACAGTTCGCGGCGCGAGAGCGGGTCCACGCCGACCGTGGGCTCGTCGAGCAGCAACAGTCGCGGCGGGCGTATCAGCGTGCAGGCGAGGCCGAGCTTCTGCTTCATGCCCCCCGAGAGATGGCCGGCGAGCCGGGCGGTGAACGGCCCGAGCCCGGTCATGCGCATGAGTTCTTCGTAGCGTGCCGCGCGCTCTTTCTTGGGCGTCCCCTGCAGCCGCGCATACAGGTCGAGGTTCTCCTGCACGGTGAGATCTTCGTAGAGACCGAAACGTTGCGGCATGTAGCCCAGTGCCGCCTGCACCGCGAGCGAGTCGTGTGCGGCGTCCAGACCGAGCGCCGTGACCGCGCCGGCATCGGGCACCAGCAGGCCCGCGCTGATGCGCATGAGGGTGGTCTTGCCGGCTCCGTCCGGTCCGACCAGCCCCGTGACCTGTCCACTGCGCGCCTCGAGGTTCACACCGCGTAGCGCCTGTACGGTGCGCCCGCCGGTGCGGAAGGCCTTGTCCACACCGCGGAAGGTGAGCACGATATCGGACCCGGCGATCGGCCCCGACGCGGGTGCCGGGTTCCCGGTCACGGGCCCGCGCAGTCCGCCGGGCGCCCGGCGGTGCCCTCCGGCGCATTCAGGGGGATCTCGACCGTGGCCGGCATGCCCAGGCGCAACTCGCCTTGCGGGTTGCAGGCATAGACGCGCACTTGGTAGACGAGGCGCGTGCGCACCTGCGAGGTCTCCACCGACTTGGGGGTGAACTCCGCGGTGGGTGAGATATAGCCGACCCAGCCGGCGTAGCGCTTGCCGGGATAGCTGTCGGTGGTGATCCACGCGCGCATGCCTTCGCGGATCCGTCCGAGATCGGGTTCCGGGACATAGCTGCGCACCCACACCGGATTGATGAGTGCCAGGGTGTACGCAGGACGCTGTGGCGAGGCCATGTCGCCGGGTTCGAGGATGCGGTTCTGGATGATCCCGTCGGCGGGGGCGTAGAGTCGGGCGTCGGCGAGTCGCCGTTTGGCCAACGCCAGGGCCGCTTGGTTCGCCCGCAGTATCGCCTTCGCGGCGGCGATGTCCTCCTTGCGCGGGCCGGCGAGCGCCAGCTTCAGGGTCTCTCCGGCGGCCTCGAGCCGCGCGCGCGCCGCCACGGCGACCGCCGTGGCGGCATCGGCGGCTGCCTGCGGTACGAGTTTGCGACGCGCGAGGTCGCGCTGGCGCCGCTCGTCGAGCGTCGCGTTGTGGGCCTCGGCCCCGGCGGCGACCACGTCGGCGCGCGCCTTGCGGATCTCCTCCGGGCGGCTTCCGGCCAGCAGCCGTGCCACCACCTGGCGTTGCGCCGCCACCCGGGCGCGCGCCTCGTCCGCCGCCGCCTTGAACCGCCGGGTATCGAGACGCGCCAGCAACTGGCCGGTCCGGACGTGGTCGCCCTCGTGCGCCTCCATGGCGACGATGCGTTCGCTGTCGTTGAAGGCGACTTCGACTTGGCGGATGTCCACGTTTCCGTATAGGGTCAGCCGGTCGGCGGAGGTGCCGGCATGATCCGTGCGCCACCACCAGGCACCGCCGCCCGCGACGGCGAGTGCGAGCAGGATGGGCGGCAGGATACGGGCCTTGTGTTTCACGGTGCGGCTCCCTCTCTGATGGTGGCGGATGAGGTGGTGCAGGCCGTGGCGCCGGCCCCGGAATGGAACAGCCGTACGGTGTGGTCCACGAGGCGCGCAACCCGCTCCGGCTCCGCCGGGACGTCGAACACGCGTTGCGCGACGGGCAGGGCGAGGAACGGATGCAGGGCGAGACTCATCAGGGAGAGCGCCGCGAGTTCCGGGTCGAGGTCGGCGCGCAGCCGCCCGGCGGAGATCTCGCGGGTGAGCAGTTCAGTCAATCCGGAACCGCCGGGGACGGCACAGGTGCGCACGAACTCCTCGCGGTACTCCCCCGCGGGTGCGAGTACGTCCCGGGTGATGAGCGCGGCCAGCCAGGGTGCCGCCGCGAGGGTCCGCATGAGGGTCGAGACGAAGGCGCGGATCGGGTCGCGTTCGGTGGACTCGGAGGCGAGGAGGCGCCGCAACCGGGCGAGGACGGGCGCGGCGGTTTCCTCGAAGATATGCCGGTAGAGTCCGCGCTTGTCCCCGAAATAGTAATGGACCATCGCCGGATTGACGCCCGCCTCGCGCGCGATGCGACGTAACGACGCGCCGGCGTAGCCGTGCGCGGCGAACAGGCGCCGCGCACTGTCCAGCAGGGCGTTGCGCACCGCGGCCTCGGCGCGGCCCGATCGTCCCACGGCTAGTTTGACGGCGTGATTCACTTCCCCCTTCTCCCGGATCCGGATCCGCATACGACCCGCGCCCCTATTAAACACTCGTTTAACGGGTGGTCAAGGGGACGGGGTCAGACCACGGGGGGATCGGCGGGTCGGGAACGTTCCTGCGGTGTCAGCCGGCGGGCGTGCAGCGCCCGCCGTGGAACGGACCGATGGTCTTCATCATCCGGGTTATGGCGTCCTTGGGCAGGCCATGAAGGATCACCGGTTTCCCCCGGCGGTCACAGTAGAGCAGGGTGGGGGTGGCGACCTGGCCGGTCTTCGCCAGCAGCTTGGTGTTGGCTTTCACCTTGGCCTGGACGGCCGCGGACGGATTCGCCACGGGGGGGATGCCGCCCTCTTCCCGGGCGACATCGAAGCCCTTCTCGTTCTTCGCCAGGGCGGCCGCCGGGTCTTTCGCGCTCAGCAGGGCCGCGGATTTGCCGGTGCTGCTGGATTTGAGGAAGGCCACCGGGATGAAGCGCACCCGCACGCGGCCTGCCTTCACCAGGGGCATGACCTCGGCGTAGAACTTGTGGCAGTAGATGCAGTTCGGATCGATGAAGGCGGTGAGCAGCGGTCCTTTCCGGCCCACGGTAAAACCCTCGGCCCGCACGCTGCTGAGCGCGAACTTCGCGGCCGGCATCGGTTTAGAAATCAGCCCCAGGTGTTCCATCGCCGCACGTGTCTCGCTGGTGCCGCCGGGGCCGATCAGGTTGCCGAGCAGCAGGTACTGACCGTCGGCCGTGAGCCAGCCGACCATCTTGCGGCTCTGGACCTCGAGCAGCACGCCGGTCAGTCCCGCCGGACCCGGGAAGATCTTCTCGACCCGGGCGCGCCCGTGGCTGATGCGGGCGATGTGTTCGCGGGTCTGTTTCAGGGTCGGCGCGGCGCTCGCCGGGGAGAACCACAGGACTCCGGTCAGGATCAGCGACGAAAGAAGTACGGAGAGCGCAGCGGTGCGGGTGCGGGGCATAGGAGGTTCCTTGTGCCGGCGTGGGTCGGTCCCGGTGCGGGCGAGTCGCGGACCATTGTACTCAGGATGGTGCGGCCCGGACTACCGTCCTGTGAATGCCCCGGTGCGGCTCCAGGGAGAACATGATCTTCGATGACGCGTTGACCCTCGTCGTCGGCGATCTCCGAATTGACAGCCGCCCATTAAGGAGTAAACAATATACAACTTATACGGCCTCCGCGCGACGGGGCATGCGCCCCGGTGTCGCCGGTCCCTCGCGAGGGCGGCGCCCTCGCCGGATCAGGACAATCGAAACGGGAGATTCCCGATGGCAGGACCGGTCTTCAACCTGGTGGATCAGGCGCCCTACGCGTTCGATGCGCGCGGCGTCGCCAAGCGGTTTCGCCACGCGGCGATTTTCGGTGCCCTCGATGCCCTGCATCCTGGGGAGACGATGCGCTTTCTGAACGACCACGATCCCCTCCCGCTGCTGGAGCAGATGAAGACCCGTTACAGGGACACCGTACACGTAGCCTATGTGGAGCGTGGGCCCGAGCGCGTGGTCATCGATTTCGCGAGGCGCTGAGGCGTCCTTCCTGCGCGATGCGCCGGGCTTCGACGATTCCGTAGGCCTGCTCGCGACCTGCCATGGGCGGATCGAGGATCTGTGCGCGATGCCGGTCCGGCTGCCGGCGAATCGGCAAGGCGAACGGTCCGAACGTGGCGGCGCGCTTCGCTCACCCCGCGGATGAACATCAGGGAACGGTGCGCGCCCGGCCCGTGGGGTGCAGCCGTTGTGAAACGGCGGGATTGACCAGAGCGGCGAGGGTATATCGGTCGAGCGCCGCAAGAAACGCCGCGCGTGCGTCGCTGACCGCCCCCTTCAGCGCGCAGCACGGGTCGAGGAGGCAGTCCGCGACGTCCTCACCCATACATTCCACCACCGCCAGGGATCCCTCCATCCGACGCACCACCTCGCCGAGGTTGATCTGCTCGGCCGGGCGGGCGAGTTGCAGGCCGCCCCCCTTGCCGCGCCGGGTGACGAGGTATCCTGCGCGAGCCAGTCCATGGACCACCTTGAGCAGGTGGTTGCGGGAGATCCGGTAGCGCCCGGCGATTTCGGAGATGGTGCCGGTCCTCCCCGGTTGGTCGCCCAGATACATGAGTACCCGCAGGGCGTAGTCGGTGTAACGGGTCAGACGCATCGGCGTCGGTGCGGTCCATCGTCCGGCGGGCCGTCGCGCGGCGGCCCGCCGAAGGTATGCGAATTGTGGCATCCAGTATACAGGTTCATGTGGAACCGTCGCCACGGGCCCGCACCGCTCTCATCGGGAACCCCGCGCAGGGGATGCGGTCTCATTCTTCGTTCCACCGAACCAACCAAAATCAGCCCCGAACCAAACCGAGATCGAGGAGAGCCCCCATGGATTATGCAAACGCGGAGAATCAGATCGTACAGGTGGAGCAACAGGGCCGGACGACACTGCAGAAGATGCAGGCGCTGGCCCAGAAACTGCGCACCCCCGCCACCGATGAAACCAGCGGCCGCGAGCAGGCCATGGACCTGCGCGAGATCGCGCTGGCCGTCCAGCAGCAGAACCAGTCCGTGGTGACGCTGGTCGATCAGATGGCCGAGTACATCAAGACTCTGGAGGGGCAGCTGCAATCGCACCCCAACCCCACGGTGCAGCCGCGCGGCTGGGGCAACCGGTCCCCGATGTCGGGCGGCGGTTTCTGGGGCAGCATCACCAGCGGCCTGGGCATGGGCGCCGGATTCGCGGTGGCCGACGACGTGGTCGGCGGCCTGTTCAATATGTTCTGAATGTCGGTTTCCAGGCGCCGATGCTTTCCGGCGGCACTAGCCCAGCAGCACCCAACCGAGCGCGCTGAGACCCACCGCCACGCAGTAGAAGGCGAACGGGCGCAGCGCTTGGAGTTCATGGCGGTTGAAGTAGCGCATGAGGATCCAGGCGCTCGCATAGGCGAACGCGCCCGCCACCGCTCCGGCGAGGAATACCGGCCCCACGCTCATGCGCGCGTGGGCGGCGAAGAGCTTCGGTACCTCGAGGAGTCCGGCGGCGCCGATGATCGGCGTGGCCATCAGGAACGAGAAACGCGCCGCGTCCGCGTAGCCGAGCCCGGTCCCGAGCCCGGCCACCAGCGTCACGCCGGAGCGCGACATACCGGGGATCAGCGCCAGCGCCTGGGCGCAGCCGATGAGCAGCGCCTTGCCCCAGGAGAGGGTGTCCGGGCGGCGGTTCGCGCCGCGGTGCTTGAGCCGGTCCCCCGCCAGCAGCACCACACCGTTGAGCGCCAGGAACGCCGCCACCACGCCGGCATCCGAGAACAGCAGGCGCAGATGCTTCTCGAACGCCAAGCCCAGCAGTCCGGCGGGCACCGTCGCCACGACCAGCAGCCAGAACAGCCGCGCCTCGGGATTGTCCGCGCGCCCGCGCGCGCGCGCCACGCCGGAGAACAGCCCCATCCAGTCGCGTAGAAAGAACAGGAACAGGGCGCCGGCGGTGCCCAGGTGCAGGACGACGAGGAACGGGAGGAAGTCCGGATTGTATCGGTTCAGGTTCCAGTGCAGCAGTGTGGTGAGCAGCACACCGTGCCCCAGGCTGCTGATGGGAAACAGTTCCGTAATGCCCTGCATTACGGCGAAAAGCAGGATATGTGCGGTGTCGATCAAGGAGGCGGTGTCCCCGGAGGCACGGAAAAACTTGCCGGTCGGGGCGGATGGCCGCGGCCGCTCCGGTCCTGCGCCGCGGGCGTGTCGGCGACGCGCAACGATGGTACCCTAAGCGCGCTCGCAGATGAACCGCGTCGGTAGGGGAGGGTAAATGCAGCTTAAGGAGCGCGTGCGTAACATCCTTCTCAAGCCAAAGCACGAATGGGAGATCATCGCCGATGAGGACACCGGCATCGGCGCCTTGTACCGCGGGTACATCATCCCGCTCGCAGCCATCGGACCGGTGGCTCTGCTGCTGCGTTTTTCGCTCATGGGCGCGGGAATGTCGGGCGGCGGACGCTTCCAGTCCTCATCCCTGCCCGGTCTGGGTCCGGCGGTGCTCGCGTTCGCCCTCAACATGGCGGCGGTGTTCGTGGTGGCTCTGTTGGTGGACGTGTTAGCGCCGATTTTCGGCGGGCGCAAAAACCCGATCCAGGCCCTGAAGGTCGCCGCCTATGCCAGCACCCCGGGCTGGATCGCCAGCGTGTTCGTGCTGATCCCGATGCTGACCGTCCTGGCGCTGGCGGCGGGGTTGTACGGGTTGTATCTCCTTTATCTCGGCCTGCCGCCCGTGATGGGGGCGCCACGCGAGCGCGCGTTGAGCTATACCATTGCGGTGGTGATCGCCGTGGTGCTGGTCTATATCGCAATAGGCCTCATCGCCGGGATGGTCATGCCGCCGATGATGCCGTCGGGACCCGTGCATTGAGGACGATGCGGCGCGATGCCCGTCACGGTACGCGGATACCGATCCGGCGCAGGGCGGTGTCCATCTGATCGGCCCAGCCGCGGTTGGCGCTCGGGCTGGCCGGGCTTGGATGGGGAACCCAGCCGGTGGCGACGCCGCTGCCGGCGAGCACCTCCGCGATGCGGGTTTGGGCGAAGCGGCCTACGCCGAGCACATGGTGCGGCGCCAGGGTGCGGACCGAGCGGGCGAGCGCCCGGTCGCAGGCCGCGAACAGCCCGGCGCGCTCTGCGACCGGAAGCCGGTCCGGCGTGCGGTTGCGCCCGGTGCTCTCCATGAAGCACAGCGGGCAGTAGTTGATTACCAGAAAGCGGGCGAAGAAGCGTCGCGGCGTGCCGAACCGTTCGCGCGCCCATCCCCACAGGCGCCCGCCGCTGACCTCGCGGCGTCGGCAGGCGAAGCCGAGCACGGGCCGCTTGGGGTGTTCCCGGCGCGGCCGTGCGACCGGGGCCTCGATGCCCAGCCAGTCGCGCACCATCTCCACGTCGCCGAACGGCACGCCGGTCTGGGCCATGCCCCAAGGGCCGGGGTTCATGCCCACCAGGATCACCTCGCGGGTGCCGGTACCGTAGCGGCGCAGGTAGTCGCGGTGCGGCGCCCAGGCGTATTCGAGGGGGTTGTACACGTGGGTGACCGGTGCCGCGAAGCGCAGCTCCCCCACCTCGGCGCCGAGCCGGCGTGCGGTCGTCACCAAGTCCAATTGCCCGCCCTCTCTTCGCTCGGACCGGCGACGGCAAGTGCCGCGCAGCGCTCTCGTGTCGCCCGCTGTTCCGCGGCACGCCGATGCGACGCAGGGGATTCGAGCCCCTCTCCCTGTCCCTCCCCCGGAGGAGGAGGGGACGCATGGATCGGCGTTGTCGTGTGCATCGGGCGTAACATTTCTTCGCCACGACACGGGTATGTTGGCATGGGTGTTCCCGCTGCGGTGCGTTAAACCCCGCCCCTCGGCCCTTCGGGAGAGGGGCCGGGGGTGAGGGGAATACCGGACTTCGACGCCACTGTAGGGGATTCGATGTGTGCGTGGCAATCGTCCCGAGTCCGACCGTGCGTGCGGCCCCGGCGGCGCGCTATCATGCTTACAGGGGCGTGGCCGTACCGCCCGGTGTGGAGGGGGCTATGAGTACCGAGCCGGATTGGGAACACGCGGTGTTGCTGGTGGTGGATGTGCAGCCGGACTTCATGCCCGGCGGCGCGCTGCCGGTGGCCGAAGGCGACCGGATCCTCGCGCCGTTGCGCCGGTTGCTCGAGTCCGGTCGTTTCCGGCACCGGGTCGCGACCCAGGACTGGCATCCGCCCGGACACATCTCCTTTGCCAGCCATCATTCGGGTCGCGCGCCGTTCGATACCCTCGGACTCTACGGCCACCCGCAGATGCTGTGGCCGGATCACTGCGTACAGGGTACGGACGGTGCGGCGCTGCACCCGGCCCTGCCCTGGGAGCACGTCGATCTGATCCTGCGCAAGGGGACCGACCCACAGGTCGACTCCTACAGCGGGTTTCGCAACAATTGGGACCCGCGCGGCGAGCGCCCCGCCACGGGGCTGGCCGGTTACCTGCGCGAACGCGGTGTGCGTGAGGTCTATCTGTGCGGGCTGGCGCGCGATGTGTGCGTGAAGTGGACCGCGGAGGATGCCGCGGAGGCCGGCTTCCAGACCTGCCTGCTCTGGGATCTGACCTGCGCGGTCGATCCCGGGGCCGACGAGGCGTTGCGCGCCGACCTGGCACGTCGCGGCGTCGAGATCATCACCTCGGACCGGTTGCCGGGATGAACGGCGGGGGACTCGATGACGGGCGCACCGGGGCGGATGATGCGGGCGGCCCGGACGAGGCCGCAGCGCCGTACGCGCGCCTCGGTCCGGAGACGGTGCTGGCCGCGGTCGAGAGCGCGGGCTACTCTTGCGACGGGCACCTGCTCGCGCTCAACAGCTACGAGAACCGGGTCTACCAGGTCGGCCTCGATGATGCGCCGCCGCTGGTCGTGAAATTCTACCGCCCGGGGCGCTGGAGCGACGCACAGATCCTGGAGGAGCACCGCTACACCCTGGAGTTGGCCGAGCGGGAGATCCCGGTGGTGGCGCCGCTCGCCGACGGCGAAGGTCGTACCTTGCTGTGCCACGGTCCGTTCCGCTTCGCACTCTATCCGCGTCGCGGCGGGCGCGCTCCGGACCTGGAAGACCCCGGGCAGCTTGAGCAGTGCGGGCGGTTTCTGGGGCGTATCCATGCCTACGGCGCGGTGCGTCCATTCGAGTATCGCCCGGAGCTGAGTGTCGAGCACTTCGGGGTCGAGTCCTACCGGTACCTGCTCGAACACGGCTTCATCCCGCGCGGCCTGGAGGCGGCCTACCGCACGCTCGCCGAAGACCTGATCGTACGCGTGCGCACCTGCTACGAGCGCGCCGGTGCACCGGCGCGGCTGCGCCTGCACGGGGACTGCCACCCCGGCAATATCCTCTGGACCGACGAGGGTCCGCACATCGTCGACTTCGACGACGCGCGCACCGGTCCCGCCGTACAGGACCTGTGGATGTTCCTGTCGGGCGATCGGGCCTTCATGACCGCCCGACTCGCGGACCTGCTGGAGGGTTACACGCAGTTCCAGTCCTTCGATCCTCGGGAACTGCATCTGATCGAGGCGCTGCGCACGTTGCGCATGCTGCACTACGCGGCCTGGATCGCACGACGCTGGGGCGATCCCGCCTTCCCGCGGGCGTTCCCGTGGTTCGCCGGCGGTCGCTACTGGGACGAGCATATCCTGTCGCTGCGCGAGCAGGCCGCGCTCATGGACGAGCCGCCGCTGGTCTGGTCATGACGGTGGTGCCGGACGCACGCCCGGCGCGGTCGGTATAATCGCACCATGGAATTTTTCGCCACCGTCGCGTGCCGTCCGGATGCCGCGCGCCTGCACGCGCGGCTGACCGTGGCCGATCTGCCGCGCTGGTGCGCCTCCATCGAGCGGGTGCTGGCCGATCACGGTACGGACGGCGAGATCTATACTGTATGGGGGCAATTCCGGGTGCACCGCGAGGAGATTCGCGACGGTGTGCGCTTCACGCTGCCCGGTTGTCCCAACGCGCTCGCGTGGACCGTGCGCCGTGACGGGTCCGCGGGGATGTTGGTCCATTGCACCATCGATCGCAGCGACCCCGATCCGGACTTCGTCACTTCGCTGCAACGGTTCGTCGCCGACTGGGCGCATGGGTTGCGAGGCTTGGCGCAGGATCCGGGGGAGGGCGCGCGGGCGCCGTGATCGCGGATCCGGACTATACTTGAGGCTGGAAACTCCCGGGTGCGGCGCGGTGGTCATGGGCAAACCGACACGATTGGTCACGGTGTTCGTCGACTACATCTGTCCGTTCTGCTATGTGGGCGTGACTCGTCTGGACGCCTTGCGCGCCACCTACGATCTCCGGGTCAACTGGTGTTTCCTGGAGATCCGTCCGGAGAATTCCCCGGACACCGAGCCGGTGGAGACGCTGCCCTACGAGCCGGAGCGGCTCAGGCGCAAGATGGAACGCCTCGCTCGCATGGCCGAGGAGGAGGGTCTGCATTTCGCCGATCTCACGGTGTCGACCAACTCGCATCGGGCACTGCTGCTGGCGGAGGCGGCGAAGGAGGACGGGCGCGAGCCCTTCTATCGATTGCACCGGCGCATCTACCGCGCCTATTTCGGCGAGGGCCGCAACATCGGCCGGGAGACGGTGCTGTGTGAACTGGCGGCGGAGTGCGGGCTGGGTCCGCGCACCCCCGAGCGCGCCTGGTCCGAACCGCGCTACGAGGAACGCTTGGCGCGCAACCGCTTGCTGGCCATGCAACTCGATGTCACGGATACGCCGACCTACTTCTTCGGTGACACACGGGTGGCCGGCGCGGTGCCGACCGGGCGGCTCGCGGAGGCCGCGCGCGGGGGCGATGTTCCGGTCCACTGACGGGATGTTGGGAAAGACCCCGGACGGGATAGCCAAGCCCCCGCCGTTCGAGCCGGACCGAACGGTGTCGAGCGTCGTCGGCGGGGCGAGCCCCGCCCTACGGGAAACGAGTGACCGGCATACAGATCCAGCCACCTCTGCCGCGCTCAGTAGTGCGGCGGCGGCGTCTCCTCCGAGGCGGGTGCCACGGGGGAGGGGGCGAGTTCGCGCACCTGTTCCGTCAGTCGTTCCACGCGTTCCCGGAGTCGTTCGATCACCCGCTGCTGCTCCACCACGGTGCGGTCGAGTGTCTCGATGGCCGCCTCCTGATGCGTGAGGCGGATCTCCAGATCGGTCATACGCTGTTCCATGATCCACCTCGCTCGCCGTGACATCTCCGGCACCCGCCGCGCCGTTCGGCCCCGCCCATGGTAACGCAGTAGGGCGCTTGCGAGGCGACCCTGTACGGGCTTGTGATATTCTGAACGCGGTGATAAGGGATGTACGGCCATGCTGGATGAAGAGGTGGAGTCGCTCAAGCGCAGGTTGGGTGAACTGCGCGTGGAGCACCGTGACCTGGATGACGCCATTACCCGCCTTTCGTCCGATCTCCTGGTGGATCAACTGCAACTGCGCCGGCTCAAGAAGCGCAAGCTGTTGCTGAAGGATCTGATCGCCAGGATGGCGAGCCGGCTGATACCCGATCTCGACGCATGAGCGCGAATGTTCGCCCGGCGTCCCCGGCGTTCTCAATCCTCGGGCGCGACCGCGCCGCGGAGCCGCTTGGCGTCCCCGCGGCGGCGCTTGTCCTCCAGGCGGCGTTTCCTTTCCGCGGTGCTCGGGCGGGTCGCGACGCGCGGTACCGGGCGCTGTGCGGCGCGCCGGATCCAGCGAACGAGGCGCTCGCGGGCATCGCGGCGGTTGCGCTCGCGCGTACGAAACCGCTGCGCCTCGATGATGAACACCCCGCGGGCGTTGATCCGCCGCCCCGCCAGGCGCCGCAGCCGCGTGCGCACCTCCTCGGGGAGCGAGCGCGAGCCGGCCACGTCGAAGCGCAACTGCACCGCGGTGGCCACCTTGTTGACGTTCTGGCCGCCGGGCCCCGAGGCGCGGATGAACCGCTCCTCGATCTCGTCCTCGTCGAGCGAGAGGTTGGGGGTGATAGGGATCATCGGGTCAGGGTACGCGCCGGCACGTGGCCCCTCAAGTCGGATTCGGGCGTCGTCGTCGCAGTGTCGGAATAGGCCGATGCCCCGGGGAGCGGCGAGCTGGTATGTCTATATCCTCGAGTGTTGCGACGGCACCTTCTACACCGGTATCACCACCGATCCGGCGCGCCGCCTTGCCGAGCACAATCGCGGCGCGTCGGGTGCCCGCTACACGCGCGCCCGGCGCCCGGTTCGCCTGGTCTATCAGGAGCCGGCGGCCTCGCGCGCGGCGGCCTCGCGCCGCGAGCATGTTCTGCGGCGCCTGCGCCGTGCGGACAAACGGGCCCTCGCGGACGCCGGATGCGGAGGACCGTGCCGTTCCAAGCGTGAAACACTATACCAGGAGTAAATCGATCGACCGCCGTCGGCCCATCTTTGCCACATCTTCCGCCCCATTGAACCTCGCCACCCAGACCGGTACGGTGACCTGGACCGCCGGTACGCCCGGCGACTACGTCCGGGTCCTGACCGCCTTTCCGCCGGGTGCCGTGGTACGGGTATCCGCCGCCGTGTGGCTGTTCGGTTCGGGCACGGCGGGACTGTTCTTCGTCTCGTCGTCTGTGTCGTCCCCCCTCTGCGGCGTAAACCGCGAGATCGGTGCGTCCACACCGCCACCACACACCAGCGCGGCAGGAAAAGAGGCTCCTCGGCAGAATTTGCGGGTGGATGTGCCGTGATTTTGGTCGAGAAGCGGGGGGACGGGAAGCTCTACAAAGTAGTTCGAGGGGAGCGACCCGGTGTTTCTGATGTACGCCCTGCGCAGGGTGGCCTGTTCGGCGTGTGGGGTGCGGGTGGAGGCGATGGCATGGGCGTCGGGGAAGGGCCGCCTGACCCTGGCCTATGCTTGGTTCCCGGCCCGCCGGGCGCAGCGGCTGTCTTGGAAGGAGGCGGCGCAAGGCGTGACATCGCAGAGACGCCCTCGTGACACCGCTCTGCGGTGTCACGCTTTTCGTCGCGAGATCACGCATACCAAGTGCCCCCAACCGGTGAGTAGCCGACGGCTGTCTCATGCCCTGCTCGATGGGGCAGGTTTTGTCGCGGTGTCGCTTCCAAGCCGAATCTCGACGCCGGAGGAAGTGCGGCCGATTGTACCGGT
>VAOW01007045.1_pt1 | contig 24619 bp, 26 predicted proteins | sample 3393921 | NCBI WGS metagenome assembly VAOW01 (sample SAMN08290428, study PRJNA428436) | hydrothermal vent metagenome | isolation source: Deep-sea hydrothermal vent chimney | place: Indian Ocean: Southwest Indian Ridge | depth 2742 m m | reverse complement strand
CGAAAATACTACAAGAAATAAGCTAAATTTATCCTTTATTGTCTAAAATAAGCAGTCTTTATATTACTGATAGTAATTGTCGGACAGCCTCTAAAGTTCGTTGGCTTTCCCGCTCACGATATCGTAATGTTATATTTAAAGATTATGCAGAGCGAACAATTTGGAAATCTCAGATTCTCAAGCCTTCAGTAACCTTTCAATATCCTCAGCCTTAATAATTCCATCCAGTTTTTCCACTTCCTTACCATCTTTATAATATACCAGCGTAGGAACACTTGTTATATCATTTTCCTGAGCAAACTCTGAATATTCATCCACGCTTATTCTCAGAAAATCCACCTTCTTTCTCCAGTGATAATAGAGTCTGAGCATCACTGGTTCCAAGTTTCTACAGGGTGTACAGCCAGGTGATGTGAACCACACAAGCACTCTATGTCTCTCTTCCTTTTTAATATTTTCAGGCGATATAAGAGGAATCGGAATCATCTATTCCTCCTCCTGATTTCTGGCGTGTAGTTCTTTAACAGGAGAGAGTTAGTCACAACAGTAACGCTGGAGAAAGCCATTGCAAAAGCTGCAATAGCTGGCTGAAGCAAAAATCCCAAACTCGGGAAGAGTACACCCATAGCAATCGGAATTGCTGTAATGTTATAGAAAAGTGCCCAGAATAGATTTTGCTTTATCTTGGATATAGTTTTTCTGCTCATCTGCATTGCAGCAACAACATCCAGGAGATTATCCCTTATAAGAACAATATCTGCAGTCTCTATAGCAACATCTGTACCCGAGCCAAGAGCTATGCCTACATCTGCCTGAGCTAGAGCAGGACTATCATTAATACCATCGCCCACCATGGCTACATTCTTTCCAGCATTCTGAAGTTCCTTAATCTTGCCTGCCTTACCATCTGGTAGAACCTCAGCAAAAAACTTCTTTATTCCGGCTTCCTCTGCTATAGCTTTTGCCGTTCTTGTGTTGTCGCCTGTAAGCATTATAACCTTCATGCCCATCTTATGTAGCTCTGTCACAGCTTCAGCAGAGTGGGGCTTGAGATTATCTCTGATAGCTATAGCTCCAATAACTCTCCCCTCATATGCAATAAGAACTGCTGTTTTACCCTGTTCCTCAATTCCCTTAAGCTTATTCTCAAGAAGAGAAATATCAATCTCATTATCAGTCAGAAACAATCTTGTACCTATAACCACTCTCTTGCCATTATAGGTTGCATCTATTCCATAACCGGGAATAGCTATAAATTTCTCAGCCTCCTTAAAATCTATTCCCTTCTCTCTGGCTGCTTCAACAATTGCCTTGCCAAGAGGATGTTCTGAACCAACCTCTGCAGCTGCAGCAACCTCAAGAATATCCTTTTCAGAAATTTTTTCTGCAGCAACCACATCTGTCACCTTTGGTTTTCCTGTTGTCAGAGTTCCTGTTTTATCCATCACAACAGTATCAACTTTATGGGCCTGCTCAAGTCCTTCCCCACCTTTTATTAGAATGCCCTGCTCTGCACCCCTACCTGTGCCCACCATTATTGCTGTTGGAGTTGCCAGACCAAGAGCACATGGACAGGCTATTACAAGTACTGAAATGAATATTGTAAAGGCAAAGATGAATGTATCGACTTCAGAAGATAGAATTCCCATGGGGTTGAAATACCAGAATAAAAAGGAAAGCACAGCTATACTAACAACTATTGGCACAAAAATTCCTGCTATTCTGTCAGCAAAATTCTGAATTGGAGCCTTGGAAGCCTGAGCATCCTCCACCAGTTTAATAATCTGGGCAATAGCTGTATCTGCACCAACTTTTACTGCCTTAACCTTGAGAACTCCATCCTTGTTTAATGTGGCACCTATGACTTCATCTCCGGGCTTCTTATCAACAGGTATACTTTCACCTGTCAGCATACCTTCGTCAATACTGCTGTGTCCTTCCACAACAACACCATCAACAGGAATACTCTCTCCAGGTCTAATAACAACAATATCACCAGATACAACCTTCTCTATGGGCACTTCAACTTCTTTACCATCTTTAAACACCCTAGCAGTCTTTGTCTGAAGTCCAACAAGCTTTTTGATTGCCTCACTGGTTTTTGACTTTGCCTTTGCCTCAAGATAACGCCCCATTAGAATAAATGTAACTATTAAACCTGCACTATCGAAGTACACAACCCCTGGGAATGCTCCATGAAAAAATGTTACAAGCGTAGAGTATAGATAGGCAGAACCTGAGCCGAGAGCCACAAGAACATCCATATTTGCCGTTCTGTTCTTAAGGGCACCGTAGCTACCCCAGAAAAACTCTCTTCCTGCATAGAAGAGCACAGGTGTTGTGAGGATAAAGAGGAGATAATCAGAAGAAAATATTTCAGGAAGATGGAAAAGATACCCATAACTTCCAATCACAATAGGTATTGAGAGAATCGCGGCAATCAGAAGATTTCTTTTTTTCTTCTCTGTTTCCTTTCCTCTTTCTACCTTCTCAACATCTTCCTCAATAATATCAAAACCGGCCTCTCCCACCTTTCTCTTTATTTCTTCAATATCGATATCCTGCAGGAATTCAACAAAGAGACGCTGAGTAGTAATATTTGCCGAGGTATTGATAACCCCCGGAACCTTGGAAACTGAAGTCTCAAGAGTTTTTGCCTGATTTACGTCTCTCAGCTCTGAAACCTTAAGTCTCAACTTTTCTATGGCTACACTGTAACCAACCTCACGTATCTTCGCAATAATATCTTCAAGAGTTACTTTCTCTGGATCAAACTCAACATAGGCGGCTTCAGCGCCAAGATTAACTTTAGCCTTTTGTATTCCCGGAGTTCTTTTAAGAGCCTTTTCTATTGTTACAACACAGCTTGCACAGTGCATTCCTATTATAGGCAGCTTTATTTTTTGCATGTCTTTATATCTCATAGGAAAAGAATATATATCTTATTATTTACAAAATGGAAAACTAGAGGTGAATACTTTGAGACTTGATAGCACTGATATTAGAATTCTGAAACTTCTAGAGGATGATTCAAGAATAAGCCATAAGAGAATAGCTGAGCTTCTGAACCTGAGCAGACCTACTGTTAAATCTAGAATTGGAAAGCTTATCAATAACGGAATTATAAAAAAATTTACTGTTCAGATTGGAAGAGAAGCTTTAAAAGAGAATATAACTCTTTTTATTATGGCATCATCTTTAAATAAGAATATCCTAGAGATTGACGAGATAGTAGAGATTTATAGGGTTACAGGTGAGAAACCCCTTCTGATGAAGGCTGTTGTGGGAGGTATGAAAGAAGCAGTTGAACTTGCAGATAAACTAAATGAATTTTCAGGAGATATAATTGTTGAAATTGCTCTTGAAAATCTAAAGTCTGAAGAGGCCGAACCTGTGCTAAAAGCAGAGTATACCTGTGATTACTGCGGAAGCACAACAAATACTCCAATAATTTTCAAGCACCACAATGTGGAGCGCTATTTCTGCTGTCCCGTGTGCTTGAAGAACTACAGAAGGGCAGTGAGAGAAAGTAGATAACCACTCCTTCCCCTCACTTTTTAAACGTTGACTTTTAAATAAAGGCTATGGTTATTATCATAAGATATGATGAGATAGGGCTGAAATCAAAACCTGTCAGGGCAAGAATGGAAAAAGCCTTAATCCAGCATTTAAAGAGAGTTCTCGGTGATGTGAGAATTACAAAAGAGTACGGAAGAATTTTTGTTCATTCTGATAGCAGAGATGATACAGAAAAAGCTGCAAAGGTTTTTGGTGTTGCCTCGACATCTCTTGCTGTGCAAGTTGATTCAGAACTGGAAAATCTGATAGGTAAAATATTAGAGTATGCCAGAACCAGGATTTCTGGTGATGAAAGCTTTGCCCTAAGGGTCAGAAGAAATGGAAATCACAGCTATTCAAGTATTGAAGTTGCAAGAATAGCTGGAGCTGAGGTCGTCAGGGAAACAAACGCAAAGGTTAATCTAACAAATCCTGATGTAGAAATTCATGTTGAAATAAGAGAAGATAAAGCCTATATCTTTGACGAAATTATTAGTGGTGCAGGAGGACTCCCATATGGCACACAGGGAAAAGCTATATCACTTGTAAGCGGAGGTATAGACTCTCCAGTATCGACTTACATGGCAATGCGCAGAGGAATAAAACCAATTTGCGTTTTTATGAACCCTTCACCCCTTGTAGATAAAAGAACTGAAGACAGAGCTTTGGATACTATAAAGGTTCTTTCAGGATTGGTAGGAGAAGATTTAAAAACTTATTTTGTTCCCTATGGAGAAGTACTGATGGAGCTTATCAAAGTTAAAGACTCTGCTTTGGGTTGTGTTCTATGCAAACGGATGATGTATAGAACAGCTGAGATTATTGCTGAAAAGGAAAGAGCAAAGGCCATTGTTACAGGTGAAAGCCTGGGGCAGGTAGCTTCTCAAACCCTTGACAATCTGGCTACAATTTCAAAAGCAATTTCAATACCTGTCTTAAGGCCGCTCATAGGTATGGATAAAAATGAGATTATAAAAATTGCCAGAAAGATAGGTACCTATGAGATTTCAATAATGCCTGCCAACTGCTGCCTTGGCCCTCCTTTAAAACCATCCACAAGTGCTACACCTGAAAGGGCTGAGAAAGCAGAAAATGAAATTGAAGTTGAGAGGCTTGCCGAAGAGATGGCCGAGAAGGCAAGAGTTTTTTATGCATGATTCTATAAACCCCAGATATTACTGATATTCCCTCCACGTATATTTGCACTTAGTACATCTGAAGAATCTTGTCTCGCTCTCATCAGCCTTTCTTGTCTGTACAAGCCACCATTCAGCCTCCATATTACCACACTTTGGACACTCAGATTTTATCCTTGGCATAGTATGAACATCTTCTTCTTCAAGAAGGAGCAACCTATCTCTTTTCTTTTCCTTTCTCTTTATCTTATATTCACTTTCATTCTCGATGGGCTTCTCCTGACCACAGGTGGTACAAACAAGGACATTACCCTTAGGGAGCATCAGATTCTTACACTTTTCGCAAAAAATTACCATTCTTCCACCCTCTTAATTTTATATAGTCTTTAAGGATATTACTATGGTCAAATGCAAGTTTTAAGCTATCAATTTCCGAAATATTGAAGAACTTAGCTTCACTTGCATCATCTCCACCTATTGGGACTCCTTCTGCAGAACCCAGAAAGCAGATACTCACAACATGACCTCTCGGGTCTCTACATGGCTCAGAGTAGATTCCCAGAATATCCTTAACAATCATTTTTAAACCGGTCTCCTCTTCAATCTCCCTTACCACAGCTTTTTCAACAGTTTCACCGCACTCGACAAAACCACCCGGCAATGCCCAGAAGCCCTTGAAAGGCTCCCTACGTCGCCTGACTAGAAGAATTTTCTCATTCATTTTAATAACTGCATCGACAGTTAGAGCTGGAGCTTCATAACCATTGCATTTACACAGGCATTTCATTTTAAACACCTATGCGAATATCACGAAGTCTCTTCACATCGCAATTATTAACAAGATTTGCTATTTCCGACATGCTATCTCTCTCAAAAGCTCTGCAAAAGCATTAACTTCAGTTTCCTCACTTCCATCCCCCAGCCTTGCTTCAAGAATTTCAACACATTCTTCAATTGTAATCTTATCCCTTGCCCAGCCATAGAAAATCATATGCTCTGCAAAATTCCCAAGGGTATGATAGCTGTGCCTTGTGCCTGCTCTATCCCTGAGCCCTGCCTCTTTCAGAGCCCTTGCCAGAACTCTGTTAGAGAGCTTTTTACCTACAGGCTTTGAAAGAGTATTGGATAAGGCAAGAGAATATATGAAATTTGCCAGACTATCACCAATACTGGAAAGATTTACATTTATGTCAAAATTCAAATTTACTTCTGCCATTTCAATTCAATAATGAAAATTTCTCTTTGAGCTGGATGTAATCATGCTTTATCTTCTTAAGAGACTCCATGAACACATACCGTGCTGCCGTAAGTCTACCATAGTCCAGCCTCTCAGCCTCTTTTATCATCCTCTCGAGGGTTTTCTCAGGTATTTCTGAGCTTTTTGATAGCTCTTCAATATCAGCTTTCAGAAGGTCATTGGCATACTTTATTCCTGAAGCAATAAGCTGCTCCTTCCTCTTGGCACCTATCCCCAGAACGTCATCGAGCTCCACAATTTTTTCCTGCTGCTGGGGAACCTCGATTCCTTCTTTAACCTTAATGTATACCACAGGCGAGCTTATAAGAGGATGCTCAATCCTGTACGCAAAAACTACATCTTTATTGACAGTCAACCTGTCAGTAAGTATATTACAGAAGGTATGGTCTTCACCTGCGAGCTCAAATTCAAGTTCTTCATTGGCCTCTTTAATAACTCTTATCTGCATTTCTTACCACCTAGACATTTCCATTACCATAATCAGAGCTGCACTTCCTGCTTTCAATAGAGGAGCAGTTTGGACATTTTAGCTTACCATTTTCAAGCTCCAAAGCTATATTGCACTTGGAACAATAAGCCTTAATTATTCCAAGGTCTTTTTCAACCGTACCTAGAGATATAGGATGCCTTTTTATGTCGACAACCTTGGCCTTGACAATATCTCCTCCTGAAAACTCCATGCTTATGTCCTGAACATAGCTCGACTTTGCTCTGGAAATATGAATTGTACCTATTGTATCTGGCAGCTCTCTCGGATTGCCCAAGAGCCTTATGACTCTAACCACAGCAAACTGCTGTTTTACATCCAGAATCTTGCCTATAACTATATCCCCCACCTTTGGTTCAGGAATGATATTTGTCCGTGGCTCAACAATTATCTTTCTTTCTTTCATGTCAATTTTAAGAGTTCCAGTCATAGCAGAATAGACCATTCCATCGTCCTCATATGTCCCTTTCCCTGGCATGAACTCCTCCGCAAATCCAAGCTCTGTTCCAGGAAGAACAAAGTCATCACTTTCCATTCTAATTCCTCCTTATTCTATATATATCTACAAGAATTGTTTTTCTATCTTTTTCATGGAACTTATAGCTTCTGGGCAATATGAAGCTCACAGGAAGTATTTCCAGTTCACTTGCCCTTAAACCTTTAACAAACTTTATAATAAAATCTCTCGTTTCTCTTTTGTGCATGGAATAAACCACATCTGCAATTTCTAAAGCTTTTTCGAGAAAGGCTCTGTCAGCCCTCCGCCAGTGAACTCCAAAGGGAGGATTCTGAAGCACTATATCAGCCTTGCCTGTAATCTTTCTTATATCCGAATTGTTAAATACAATATTGCCAAGAGAAAACTTTTCAGCATTTTCTTCAGCAATGTTTATAGCCTCTTCATCTATATCAACAAGAACAACCTTCCTTGCTCCAAGAAGAGCAGCTCCTATGCCAAGAATCCCAGAGCCACAACCTAAGTCATAGATGACCTTATTATAAATATCTTTCCTGAGAGATGCTATATTCAAAAGTTCTGCAGCAACAGTTGCCGGAGTTGTATACTGCTCCAGTTTTATATTAGGAGTCCTGAAACCATCCAGCTTTTCAAGAATTATCTCAAGTTCCTTCTTCTTCATGCCTTAATTAAAAAGTTTACCTTTGTTAATATTAAAAGTTCGAGATAGTTCAACACATCTAGTGTGATATGGTGGGAAAACTTTTCATTGTCGCAATCCATGGTGCAGATGACCCAAACATGGCAACATTGGCATTTCTGGCTGCCAAAGCTGCAAAGAAGAATGGCTACGGTGTGGAATTATGATGGTGGGCTTTCCCGCTCATAATATCGTAATCCTTGCCAGAGAGGGTGTTGGCCTGACTCCATTCCCAGAGCTTCTTGAGATACTTCAAACCCTCGAAGTTCCCATTCTAATCTAAATCCTGTGTCGAGGCAAGAGGAATGACAGAAGACTTAGTGGAAGGCGCAGAGATGTTAGGTATCTACGACCTGACAGAGAAGGCTGTCGAAAGCAGTGTTTTAAGTATATAATTCTCTCCTATTCTATCTTTTTTATTTTTGAGGTTATCCCTATCAATTAAACCATGCCATCGAAAGATAAAGCCTCACTTCTTTCAGAATGGTTCATGAAAGAAGGTAAGGTGATAGTGGCCTTTTCAGGCGGTGTTGATTCCAGTGTTCTAGCAGCAGTAGCCAAAAAAACACTCGGAATAAATGCTCTCGCAATAACTGCTGACTCTTCTACTATGCCTAGAAGAGAACTGGAAGATGCTATCAAACTTGCCAGAGAGATAGGAATATCCCATGATATCATAAAGGAGGACGAACTTGAGGATAGTAGATTCGTCGAAAATCCTCCTGAAAGATGCTACTTCTGCAGGAGCGGACTGGCTGAAGCTCTGAAGAGAATAGCTGAAGCCCGTGGCTTCTCAACTATCGTTGACGGAGCAAATGCCTCTGACCTTAAAGAGCATAGACCAGGATTGAAAGCTCTAAAAGAGCAGGGCATAAAGAGCCCCTTTCTGGAACTGGGCTTCACCAAGAAAGATGTCAGGGAGATAGCAGCGTATTTCAATCTCAGAGTAGAGCAGAAACCTTCTCAGGCATGTTTAGCCTCAAGAATTCCTTATGGTGAAATTATAACAAGAGACAGGCTTAGAGCAGTGGAAAAAGCAGAAGACTTCCTTCTAAGTCTGGGCTTTACACAGGTGAGGGTGAGGTCTCACGGAAATATAGCAAGAATTGAGTTGCCAGAAAATGAAATTTCAAGGGCAGCAGGATTTGGAAGAGAGATTTCAGAACAGCTTGAAGCTCTTGGCTTCAGTTATATAACCCTGGACCTTAAAGGCTACCGCTCGGGAAGCATGGATGAGGTGCTCCAGTAAAGCTTTATCAATGAATTTTTCGACTCATAATAATCTTGGCAATGAGACCACCCATTTTAATGGGTGGTGATTGACAGTCAAATGAGACTGTTTTACCTGACAAATCCGCTTCCGGATTAAAGATATCACCTGTGTGTTGAAGCGCTCTCAGAATAGTTTCTTTACATCCCTCACAGGTCATGCCCGGAATTAAAGCCTAGAATTTTTTCTGTTTTGAAGTTAATCTGTATCTACCATGGGGTAGAATATGTATGCCAAAGCTATTAAGCAATATTGTACTGATAGAAGCTATCATTGCAACCATTGCCCATACAGGATTAACAAGACCTGTTGTGGCAGCAGGCACTCCTATACCATTGAATAAAAACGCTAGTACCAGGTTTTGCTTTGTTTTTGCATAACTCTCCTTAGCAATCCCCCGAGATATCATTATCTTTCTCATTTGATATCCAGGTATAATAATATCACTTGACTCTATTGTTATATCCGCCCCTGTTCCTATGGCGATTCCCACATCAGCCTGCATCAGAGCAGGTGCGTCATTCACCCCATCACCCACCATTGCTACCTTTGTTCCATCTCTCTGTAACTCCCTTATCTTTTCTGCCTTTTCTTCAGGTAAAACCCCAGCATACAACCTTTCTATGCCAACCTGTTTGGCTATTGACTTAGCAGTATTCTTATTATCGCCAGTAATCATAACAGGTTCTATATTGTTCATCTTAATCTCTTTAATTGTATTTAAAGCATCTTCTTTAATGGTATCAGCCAGCCCGATTATACCTATAAGTTTTTTTGCCACTCCAACACCAATTACACTGTTACCCTTCTTTGACAATTCCTCCATTCTGCTAAATTGTTGTTCATCTATCTCTATGCCTTCTTCTTTAAGAAAAGAAAGTTTTCCTGCAATAATATCATCATTATTAGCTCCTGCCTTCACTCCTCTACCTGAAAAAGATTCAAAACCTTCAGGTTTTTTATAACTTATTTTATGTTTCTCAACATAATTTACAATAGCCCTTGCAAGTGGATGTTCACTCAGCATTTCAGCTGAAGCTATCAGGGACAAAACTGTTTTTTTATTGTAATTATAACTTACAACCTCTACAACTTCAGGTTTTCCTTTTGTAATTGTTCCTGTCTTATCAAGTACTATCACTCTAACCTTAGGAAATATTTGAAAAGCTTCTCCTGAACGCATAAGTATTCCATTTTCAGCAGCTTTTCCTCCACCCGTTATCAAAGCCAGAGGCATTGCCATTCCCAGCGCACATGGATAACCCATAACAAGAACTGAAAGGGCAGCAAATACAGCTCTGTTAATATCAAATAACCCGTATAGTAGATAACTGATTACCGTCCAGAAGATAAAAGCGCCTGCTGAAAAAATAAGCACAACAGGAATATAATATTTAAGCACTTTGTCAACAATTATCAATATCCCTGGCTTTAATGCACGTGATTCTTCTACATTTTTAATAACCCGCTGTAAAAATGTTTCTTCTCCAATTTTATTTACTTCAATATCTATTGAACCAGACTGATTAATTGAACCGCCAACAACTTCATCTTCTTTTTTCTTCTCTACAGGTAATGATTCCCCAGTTATAATAGATTCATCTACCGCGCTGCTTCCATCTATGACAATTCCATCTACAGGTATTATTTCTCCCGGTTTTACCCGTACAATATCACCTGTTTTCAATTCATCTATATCTTTAATAACTTCTCTTCCATTTTGAATAACAATAGCATTTTTAGGCTGCAAATCTATCAATTTTTGCACAGCCTTAGAAGCCCGAGTTCTGACAAGCATACTGGACCATTCACTCAAAATATGATAACTCGTTACAAATATTGAAACTGCAAAAAAATCTGCACTGGAGAAATTCGGTATAAAAAACCCAATGAAACCTCCAGTTAGTCCTGAAAATGCTACAAATTCCAGTAAATTATGCTGGTTAAGAATACCTCTTTTCAACGACTGCCATGCTTTTTTCTTGATATGCCAGCCAGGTCCAAACATTGTTACAAGCGCTAAAACAAGCATCAGCCACCTGAACCACCATAACCTTATGCCTGACCACATAAGAATCATAAATAAGAGAGAAACAAATGTCAATATGGCAGCTACAGTCAAATATTTTTTAGCAAGATGTAATTCTTTTTCCTGTTCTTCAAATGCCTTTACCTTTCTAGGGTCACGAACACTAAAACCAAGGTCAATTAAAGTTTTTTCTATCTCACCTCTAGTAACTACTGATGGGTCATAAATAATCAACGCTTCTTCATGTGAAATGCTGACATTCACACTTTTAACTCCTGCCTGTTTGCGATACGCTTTCTTAATAGTTTCTACACAAAATGAACAGGACATTCCTCCGATTTTCACATGGAACTTTGAAGTGTTATCAATCTTTTTCTTCATCATGTTTGGGCAAGGATACCACCCATTTCAATTTGTGAAGGAATTGCCCTTTTCACCTCTTTTAAAATTGTATAAGAAAAATAAATTTTAATCCGATTTAAACCAGCAGGTATGTCAACCTGCTCATTATCCCTATCATTATTAAGTATCAGTTGGTTTTGCATGTTTATGACAGGGACTTTCAAGTCCTGTCCACTCTTGCCAGAGTGAAGGTCATATTCGGAGATGTTATTGGCCAGTATTGTCTGGGACACACTGAGTTCCTCTCTGTTTAATACCCAACTTACAGAGCAGGGGACTTGAGGAACGTCCCCTGATGTGTTCTGAAACTCTACCACTAACTTCTGCATATTTCACAATGCCCCTACAACACGTTACCTCTGTCTCTCACGAGACAAGCCTATGTGCTTTAGCCATATGTAATTGACCTATTATATTTTTTATCATTCAAGCCTGTATATATAACATTACAAAATATGTTGTAATGGCTCCAATAAGGTGGGAATTATATCAAACATATTGTATATGTGCTCCCTATACCAATCCAATACTCATAAGCGGTCTCATAACTCAAATGCCAATAGCCATGTGAGAGAAGTATATAAAGCCTATGTATAAGTTCGGCATTGGGACAAAACTCATCTAGGCTTCACTCTCACGGTGAATATGTTGTGCAGGAGGGCTATGGAGAGCATTGCCATCTCCTGCCGGTCTTCTTTTCTCTGGCGTATCATCCATCCGAACCTTCTCTTGTCTGCTGAGAAGCCTGCTTCGCTCAGGTTCCTCATGAAGTAGCGTTTCAGGAACTCCTTTGGGCTTTTCATAATCCTCCTGATAATTCTTATCCACTCAAAGCCCAGTTTTGCGATGTTCTTCTTAGGGATAACGTAGACAGCCACCCTTTTGTCGAACAGCTTCAGAACCTTTCGGGAGCTGTAGTACTTGTCTAATGAGATGGAGTCAATGACAATCCCGAACTTTTCAAGCATCTGCATGGCCTTGTTGAAGGCTTCCATCTCGGACTTCTTCGAGTAGCCGAACCCCACGTACATCCCGGTTTCTATGTCAATCATCCTGAACACATAGTCGTAGTCCTTGCTCTTCTTCTTGGGGTTGCTCCTCTAGTGCTTCTCAATGGCTAGGGAGTAGCCGGTGCCGTCGCCTGAGAAGTTACCCGATACCCCCTCATCTTGGAGCAGAAGCAGTTACTCTTATTCATCAGTCTCGTGAAGAGGAAGAGCATGGTTCGCTGGACAATCTCGAGACGTCTAGGCCTGCCAGGGCCTTTCTCTTCAAACGTAATCATCTCGGCAGCCTTTTCAAAACATACTGGGGCAGTTCCTGCAGCCTCTCCTTCACCTTCCTTCTCTTACGTTCCCACTCAGCGAAGGGGTATCTTGTTTTCTCATCCTCAGGGAACTCATCTTTTATCTCCTCCAGAACCTCAACCATCTGCCGTGCTATTCGCGTTGTGATCCCCATGGGATATTATTAAGACCGCAAAGTATATAAGTATATCCATAGATATACTAACGTATGAGAAGAATCCATGTGAAAAAGGGAGACTTCACAATAAAAGAGAAGGTCGAACTCATATATGAAAAGGAAATAACGCCATTCGGCAACTCAGCAAAGATCGACGCCCCAAAAAAATACAGAGGAAGAAGAGCCTATGTCATTATAGTCAAAGACTAACTAATGATTTTGTCCCAATGCCGTATAAGTTCTAATAGGTGTGTAAAATGTCTGAAGAAATAGATGAGAATGTAATTACATTGACGGTGCATTATACTGGGAAGCTTAAAAATGGAGAGGTTTTCGATTCTTCTATTGAGGAAATTGCAAAGGAAGCTGGCATCTATAATCCATCTCGAGATTATGAACCACTGGAAGTCAAACTGGGTTCCGGTCAGCTTATCCCAGGCTTTGAAAAGGCACTTGTGGACATGAAAGCTGGAGAAAAAAAAGAAGTTACAATTCCTCCTGAAGAAGGCTATGGTCATGAGATACAGGAACTCTTTAACACTATTAAAATGGAAGTCTTCAAAGATGCTGATATAGAGCCTGAGATTGGTATGCTACTCGAAACAGATATGGGTGTAGGAGTGGTACATGAGATTAAAGAAGACGAAGTAACCCTAAATTTTAACCATCCACTTACAGGAAAAACTCTAATTTTTACAATTGAAGTTGTAGAGATTCTTGAGTAGTTAATCTGCTCTCATAACAAAGGTAGGCATCTGTTCAGATAAAGCCAGCCATGGTAAAAGCCAAAAGCTTATTCATTGGTCATCGATTAAGGTTTTCCTGTAGTCCCAAAGACGGATTCTGTTTGCATGAGGTTTCTTACAAGGCGACGATAAGTTCTAGGACTGTATTGTAGTCCAATCAAATGCCACGGTAACCATACAAAACGCCTGTGGTTTTGAAATATTCCCTCTTCAAAACGCTTAACTGATGACGCATGAGCCTGAATGTTATGCACAGCCATTACCTTAAAGCCCGTTTTCTGGGTTAATCTCTGGACTATATCTACATTTTCAGGAGGGTGATTTTCATGATGTAACGAGCCTGTGATGGTTTATCACCAACAAAGCTATTTATTTGACTGCGAATCGCTGGACAAAATAATACCTGCCTAAAACTACCATTAGAATACCACCAAGTACCATTGTGGCTGAGATTGTTAGGCGGGAAGTGATTGGCTCAGAAACAAATATCACGCCTCCTAAGGCTGCGATTACAGGAACTAACAATTGAACCACAGCAGCCTTGGTGATAGAAAGCCCACCAAGCGCGATGTACCATATTGTGTAACCTATTCCAGATGCTATGCCACCTGACAATACGGCCAATAATATCCCATCAGCAGAAAGGTGAATATCATGGAAAGTAACGATTGTCAAAATGATAATAAGTGGAATAGTACGTAAAAAATTATACGTTGTATCCATTAATGGGTTCGCTGATGCCCGCCCCTTAAGGGTATAAATACCCCAAGCAATTCCAGCTATTGTCATAAGAACAAAGCCCATGATTGAGGGTGTAGTTACGCCAGGTAACATCAAGTATACAAACCCAATGAATGCAAGTGATACACCTCCCCATTCTGTTATATGTAATCGATTTCCAGAAATTAAAGACAGTAGTATCATTGTTATCTGTACTGAACCAAACAAAATTAGTGCGCCGGTGCCTGTGTCCAACGTAACATAGGCAAAAGAAAATGCAACTGCATAAATAAATAGCATTAAACTAGCAGACCAGCTACCTTTGGTGGGAGAAGTACTTTTGTTGCTGCTGATTTTTAAAATTGCTAAAAGAACAATTGCACCAGATAACAAACGTATAACAGTAAAACCAGAAGCGTCAATCGTTTTTTCACCTAGTGCTAACCGACCCAATACAGAATTTGCAGCAAATGCAATTAATGCAAATCCTGTAAGAAGGAGCGTTTTTACTGAAAAGCCATATGATCGTTTCATCTGCTAAACCTCATGGAAAGATTTTCATAATTAAATTTCAAGAACTTATAAGGTTCTCTACCAATATTACATATTTCCCATAACTATGCGCTCCTTTGACTTTATATAGAGTTTTTGGATATTTCACGTGGTCATTAGGGTATAACTTATATCTTTATCTTCTTATGGTAAATATATGAACAGGCAATAGAGGCAATGAAAAACCGTATAACTTATACCTTTGTCTTCTTATGGTAGGTTTGAACCCTTTCCTATTAGTTTCTAATCTTCTGTTATTACGTCTAGTTTGAATCAATTCGTAGGGTTTACTCCTACTTTAAGTTGTTCCACCTGCGATTACAAAAACATCATCTACATGACTTTTATAGAAGCAGACAAAGCCAACGCCTGTCTTCTAGCATTTATCTGTTGTTTTGCCTGTTTAAGGTTAGAAATCTACATAACCTTTATCAAATCTTCATAGGTCTGAAGCCCCCTGAGCTGTTTGCCATTTATAATGAAATTGGGAACAGCAGAAACTCCGTAAGACTCTACAAGTTTCAAATTTCCCTCAAATCTCTCTCTGGCAGTGGTTTTGAGAAAAACATCAATTTCGCTTCTGGATATTCCAAGTTCTTCCAGATACCTATAGAGTCTTGTACTATCACTTATATCAATCTCCCTGACCCAGTAGTCCTGATAAACTCTGTCGTTGAACTCTTTGAATACACCTCTGTCACTTGCAAGCTCTGTGAGAAGGAGGGCAAGATGTGAGTTGCTGAACCTTTCTGGAATATTTATTTCCACATCGAGTTGGAGTGCATATTTTTTTATCTCGCTTGCAATGACATCTATGTAATCCTCGTCAAAACCCATCTCAGGAAATGTCATGCCTCCTTCAGGTATTTTCGGATGAATCTCGTATCCTATCCACTCAAGCTTAATGTCGTGCTTCTCCACCAGCATGTCCAGTGCCTTTTTGCTCAGATAGCAGAATGGGCAGGAGTAATCCGAAAAAACGATAACTTTATTCATAGATACACTCTTGTCTCAATCAGATAAATAAACTTACTGCCCTCTTCATCCATACCTAAAAGCTCATTTCTACTATGCTTAACCCACGCTAGAATATCTTTTTTTGAACCTTTGTCTGTTGCTATTACCTTGAGCACTTTTCCATGTTCAAGTTTTTTCATATCCTGTTTTGTTTTCAATAACTTTATCAACATCTTCACCACATATAGAACGAACATTCGTTCTACAGTATTGTAATATTTAAATAACTTGTTAAAAGAAACTTGAAACTATCTTCTTAGCACCCTCCAGCAGGAATCAAGAGTTTCACCGACATGATTGAAAAGACTATCCCGAATAACGCCACCCAACTTCAGAGTTATAAGCCTGATTGGAAGCCCCATTAAAATTGCGGTTGTTTCTCATGATTTCTCTGTGCTTTACATACAGGGCATATTCCATAATATCTGGAAACTCATCGGTATGTCTGTAAAATACTTCAATAATCCTCATGAATATCTCTTTAGCATATTTCTCATCGACAAGTGCCTCTTTCAGGTTTCTCATGAGAAACTGTAAAGTATCGTTATAGAGGTACTCTGTAATATCTTCTTTTCAATCAAAATAGTGATATATTGCCTCTATGCTCAGTCCAGCCTCCCGTGAGATGTTCTGAATGGAAGTGTTAAAATACCCCTCTCTGGTAAAAAGTCTCCGGGCGATTTTAATTATTTTACTTTGAGCTTAAAGCATTTCTCAAAATTTAGTTCTTTTTCAATGTAAATCTCTTGTTTTATATTTGATACCTTTTTTCTGATGAATATATACTTCTTATATGAATATAATAGCAATTATTATATATAATGTTATTATTGATTATTGATATGGTGTTAAAAGGGATTAAATATATATTTGATGGGATAATTTATATACAGATGCAATTGGAAGATTCTTCTAGACATATAGTCGCTATTGTGTTAAATCTTGACAGACAAGGAATTCAGATATATCGAAAAAAGTTTGGCAGAAAGCTTATCTTTTCACTTCATCACTTGAGAAAGTAATGGAAGTAACCCCCTGATTTTTATAGGGATTTATGAAAACTTTTATATGTTAATCTATGAAAATTAACATATGGGAATTGCTTATATTCAAATTGACGGTGAACGTCAATCACAACCTATTAAAATGGGTAGCATGCCTTGTGAGAGACAGGGATGAACTATTGTCTTTTTTTAGATATGACAAGAGAGAAAGGCTTCATTCCTCTCATATTAGTTCCAAATCTGGCGTAAATAATCCTTTAACCTCCCAAGCATAAGCGAGCGGGGGTACCCGAGCGGCCAAAGGGGGCAGACTTAAGATCTGCTGGCTAAGTGCCTACGTGGGTTCGAATCCCATCCCCCGCATATTTAAAAGAGGGTTTATTTCACAACCAGAACAGAACAGCTTGCATAGTCAACTACAGGGTCTCCTGTACCTCCCAGGAATCTCCTCTTAAGGGGGTGCTCTGTGCTTACACCAAGAACTATCAGGTCTGCATTAATCTCGTTTGCCTTTTTCACTATTTTTTCAGTAGGTTTTCCAAATTCAAAGTAAGTCACTGGTTTTATTCCGCTTTTTTCAGCTATTTCACTGGCATACTTTAAAAACCGTGAATAATATTTCTCAGCCTTTTCCTTCTCTTCATTATAACCATTTCTTACTTCGGCAAATTCGGGAATCAGGGCAACTGTTATAATACAAAGCATAGAGTTATGCTGCTTTGCCAGCTCTATGGCTGTTTTCAGTGCTTTGTATGACCCATCCGAGCCATCAAATGCCAGAAGAATCTTAGTGAACATATGGAAAGCCTCCTGTAACATATAATATTGTGAGAAACATTGCAGTGACTATATACAAAATATATACTCCTATGTTTCCGTTCATAAGATACAATCTAAATATGTTGGAGGCATATCTTATGCTCTTTGCTGTTACCACATATCCCTTTTCAAATATATCACCCCATATAACTCTGCATCCTTCCTCCTTTGTCCTGTAGAATCCCTTCAGTGTATACCTCAGGATCATTGAATAGGATAGTGAATTATAGTTGCCGCCTTCTCCACCACCTGCCCAAGCTTCAGTATACCTTATCTTTCTCTTTGAAATCCCATATATCAAGGAGACGAGAACAATAAGGAAGACAAAAACGAAGGTCGGAGACATTCCTCCAAACTTTTCTCCTGATAGAATCAAGAAACCCTTTGGAATTGCCAGAGCGCCTCCAATTAAATTAACTGCTGGGTTAACACCAGTTAAACTGTAAACTGGCTGTGAAACAAAATCTATCAGACTCTGTGGAAATAGAGAAATTATAAGGATTACTGAGAGAAGGATTAGCATTCCGACATCTACCATGCTTATTTTCCTTCCGGTTGACCTTTTAAAACCGTAAGAAATCATCTTGGTCATTGAAATTGTTGCAATTCCTGCAGCCAGAGCTACTACAGCACCTACAGATACTATAAGTATTTTATATTTAACGGATGGAATCTCAAAAGACTGGAAAAGAGCTTCGAGAGCCATCCATTCAGCTATAAATCCTGGCAGAGGAGGAATTGCTGCAAGTGATAAAGCTGCAATATAGCCTGAAGTAATACTTATATTGCTTAATTTTACATCTTTAAGCTCATTAATATTTGGAGAGAACTTTTCAATCATACCTGCTGTGAAGAAGAGCAGGGCTTTGGATATACTATGGAAAAATGCATAAAACAGAACGGTAAGCATTGTGAAGGCAGAAAGGACAGAGTTATGGTGGTATACAGCGATTATGTAAGCACCAAGTAAAACAAATATAATACCATCATTTTCAATTGTACTGTAAGCTGGAAGTTCCTTTACCTTTTCGGAAGTTGCAGCGTGAAGTGAGCCAATTGCAGCAGTAATCCCTCCAAGGATGAGCATAACAGCAGAGACCCAGATGGATGGCACCTGTATGCTGAGCATTCTGACTATACCATAAACACCCATAAGAGTAAGAACTGCACTTAACAATGCTGACATGTTTGAAGGCGCAGTTGAATGGGCTGGGGGTAACCAGATATGAAATGGAAATATAGCCATTTTAACAGCAAAGCCGAAAAGAGCAAATAAAAATATTAAATTCCACATATTTGAGCCCTTCCAAGCAGCGAAAAAAATACTGTGAGTTGTTCCCAGTGCCAGTGCAAAGCTCAACATCAAAAGTATTGTGCTGAGCTCTCCAAAAGCAAGGAATACATATGCAGCTCTCATACTATCTTTTCTTGCCGATATTGCTAGAAAAGATGCTATAGTCATACCTTCCCATCCTATAAGGAATGAAAGGGCGTCTCTGCTTACAAGTATCAGAAGCATGGAAGCTATGGTTAATGCAAAGGTTGATGCAAGTCTCTTTCCATAATGGTCGTATCCTATGGAATATACACTTGCCGAGAGCCAGACTATTGAGGATAGAAGCAGGAAGTATGGAAGGAAGGCATGGCTTGACAAACTTCCTGAAATTGCCAGATATATCAACCAAGCACTCCCAAATGCAGAGATAACATATGTAATTTTTTTAGATAAAACCGCAAATGCTGAAGCTGATATAAAAAGAATTATAATGTAATATAAGATATTCATCTCCATGCTTATCTCCTCCTGTATGTTTTAAGAAGACCATATAACAGTCCTATCGGTGAAGGAGGACAGCCAGATATTTTCGCGTCTACATTGATATATCTATCCACTCCTTCATTACCAAAAATTCCGCCACTTGTAGCACAGCTGCCGGCAGCAACAACAATCTTCGGCTCTGGCATTGCCTCATATGCTTTCAGCATTGGCTCCACCATTCTGTCGGTGACCTTGCCTATAACAAACATTATATCTGCATGCCTCGGTGTTGGTGTGAAGAAGAACCCAAGTCTATGTAAATCATAGTAAGGGTTGGTAAGCATATCAAGTTCTCTATTACAGGCATTACATGAGCCTGCATCTACAAGGAATATGTGAACGGAGCCAGAGAATGGCAGCTTTCTATTTACTTCTGCAATTTCTACATTTCCTGTCATTTCAAAGCCATAATCTTCACATCTCTGGCAGAATATACATTTATAAAAGTCGAGAGCTTCACTGATAGCATCTGTTGGACAAACACCCCTTGCAGCTTTGATATCTCCATGCCTATGAACAGGTACGCCTATTTCTGGAACTTCATCCTTTGTTGGTTTTTCATCAGGATATTTTGTTGTAATTATTCCTTTGCGCAGTCCTTTTATAACCCACATGATATCACCTGTCCGAATCAGCAAAGCTGAGACCAAAGCTCTCTATACCAAAAGAAAAATCTGTGAAGATATTTCCTTCAATCGCAACAGCAAAAGCTGGATAGTTTATTGTAGATGGGGGTCTTATTCCAGCCCATTTTATTATTCCATTTTCAACTTCAAGTGCAGTCAGAATATCACCTGGAGGAGCCTCTGACCTTCCGTATAGAAATCCACTGGCGTCAACATCTGTTTTCAGCTCTGTTTGTGGTAGATTTTCTGCAAAGAATTTGATTATCTCTACTGAATTTCTTATCTCTGTTATCCTTACCATCATCCTTGAAAGAGCATCGCCATATTCTTCAACTGCAACTCTGAAAGGTGTATCTGTATAAATACTATTAAAACTCCTGACATCTTTTCCTACTCCCGAAGCTCTCGCTGGTATTCCTATTGTATCCAGACGTATAATATCTTCTACATTCAAAATAGCTGTGTTATGAAGTCTGTCTATGAATATAGTTGATGTTATGAGCAGTTCAACAAGCTTATCAAATTCTCTTTTAATGTCTATAATTCTACCTAGCAGGACTTTAGTGTTAATATCCTTTCTTACACCGCCGGGGATGTTAAGACCAAATAAGTAGCGGTGTCTGAAGAACTTTGCATTAAGCCTCAGGACATCTTCTTCCAGAGCGGAAAATTGAGATGCTGCAACACTCTGTGAGGCTGCCGTTGCCAGCCTCTGTATTGCATGAATATGATTGTATATTCTTTCAAGTTCGAGTGCTATTATTCTTATAGCCTCTGCTCTTTCTGGAATGTTCTCTTCAACTGCACTGCAAAATGCATTGGAATATGCAACTGAAAATGTGCCACACAACCTTTCAATCAGAAGAAGAGCGTCTTTTACATTCATCCCACAGATTTTTTTCTCTATGGCTCTGTGTTTGTATCCCAGGTCAGGAGCAACATTTAGAATTCTCTCTCCATAACTGAGAATATGAAAAGCCCCGGATTCCCACAGTCCGGATGATATCGGGCCATAATGAAGTTTAAAAACATCATCAGGACATTCTTTGCAGTAAGCATTGTAATTTCCTAACAGAGCATGAAGCACAGGTCTTATCTCACCTATATTCGCTTCAGGAGGAAGAGCAAACTGACCACTCAGGCCAAGAGTCTGACTTGGAGTTCTATTTATATCAATATCTGGAGAACCTGTCATCACAAATTCTATAGAACCGCTGGTATAATCTGTCCATACATAGACCTCCTTATCTTTTTTAGGAAAACAGGCTGTAAGTGAGTACTTTTTATTTTTTGCATAGGAAAGCAGTTCAGATTCTGTTATTTCAATAATCATAACATCACCTCTATATATATCCACACACCAAGGCTGAACACAAGGGCTATTACAACAGATAAGAAAGGAATAAGTTCTGCATATACAGGCATCTTATTTATTTTTGCATCTCCAAAGCTCATTTTCGCTACATGGTAATTTAAAGCAAGAAAAGATGTGAATATTGATATTGCAAGCATGGCTGTTATCAAAGGCATTTTAAATGAATAGCTCAGGATTACAAGCTCAGCTATGAAGGATGCAAAGGGAGGAGCTCCTGTAACAGCAAGGGCTCCCAGCACCATTGTTATACCTGTAAGCTGTGTAGAGTTGAGTAGACCTCTAACATTCTCAATTTTCTTTGTTTTATATGCAGCAATTATATTTCCAGTGCTAAAAAACAGTCCTGACTTAGCAAAAGCATGCACAATTAGAAGTAAAAATGAGGCTTCAGCCGCTTTTCCGCCAAAGGCAATCCCTGCGACTGCTATACCCATAACATCCATGGTTGAATATGCAAACATCCTCTTGAAATTCTGCTGTTGAATAATTAGAATAGAAGCTACAAGAGCGGTTATAGCTCCGAAGAATGCAGTTAAACCTATAACATGATATGCTTTGCTTGCAATAGCTATTAAGAAAATACGGAAGTAGGTTAATAATGCTACAGGAAGTAACGTTGCTGATAACATTGCACTTATAGGGGGAGGAGCAGACCCATGGGCATCCGGTAACCACGTATGCATTGGAAACAGACCTATTTTCGTTCCAAAACCAACGAGTGCGAGTGCTAAAGCGACAGAGGCGGCAAATGGTGAAAGTTTAACATTATACCATATAAGCGTTTTTCCTACAAATTGTATAATTATAATTGAAAGCAGAGCAATACCCATCCCTGCAGATGCTATGATAGCATATCTCCAGGCGGCCTCTGCTCCAGCTTTCTTCTTTTCAAGAACGATTAACAGTGCACTTACGACTGTTGAAGTCTCAAGTCCAATCCACATAAGACCAATATTGGCTGAAACTGCAGTAAACAGCATGCTAAGTGCAAACAGGTTCAGAAGTGGATAGTAGAAGTCAACACTTATGAATGTATCTTTGACAGTTTTCAGGAAGTACACAGAATATGCGGATGAAAGGAAATACACACATGAAATCAGCAATATTATTATTGCAGAGTATATATCAACAAACATCCATCCGTCTGTAATATCGCCTCTAAGAACTTTATATATTATGTAAATAGATAAAATTGTAGTTATAAGAGAAGCGACTAATGTCGAGTTTTGTTTAACTTTTGGATATGGTAATAGGGAGAGTAACACCCCACCAAGTGGGAAAATAACCAGAAACCACAGTAAACCAATCATCCTCTTAACTCCTCTATCTCAAGTATTCCATATTCTCTTTCCTCAGCCAGTATCACTCCCAGAAGTATAAGTCCTATCACATCCAGCAGGATTCCTGCTTCAAGAATAAAGGAAAGAGGGATTAATAGAGTTCCAGCGTATAGCAGAGCATTCTCCTCCATAATATATCCTACCATCTGTGCCAGAGCATTCTTTCTCGCTATTATGAGAAGGAAGCCAAGGAGCAGGAGTATTATGGGCAATGCTCCGCCTCTTATTTTAAATAATGGGTAAAAGGCAGTCTGATATAAACCATAACCAATAACAGTAAGAAATATTCCAGTTATAACCAGTGCTGGTACTCCTGTTGTCATTTCTCTATAATCCCATATCTTATTACCTCTTATATTCCACTTCATCACATGTGGAACGATATAACCTCTGACCACCAGCGTCAGAATTGCAAGTATAATTAATTCCAGCGACCCCTTTTGAAACCCAAGTATTGCAATTAAAATTGCAAGTAGGACTGACTGGAATGCCATAGTGTTTATAAGTGGCTTTATATAACTTTGCCCGAGCATTTCAAAGGCTGTGAGGATTATAAGTGTACCTATAAATTCTATTGCAACAGAAATCATAGTGCAATACCTCCAAATAGGAAAAAGGAGAATATAGAGAGTAATGCAAGTGAAAATGATATAGCCAGATAATCAAGTATTTTGAAAAGCTTCAGCTTTGCAAATGTTTCTTCAACAATGACCAGTGCACCTATAAGGAAGAGCATTTTTACTATCAGAGAAATGATACCAATACCTATAGAAATGACTGAATATCCCATTGCAACACCCCACGGGAATGTGAAGATATTAAGGAAAATAGACATGAATATAAACTGCTTCATATATGAACCCCATTTGACTATGGCATACTGAATACCTGAATATTCCATTTGTTTAGCTTCATCGAGCATTCCTAATTCCATAAGTCCCTCAGCTTCAACAGGAATTTTTCCTGTCTCGAATAGAAGCAACATGAAAAAAGATGCGATTATAAGGAGGTGCGTAGGTGATAAAATCCAGTTTACCTGTGTTGAGAGCACCTGGGTTGTTATGAAGGGATTGTTTGTTGAAGTTATAAGGGCTACACCGAAGAATACAATGATAAGGGTTGGTTCTGCCAGAGCTGCGAATGATATTGCTCTGCTCGCCCCTATTGTTGTGTAAAAGCTCCCTGTCCTTGTAACAGCAATTACGGATATTACTCCAGCCATTATGAAAAGGAAGGCTCCTCCCAGAAAATCAAGTGTCGGTGCGAAAGGTAGGGGGTATCCTGTGACTATTGGCAGAACCATCGAGAGTATAATATAACATGAAAATGCAACGGCAGGTGCCAGATGAAATATAATAGAAACTGACGATGGCGCCACCACTTCCTTCCTCATAAACTTCCACATATCGTAATATGGCTGGAATATGCTTGGACCTCTCTTGGATTGGACCATAGCTCTGGCTTTTGCCATAATACCTGAAATTAAGGGCGATAGGGTTAATACGACAAGTGTCTGAATAACTTGGAAACATAGCATTCTAATTTCCACTTATATCCACCCCTTCTTTATGCTAGAAAATCTATCTGAAATTCTTGTATGGATTATATCCACTACTACATATATCATATGGTGATATCCCATAACTTCACCTGCTATCTTCTTAAGAGGAGCTATCAGCAGTTTTGCTGCAATTCGCTTTTAGCAGGTGAACCCCATCACCTAATTGACTTACTTCTATCAATTAGTTTACTTGTATGGTATTTTTACTTGTATGGTATTTTTACTTGTATGGTATTTTTACTTGTATGGTATTTTTACTTGTATGGTATTTTTACTTGT
>VAOW01016651.1_pt1 | contig 24688 bp, 19 predicted proteins | sample 3393921 | NCBI WGS metagenome assembly VAOW01 (sample SAMN08290428, study PRJNA428436) | hydrothermal vent metagenome | isolation source: Deep-sea hydrothermal vent chimney | place: Indian Ocean: Southwest Indian Ridge | depth 2742 m m | reverse complement strand
TCAATCGCCAGTTGTTCCGCTACATCCACATTTTCACAACCGCCATAATAACGCCGAGCCGGATAACCTTCCGCATATTTATTGGTTAGCACTGAACCCTGCGCCTGCATTACTCGCTGACTGGCATAATTTTCTGAAGCAATCAGTTCAATATGCGTTTCCTGACGATCCAGCTCATGCTGCATCGCCGTCCACAGGGCATCGTCATAACCGTCTATCTTTGTTTCTCTGGAAAACATCTACACTCCCGGTACACCCCAATTTAGTCAAAATTCCCTGCACAGGCAGAGAGTCATCAGCAAAATTGAGAGATTTTATTTAAAACCCACTAAGCTTATCAAAAATGACCGGGAACTGTCATATCAATTCAGGCATAGCCGAAGGTTCATTTCTGTGAGCCGCTGTAAACCCCAATTCATACCACTGATCATTAACCGAATAACAATGATTAAATTTATACAAAAGAGTAGAAAATCAGTCTATATTTAAAGTATCCGCTTATATCTTCCAATAGCCATCCAACTAACCGAAGAATCAATACATTATTTCGCGGTAAATTTAAGCTTATTTACCGGAATAGTCCCGTAGTGAATAGCTAGTTATCGAGAAAACAAGATATAAAAAACCAATGTCACAGAGTATTCAAAACGCACTACTTCTGGGAATATGTGCTCATTCACAAAGTAGCCAGATTATCAGCCAGTTTGTCACCACCTGTAACCAGTCGCTGTGTTGCAATGCAGCCTATGTTTATGGATTTGAGACAGATATAAACAATAATCTCAATCCAGAAAAAAGAATAATCAATCTACTTGAGCATCAAACTATCCGTAAAAATATAGCAACATCCAGACCTGAAACAAAAAAAGTAAAACACATCATCAACAAATGTCTGGCTAACAAAAGTAATCAAATAGCTGTATTTCACACTCCAAATTATTTTGGTTTTTTACTCAGTGAAAGCAAGCAACTTATTGTATTAGAAAACACTAACCATTATACATCCAGGCAGATTCACAAATATTTAAACCCTGTTATTCCTAAACTCGATTCTTTATGTAACGTTATCTCATCACTCAACCAAAGCATAGAATCAACACAGCTAAACATTGACACCCTCAACTTTGAACAGGATAAACTGGATGCGCTAACGCAGTTGCCTAACCGACGACAGTTCAAATACATTTTACTAAAAGTCCTATCCAGTGCCAGCAGACAAAACTACTATGGTGCAATCCTTTATATCAATATAGATAATTTCAAGTTTATTAATAATGCACTCGGGCACTCATTAGGTGATCTGGTGATAACAAAAATAGCTCAACGACTTAAAGAATTATGTCGCCCTGGTGATTACCTTTTTCGTATGGGAGGTGATGAATTTGTTTTTATTCTTAACCATCTTGATAACCAGTTTGCGGCGGCAAAAGCCACGACTCAGACAATCACAAAGAAACTTATTACTCAAGCAGATAGACCATTTAAGCTAGGCAAGCAGGATTTGCACATTACTTCCAGTATTGGCATAAGAATGTTTCCATCAAACAATCTGATTGACAATGATAGTGAGGGAATTTTAAAACAGGCCAATATGGCAATGTACGATACCAAGAAAAAAGGGAAAAACGATTTTACCTTTTACCACCAGGATCTACAGCTGATGGCCAACCAGCATCTAATTATTTATAATCAATTAACGACTGCATTAAAAAAATCCGAATTCAGTTTAGCCTATCAGCCATTTGTTGATATAACAGGCAACATTATCGGTGCAGAAGCGCTTATACGCTGGAACAGCTCTACCATAGGATTTTTACCACCCACAGAGTTTATTCAATTAGCTGAAGAAAGTAATTTGATTATTGAAATTGGTGACTGGATTCTAAAAACAGCATTCCAGTTTGTCAAAAAAATTAAATCTTCCAAACGTGTGAGTCATCAGTTTGAATATATCAGTATTAACATTAGTCCGAAACAACTCACACACCCAGGTTTCATTAACGCCATAAATAAACGCATTGCTGAAGCAGGCATTAACCCTGAAGATATACGACTAGAGTTTACTGAAAACTTTCTGGTGAATGATATTGACAGCACAATTTTGGTCATGCAGGAACTAAATCGAAATAATATTAAATTTCTACTGGATGATTTCGGTACTGGCTACTCTTCATTAGCCTACCTGAACCGGTTACCAATAAGCGCGATTAAAATTGATAAGTCATTTGTATCCAGTGATGCCGATGAATCACCTGAAAACAAACTTATTATCGATACAATTATCGCTATGTCAGAAAATATGCATTTAAAATGCATTGTGGAAGGCGTGGAAACAGAAAAAAGCGCAAACTATTTTATCGGTAAAAAAGTTCATGCTATACAGGGTTTCTACTATTACAAACCCATGCCAGATAATGAATTACTGGCAGTGCTGGAAAAATCTCATGATACCGCTTCATGAAGTGAATAGAATCCTTCAATAACGCTAAAACCATAGGCAGTTTCAGTCGAGTTTTTTTTATCTGCATAACATATTCTACCAAGAACCTCCTGTGCTCGACCATCGGGAAAGCGTAATAAAACCTGAACCCTGTCTTCCAGCTCAAAAACCACATTAGATGCAAAGCGGAAGCCACCTTTACCAATATTTTCTATATAAAAAGATTTGTGGGACAGCTGATTTTGTACTTCACCATTAATGATTAATATCTGAATACAATAACCGTTGGCGCTAGCGCGTTCCTGATTTTGAGACATAACTGGTTTTATTCTTAAATTAATTTAAAGTCAAGTATAGATAATAAAATCAGGAATGCGGCCAGAAAATAAAAATATCTGTAAAATTCGAACATCTTTCCTGTCAAACACTGACATACTAACAGTACAGATGAAAAGGCGACCCATGGTTCAAGACCGTCAGCCGCTAGGATGCGGGTGTCGAGTCGACAGGGATGTATTCACCGCGTGTCTTTAACCATGGGGAGCCTTTTCATTTATTTCAGTAATAATGGGACTCAATACACAGAGAGATCATTAATATATTAATAGTACGAATACTTTGCTTATTTACCCTGGGAGCCGCTGAACAAGTCTGGACTCAGGAGGTTCATTTACGATTTATTCAGGAATTCTCTTGCTTATGCTTCGCCTCGGCATTTAATGATCGCAGTCGAACCAGTTTCTCCCTGATCTTTGTTTCCAGTCCACGTTCTACAGGTTGGTAATAAACGGGTTCACCCAGAACGTCAGGAAAATAGGTTTCACCTGCTGCAAAAGCTGATGCCTCATTATGTACATAGCAGTAATTCTCACCATATCCAGATTTCTTCATCAGCGTGGTTGGTGCATTACGTAAATGTAAAGGCACTTCAAGTGATGCCGAGTTCTTTGCATCGGCTAATGCCAGTTTCCATGCAGAATATACTGCATTACTTTTTGCGGTGCTGGCAAGATAAACAATTGCCTGTGCTATTGCCAATTCACCTTCCGGGCTACCCAGGCGCTCATAAACCTGCCAGGCATTTATTGCCAGTTGTAAACCACGCGGGTCAGCATTACCAATGTCTTCTGAGGCCATCCGCACTACCCGACGTGCAATGTATAAAGCATCACAACCACCATCAATCATTCTGGCAAACCAGTAAAGCGCTGCATCCGGGTTGCTACCACGTACCGATTTATGTAAGGCAGAAATCTGTTCATAAAATATATCACCGCCCTTATCAAATCGACGGACGGACTGCAACGTCACCTCCTGCAAAACAGATTGAGCAATGAACTTCTTACCTGTATTATTTTCTTCAGCCAGATCGACTGCAATTTCCAGAAAATTAAGTGCCCGTCGTGCGTCGCCATCCGCAGCTTTTGCTAGTATATTTAACGCTCCGGGTTCAAATGTTATTTGCTGAGATTTCAATCTCCGATCATATTGCAGCGCACGTTCTAAAACCTGCATTATTTCTTCTTCTGACAGCGTTTTTAAAATATAAGTTTTTACCCGTGACAACAAAGCATTGTTTAACTCAAAGGATGGATTTTCTGTGGTTGCACCAATAAAGAATACTGTGCCATCTTCAACATAAGGTAGAAATGCATCTTGTTGAGCTTTATTAAACCGATGCACCTCATCCACAAATAAAATAGTTTTTTCATGCTGAGTTTGCCACTGTTTTGCCTGTTTTATTGCAACACGAATATCTTTTACGCCTGACAATACGGCTGAGAGTAAAAGTAAATGCGCCTGCATAGAATTGGCAATAATTTTTGCTAACGTAGTTTTACCTGTACCCGGAGGGCCCCAGAAAATCATTGAATGTAAAGATCGGGTTTCTATCGACAGGCGTAACACTTTATTTTTACCAAGAATATGTTGTTGACCAATGTAGTCAGACAGTGATTGCGGCCGCATTCTGTCGGCCAGCGGACGATACAAGAGAGACTCTGATGAGCCATCTTCCATCCTGTTATTACCATTGGTAATTAAATCATCCTGCGCTTCCATCAGGAACCACCATATACATCCACACCTTTTGGCGGTTTAAACTGAAACAGTTTTACTGGCAGCCTGATATTTATTTTCATTTTATCAAAAACGATGTCAGTGGTCTGATCAAACTGATCATATAATTGTAAAAATCGTAACCCGTGTTTATCTACACCAACTACAATTTCTCCAAAATCGCCAGAATTTTTTTTACTGCTTAGTTTTAAACGATAAATACCATCATGATTATCAAGTGGCTTTACCTTAAATTGTTGATGCAGTTTTAAACTGCTGTCCAGTAAAGCCATTGGTGTTGTAGCTATGTTTTTTGACTGTTTTTTAACCGTAACCTGTTCCAGAGAAACATCATAAATCCAGATACGTTTTCCATCAGAAATAATTTTCTGTTCATAAGGAGAAGCATAATCCCAGCGAAATTTACCTGGCCGACTTAAATAAAATTTACCTTTTGTCCTTTGTAACACAAGCCCATTAGCATCGCGTAAAGTCTGATGAAAATCAGCCTCCAGTGTTTTAGTATTGGCTAAAAAGTTTTCCAGATAGGTTTCACCCGTTGATATACCTTTACTTTCTGCACCGACATAGACCGAAGAAATAAAAAATAATAAAATAATTTTAATAACCAATTTTTTCATAAAATTTTCACTGCTTCCAGGTTAATCTTCTGTGTAAATAGTGTATGTCTATATTGTAAAAGAAACAGTTTATCTATGATGATACATGGTGACATAAACTGGTATTTATTGCGGTGGTGGCGCAAGAACTTCACGCGAACCATTTGATTGCATGGCTGAAACAACTCCAGATGCTTCCATTTCTTCTATCATTCTAGCGGCTCGGTTATAACCGATTTTCAAACGCCGCTGTATGTATGAAATGGAGGCTTTACGTGTTTCGGTAACAATTTTAACGGCTTCATCATAGAGAGCATCCATATTACTATTACCACCATCAGCCAGTTTTTCACCCGGCAGAACCACCGCATTTTCCTGTAAAATTTCTTCAATATAATCCGGTTCGCTTTGCTGCTTAAGAAAAGCCACTACACGATGCACTTCATGGTCATCAACAAAAGCACCATGTATACGTACAGGCAGGCTGCTACCCGCCTCCATATATAACATATCACCATGACCCAGCAGGTTTTCTGCGCCCATCTGATCCAGGATAGTGCGTGAATCAACACGCGATGATACCTGAAATGCAATCCGTGTTGGAATATTCGATTTAATTAAACCCGTGACTACATCCACAGAAGGTCGCTGCGTTGCAAGGATTAGATGAATGCCGGCAGCCCGCGCTTTTTGTGTAATACGCGCAATCAATTCTTCAATTTTTTTACCCACGACCATAAACAAATCAGCAAATTCGTCAACCACTACCACAATATAAGGCAATGGTTTTAATTTCTTGGGTTGTGCCCCCGGCGGCTGATGGTCTGGATCAAAGGTTGGATCTTCCAATGGTTCACCCACATCGATAGCTTCTCTCACCTTGCGGTTAAAACCAGTAATGTTCCTTACTCCAAGGCCAGACATTAATTCATAACGACTCTCCATTTCAGCGACACACCAGCGCAACGCATTAGCGGCTTCCTTCATATCGGTCACAACCGGTGTCAACAAATGTGGAATGCCTTCATAGACATTTAATTCCAGCATTTTCGGATCAATCAGAATCAATCGAACTTCATCTGGCTTGCTTTTATATAACAGACTAATAAGCAGGGCATTAACACAAACAGATTTTCCTGAGCCAGTAGTGCCCGCCACCAGCAGATGCGGCATTTTACCCAGGTCTGCAACCACAGGTTGCCCTGCTATATCTTTACCCAGACCCAAAGTAAGCGGTGAGACTGATTTATCATACTGTTTTGACATCAGAATTTCACTTAAAGAAACCAGTTCACGATATTCGTTGGGAATTTCAAGGCCAACACAGGTTTTACCTGGAATCACCTCGACAACAAGAATGCTGGGAACAGAAAGTGAACGTGCCAGATCTTTCGACAGTGCCGTTATCTTGCTTGCTTTCACGCCCGGCGCTGGTTCCATTTCAAAACGGGTAATAACTGGACCTGGATGCACAGCAACCACTTCCACTTCAATACCAAAATCGCTGAGTTTAATTTCAACCAGCCGAGACAATGCCTCAAGCGCTTCTTTGGTAAAGCCTTTCTCATGTGGTGGTGGCGGATCAAGCAGGCGTAATGCCGGCAATTCAGCATCCGCAGGCGCATCAAACAACTGAATCTGCTTTTCTCTATCCATGCGATCAGATATTTCAATTTTTTTCACTACCGGTTCGATATGCACGTCTTTATTGCCACTGGCTTCACGCACTGCTTTTTTCTTTTTGCTGGCAGCGACCACTTCCAGGCGCTGCTGCCTCGCGTCTGCTCCCGCTTTTCGCTCATCATATTTTTCGTATAGATTAATGCTTAACTGCTTGATCCCAGCATAAAAAAATAATGTCGTGCGGCCCAGCAAGTCAATCACCTGAAACCAGGAAACACCGCTAAACAAGGTTATACCTGCTAGAAAAACAGCGAGTAAAATTAGCGTTGAACCCAACAAGCCTAAAACACCCGCCATGCTGTCGCCAAGCCATCGACCAAGAATACCACCACCATCAAGCGGCATGATCTGTCCATGTGCGGAAAAATGCAGACTGGTTAAGGCACAACCTGCTGCCACGGTAACAAAAAATCCCGCCCAACGAATACCTAGCTCGTGATAATCAATTTTTCTGCTCGTCTCAATGTGGTTGCCACGTAATACCAACCAGCCACTGTAAGCAATAATAATGGTAAATAAATAGGCCAGATAACCAAACAAATTAAACAATACATCCGCCATCCATGCACCAACCACGCCGCCTGCATTTTGTACAATACCGCGCGACCCAGTATAAGACCAGCCTGGATCGGTAGCATTATAGGTCAGTAGCGCAGCAAGAAGAAACAGTGCTACTGCCATCAATACCAGCATGGCACCTTCGCGTAAACCACGCTGAATCTGCGTCGCAACAATAGCCGTGTTTCCCGTATTATTTTTTATTTTTTTGAGACGTGCCTGAGCCAATCTATTTATCCTGAATTAGTGTCAAGAGGAACAATTATAGCGCACACGTTCTAACCACAACAGCATGAAAAATAGATACTATTCAAATTAACGCCTGTTTTAGCACAGCACACGACAGTAATTGCTTTATTCTGGAATCATTTATGTAAAAGCCTTCGCTACTGGGAGATTACCTCTATTACAGAATCCTTCACACAACCCAGATTCATTACTGAAACGGATGAAAAAATACTTATTATTAAGACGCACTATCAATACATTCATGTAAGCCTGGCGCCCCATCTCTGCGGCTGACGGTCTTGAATAATAAGTATTTTTTTCATCCGTCCTGTTAGTAAATAGGTAAACTTTAAGAACTAATTTGCTAATATACACCCCAAGCACACACAATCAATCAACCACAGGAGCAATCCATGAGTGAAACTCGCCATTCCCGTTTATTAATACTTGGCTCAGGCCCCGCTGGATATACTGCTGCCGTTTATGCAGCCCGTGCCAATCTTAGCCCCGTCATGATTACTGGCATGGAAATGGGTGGGCAGTTAACCACTACCACAGAAGTTGATAACTGGCCCGGTGATGCTGATGGCGTTCAGGGTCCGGAACTAATGCAACGCATGCAGGCACATGCTGAACGTTTTGGGACTGAAATTATTTTTGATCATATTACTGAGGTTAATCTGGAAGAACGTCCTTTTGCGCTGATTGGTGATTCAAATACCTATACCTGTGATGCATTGATTATTGCGACCGGTGCCAGTGCGATGTATCTTGGACTGGATTCAGAAGACGCATTTAAAGGCAAAGGTGTTTCAGCCTGCGCTACCTGTGACGGCTTCTTTTACAAGAATCAGAAAGTTGCGGTTATTGGCGGTGGCAACACCGCTGTTGAAGAAGCATTGTATCTTTCAAATATTGCCGCTGAAGTAACCGTCGTTCATCGTCGCGATGCGCTACGTTCTGAAAAAATTCTACAGGATAAATTACTGGAAAAAGCTGAAAAAGATAATGTCACGATTGAGTGGAATAGTGTCCTCGATAAAGTGCTTGGTGATAACAGTGGCGTGACTGGTATACGTATAAAAAATGTAAGAAACAACACGACCAAAGACATCGACTTACAGGGTGTATTCATCGCCATCGGGCATAAACCGAACACCGCCATTTTTACCGAGCAACTTGATATCCATAATGGCTATTTAAGTGTTAAAGGTGGTGTACAGGGTAATGCTACGGCCTGTAGCATTAAGGGTGTTTTCGCTGCGGGTGACGTAATGGACCATGTTTATCGCCAGGCAATTACATCAGCAGGAACCGGCTGTATGGCTGCGCTGGATGCAGAACGTTATCTTGACGACATCATCTGTAAAGATCTGGGAACCTGCTAATCAACACCTTATTAATTATAGGGCAGATAATAAAACCACCAACCGCATGGATGGGGGATGGTCTTGAAGAATAAGCACCCATTTCATCAATGTTAAAAGTTCCCTGGCTAGAACAGTCTAACTACCATTTTCCCAATGTGGAAACGGCGATGGTTGAACCGGATGGTTTGCTTGCTGTCAGTCAGCAGTTTGACCCAGAACTAATTATTAAAGCCTATAAACACGGTATTTTTCCCTGGTACTCTGAGGGGCAACCAGTACTATGGTGGTCGCCCAATCCACGGTGCATTATCTTTCCTGAACATTTTCATATCTCTCGCAGTTTTCGTCGCACCCTTAATCAGCAAGTTTTTACGGTGACAACCAACACCGTTTTTCGTGACGTTATGCTTGCCTGTGCAGCGCCAAGACAAGCAGATAGCGGCACATGGATCACCAATGAAATGCTGGTTAACTACTGCAAGTTACATGAAAAGGGTGTTGCGCACTCCATTGAATGCTGGTATCAAGGGAATCTTGTGGGCGGTATGTATGGACTAAAAATTGGCAATATTTTTTTTGGCGAATCCATGTTTAGCCGCATGAAAGATGCTTCAAAAGTAGCCATGCATCATGTCTGCACTGAGATAAAACCTGCGCTGCTGGATGCACAGGTTGAGTCCGAACATTTAATGCGCATGGGAGCACAACTTATACCTCGTGATATTTTTATTCGACTCTTAAAGGATAATATTCAGGCAGGCTCTGATGAATCAGGGCTTACTGACAGTAATGGATGAGAAGGATACTTAATTTTCGCCATTTGTTGGACACATTAACTCAGTTTAAACATCTTAGACTTATTTCATATTGGACAAGGCTACAAGTTGAATCGTTTATTCTATGCGGCACAATAAAGGGACTCTATCTATCCAGAACAAGAAAAATCAATGCGTCCAACTCCATTAATCTTAACCTCATTGATTTCCTGTTCCTGAGTGTCGGGTGTGATTTTAAGAGGCTCCTTCAGAATCCAGAACCATTTGCTCCATGTGTTTTTGCTCCGCAACCAGGGCTTTGAAACGCCGTACATTGGCGGTGAATTCACGCAGACCCACCACAAATACCAGAGTGCCAATGCCCATCAGAGCAAAACCACTGATCTCGAAAAAACGATGATCGATCAACTTGACGAAGGCAATACCCAGCGCGATGAGGGCGATAGCCGTTCGTCCATAAGCAAGGAAGGTGCGTCGGTTGGCAAACACGGTGCGGTCCAGTGCCAGCCAGTCTCTTAATATCATATCTTCACGATGGAATTGTTTGTAGGGATCGTCAACCACTGTTTCACCTTTTCATGTTTTACGTTACCGCTGCACGTCTGGGGGAAAAGATCAGGAAGAATACGCACAGGGCAACCGCATCGCCCGGTACGCGGTCTTTCTTTACCCCTTCCTCTTTTTGCCACGTTTAATGCACAACGCGAGCGCCAGGACGAGCCAGCAACAACGATTAGTTCATACCACATTAAGTCCAGCGCATAAAACCGGACACATCAAACCTGCTGCGGCCGGAAATTTTTGTCCAGCCACCCAAGTGTACTGCCCATATTACCACGTACATGCCCTCGTTTTTTGTTATTTATCTAATTTCCGCTTAGTTGGTATAACGCTAAACCGGCTATAACCTTCAGGTAAACTAAAAACATCTGGATTCACTTTTATTTGTTTATAGTTAATTAACCACTGTGATTTTTTATTGCTGTGCCATTCCTGTATTGGCAGGCCTTTATCATAATACAAACCTTCGTTGTAAACCTGGTCGACAAGATAACAGGGGGTTTGCATTTCTTTAATTGTTCTGTTTAAAAGTTTGACCTGCTGACCAGAGATAACCTGCTGATATCTTTTTAACATTTGAGATACATCCGGCAATAAACCTTCAGCAAGCTGTAAATTTGCACAGGTTTTCTTCATCTTACCGCTCCCAACATAGAGCCGATAATTATAAATTTTATGACCAGAAATTTTTGGAGCTTTGGCTGCGGCTGAATATTCAACGGTAGATTTTACCGCTAAATTACGCGTAGAAAAATCTTCTGGTTTTATAACCAGAATTCGGTCATCATAATTACTGACACTAAAAATGGTTCTGTTTTTATCATCATAAAGAATATAGCCACTCTTATCTCCAACATCATCAATACGTAAATACCGCTTTGATACCAACATTCTAACTTTATATGGGGCTATATCCGGTTCACGTTCCAGATATAAAAGCTGATAAACTTTTATCCTGGAAACTTTTGCTTCTCCGGCTATTACGCGGTAAGAGAAATTCTGCAATAAACAGAAAAAGATCAGTTGATAAAAAATAATAGTGTATTTCATAATACTTTACATCCGACTCATTAAGTCCTGCATTTCTCGCTGGCTAAACCCTGCTTTGAATCTTGCATCCAGATCAAAAGGACCGAAGGACGCATCTTGCATATAGGTATCCAGCAACTGACTAAAGGTTTCTTCCGGTATTAAACCACGTTGACGACACACGGTATTAAACCAGCGTGTCCCTATTTTGACATGCCCGATCTCATCATCAAATATCTTTTGCAAAATTTCAACCAACCGAGTATCTGCTACTGCAGTCAATTTTTTTATCATAACAGGTGTCACATCAAGCCCCCTGGCTTCAAGTACACGCGGAACTAATGCCATCCTTACCATGACATCAAAATCGGTTTTTAGTGCCATTTCCCATAACCCATTATGCGCGGTCAGATCACCATACTTCATATCATGCTGATTTAAATACTCAGACAACAGACAAAAGTGCTGATATAAAAAGGCATAAATAATTAACCCACGGTACATTTAGAAAAAAAATAATTGGTTAGCCGCCGATACTGTAAGTGATGTACAAATCAGTGAATACTGTACAGCATAATCGAGGCAGTAGAAATCCATAATCTAATCCCGTTCAATTATCTGTACTACTTACTGAAACAACGACTAACCTTACATATCTAGAAACTTAGGTATCAACGCTAAAGTATTTAATCAGGTTGCCGATAAATTCCGCATCCGACAAACAAGAACGGCCATAAGATGATGAAGGCAATACGAGTAAACCCGCTCATCGGCTAAACAAACACGACGAAATTGCAGGCTCGGTTATGAGCCTGGCAGTTTCAAAAATAGTTAGTATGCATCAAAAAACCGGCAAGATCATAATAGGATATTTTGGATGAACAAAATCTATTCACTTCGATACTCACCTGTACATAAATCACTTATTGCCGTTTCAGAACTATGCAGCCGCCGAACTCGCGGTAGTTCCTCAGGGAGGATGACACGCTTACTCGGGATTTCTGTTATAGCCGCTATTAGCGTGGGCGCGGCGAGCCCCGCATTTGCCTTGCCAACCGGTGGTAAGGTGGTGGCGGGACAGATTTCTATCCAGCAAACATCGACTACGAACTTAAATGTGGTGCAGAGCACACAGAAAGGCATTGTGAACTGGCAATCCTTTGGAATTAAAGCCAATCAGAATGTCAATTTTGTTCAGCCCGGCGCATCCAGTGTTACCCTCAATCGCGTGACGGGTGGTAATCCATCGGCGATTTATGGACATTTGAATGCCAATGGGCAAGTTTTTCTGGTCAACCCCAATGGAATTTTGTTTGCGCCGGGTGCTTCCGTTAACGTGGGGGGCATCGTGGCCTCCACACTGGGAATTGACAATCAAAGCTTTCTCTCCGGGACGTATCATTTTAGTGGTGGCGGTAATGGGGATGTTACCAACCAGGGAACCATTACCGCCGCCAGGGGCGGTTACATCGCACTGATTGGACCACGGGTGAACAATGATGGTTTAATTCGGGCCCCGCAAGGTTCGGTGGATCTTGGGGCAGGTAGTGCGGTTGATTTAACCCTGTCCAACAACCGCCTGATGAGTTTTCAGGTCAGTCGTGCTGTGCTGAATGCCGCAGTGAATAACGGTGGCGCAATCCGGGCGAAGGGTGGCCAGATCATTTTGAGTGCCCGGTCGAAAAACACTATTCTCAGGACGGTCGTGAACACCACCGGCATCATTGTTGCCGATAGTGCGGTGAACAAGGGCGGCACCATTACCTTGCTCGGTGGTGTGATGGGTGCCGTTCAGGTCAGTGGCCGGGTCAGTGCGTCATCACAAAAGGCAACAGGCGGAACCATTTCAATCACCGGGAAAAATGTGGAAATAGGTGCTGGCACACAAATTAATGCAACCGGTGGCAGTGGTGGTGGAAACATTAATGTGGGCGGCAATCTGCGTGGTGGTAATGGTTTACCCCTGGCAGTATCCACTCGCGTGGACAAAACAGCTATCATTGATGCAAGTGCGACAGACCGCGGTAATGGCGGACATGTCAACGTGATATCCGACATCACCAATCCGTCTGCAGTAACCGCAGTTCATGGAACCCTGCTGGCGAATGGCGGGGACAATGGCGGCAATGGCGGGATGATTGAGACCTCAGGAACTAGGCTGGATACTTCAGGCATTGTCGTGCATGCCCGTGCTCCAAAGGGAAAGGCGGGGCAGTGGCTGCTTGATCCGACGATGATCGAGATCACGACCGCCGCTAAAATATCTGCAGGGTCGCTAGCGCCAATAGCTGGTTCCTTAACTACCGCAGGGACAAGGACAATTTCGGATGCAGGCAAGTCCTATGTAGATGCCGCAACGATTGACACGGCACTGAACAACGGTACCAACGTCACTGTGCGTACATTAGGGCTGACAAATGGCGGAGCGTTTGATGTTTGGGTCCTGGCTCCTATCCAGAAAACAGGTGGCGCGGCAACCACACTAACCCTTCAGGCAGCAAACAGCGTGTATGTCGGGTCACCGATATCCAGTACCAGCGGGGTTCTGAATGTCAAGCTTTGGGCTGGCAATGATGCTAGTAGCGGATTAACCGGTCATGGCGCGGTGTTACTGGCGGCAAATATTACCACGAACGGTGGCTCTATTGACTTTGGTACCAACGTGAAGGTTAATGGTGTACTGGTTGGTGGTGATGTCTATGTAAATTCACAATTAAACCCTGTTGGCAGCACATCGACAAACCAGTTGATTACCCTTGACACATCAGCCGCCAGTTCCGCTGGCAATGTGAACATCTATGGCCAGACGGTGATTGCCAACCCGAAGGGTTTCACGATCAACACCAAGCATACGGGTACAAGTACAACAGCTACGGATGGCAATGTGTTATTTGCGGGTACGGTTGATTCGGGTAACTCGTTCCAGTATGTTTCGGCCTCCGACACATGGAATGCTGCGCTGACCGCCGCCGCGTCAGGCACGGGTACAAAGGTTGGTGACACCTATCTGGCAACCATTCCAACGTCATTGATCAATGCAGTGGCCAGTTTTACCACCAACTACACATCGGCCTGGCTGGGGGGTGAACGGTTGGTTGCCAGTACCGTTACCGGCACACCCAAGCTTACCGATACCGCTACATTAGACAATAAATGGTACTGGGTAACGGGTCCCCTTGGGCTGGTGGTCAACACTAATTCGCCAACGGGGTACGGCACCGCATTTTTCACCCAGAAGGGCACTGTAAACAGTAATGGACTGGGCGGGTCGGCCATTGGAACCGCTTATACCAACTGGAATCCAGCAACGCCAGAGCCAAACAATTCTAATGGAGCCAGCATGACACCTGCGGGTGCAAGCGAATGGGTCATGCAGTTTGTGGGTACACAGGGACAGTGGAATGACCTTAATCCCATTGCCACTAATGGAACATCTGCCAATCAGATGGGTTATGTTAAAGAAACAAACTTTGCGGCGTCACCGCTGACGGTTAACTCAGGGACCGGTACCATCACGCTGAAGGCGGGGGTTGGGGGCAACGCACCGCTGATGTCTTTTAATGCAACCGGCAAGGATATTCGACTGCCGCAGACGCCGACGATCAATACCAATAACGGGACAACGTTCAATGGTCAGGTTTGGGTTTATAACGCGGGAAGCAGCGCCTATGTTAAAACGGATTTACTGACCATTTCGGCGGTTAGTCAATCAGAAACCTATGGTGCGATACCACCGACGACTCTCCCCATCAGCTACAAGAAGCAGACTGGTTTGACGCAAAGTACACCGCCAAAAAACGTCAATGCAGCAACCAGTACCTGGACCACCACGCCAACATTAAAGTCTGATATCGGAATTTATCAGGCAAGCGTCTCTGGCGCAACATGGGCAGGAGGTGGCTCAAACAACCCTTATACGATCTTGTATAACAAAGGTGCGCTAACCATCAATCCAGCTCAGGTAAGTGTCTCCGGCCTGTCGGCAACATCACGCGCCTATAACGGAACCACAACCATCGGCTTGACAGGGACTGCGGCGCTAACGGGTCTGCTAAACGGTGATATCGGGGCTTTCTCGGGTTCAAGCACCACGGGTACGGTGGCAAGTGCTGATGTACAGTCGCTGAATGGCGTGCCCCAGGCACAGGCTGTTACAACTGGTTCTTCATTCACTCTGAGCACAGGTAAGCTGGCAGATTACACCTTTGTTCAACCGTCTCTGAGTGCCATAATTTCACCCGCCCCTGTCACCGTCTCCGGTCTAACCCCCACTAACCGCAACTATGATGGCACGAAAAACGTTGCACTGGTTGCACTGAATGGCACACCGCTACGTGGACTGGTTAGCGGGCAATCGCTCACCATTAGCAACCTGGCAACAGGCGGAGTGGCATCCAGTGCCAATGTGGGCACGAATGCAGTCACTGCACAGCTACAACTGGCCAATGCTTCAAGTGGTACGGGTAATGCCAGTAATTATGTATTGAGTACGCAACCTACACTGAATGCGGTAACCATCAGCAAGGCTGATATCACCGTTACCGGACTGACGACCCCCGTCAACCGCAACTATGATGGCCCGAAAAACGTTGCACTGAATGGCTCACCGCTACTTAGTGGACTGGTTAGCGGGCAATCGCTCACCATTGGCAACCTGGCAACAGGCGGGCTGGCATCCAGCGCCAATGTGGGCACGAATGCAGTCACTGCACAGCTACAATTGGGCAATGCCACAAGCGGTACAGGTAGTGCCAGTAATTATGTATTGAATCAACCTGCGCTGAGTTCGATAACCATCAACCCAGCTCCTGTCACCGTCTCCGGACTGGCTCCCGTCAATCGCAAGTATGATGACACCACCAATGTCGCACTGAATGGCACACCGCTACTTAGTGGACTGGTTAGCGGGCAATCGCTCACCATTGGCAACCTGGCAACAGGCGGGCTGGCATCCAGCGCCAATGTGGGCACGAACACGGTCACCGCGCAGCTACAATTGGGCAAGGCCACAAGCGGTACAGGTAGTGCCAGTAATTATGTATTGAGTCAGCCTTCACTGGGATCGGTCACCATCAACCCAGTTCCTGTCACCATCACCGGACTGGCTCCCGTCAATCGCAAGTATGATGGCACCACCAATGTCGCACTGAATGGAACACCAGTATGGAGTGGTCTGATTGGTACTCAATCGCTCACCATTGGCAACCTGGCAACAGGCGGGCTGGCATCCAGTGCCAATGTGGGTACAAATGCAGTTACTGCACAGATACAACTGGCCAACGCCTCAAGTGGTACGGGTAATGCCAGTAATTATGTATTGAGTACGCAACCTACACTGAATGCGGTAACCATCAGCAAGGCTGCTGTAACCGTCAACCCAAACCCTGTAACCGTTAACCCTGCTCCGGTAACGATCGGCCCCGCGCCTGTGACAACAGTATTTCCCCCATATCTGAAAGTGGTCATTCCCATCCAGTCCGGTATTCCAGCTCTGGCGGTAAACTCAGGCGCAGTATCCATTACATCGCTAACCATGCCACCGGTAGTTATAAACGACGAGACGGGATCTGCAATGTCGATTACGGTAATGAAAGGGGGCGTGTTTGCATCCAATCTTGTACTACCACAAAACGGTTTTTCCCAAATCTTAACCTCGCTCAAGATTAGACAATTGATTGACAGGTTTAGCAATGACGATTTGCTCACTCCTTCTACTGATTCCAGTTCGCAGAAATCAGGTCTGTAGCAATAGCTGTGCTATGGAATTATGACGCTTAATACAGAAAATAATTGAGCATTTTTTAATCCTAATAATAAATATTCAATAGAGGCTTAAATGAATAATCTGGACTTGAAGACATGTCTTACCGTTACCGCTGAACGTTGTTTTTCGTGTGACAGACATGTTTATTCACCCATCATGGCAATGGCTGGTTTGTGCTGTCTTGCAATAATGGGGATAACACAGACGGCTCAGGCAGCGCCAATATTGCCGCCACCCGCTGGTGCAATTCAAAAACAGATGGAAACGCCGACGGCACTTCCGGCGCCACCAGGGAAGGTAATTAATTTGCCGGAGCCGGCGAGACAAAAAAGCAATTCTACGCTCAAAATTCCAGTTAAATTAATCCAGATTCATGGAAATACCCTGTTGCCGAAAAAAAAGCTACATGCTCTGGTCAAGGAGATAGAAGGTAGAACCTTGCCTCTTGGAAAGATACAAAATCTGGTCGGACGGATCACAGATGCTTACCATCAGGCCGGATATCCACTGGCTTTCGCCTACCTTTCTGCCCAGAAAATTCGTAATGGTGTAATCACTGTAACGGTTGTCGAACCCAGATACGATAAGGTCAAAATTATTGGGAAATCCCGCCTGAAGACAACAATGGCGAAACAGACGGTTGGTGTCAAACCCGGAGCATTAATTGATGAGCACACCTTGACCCGTGGTCTGATTCTGCTTAATCAAACACCAGGTGTAAAGGTCCACGCGGAGCTGTCGCCTGGCACCAGGCCACAAACTTCGACCCTGCGGCTAAAGCTCAGAGATACACCAATCCTGTCAGGCAATGTTTTTGTAAACAACAGCGGCAACCGTTATGTCGGCAGCACATTAATTGGTGCTGATGGATTTCTGAGTAACCCGTTTGGGTATGGCAGCTCGTTAAGCGTTAATGCCATGACTTCCCCTGGGGGCGCAGCACGCTTATCAGCCGGTGGTTTTACCTTCAATTCGCCAAATATCCTGAATGGCCTGCGTGTAGGAACCTATGGATCAACCACCAGCTACCACCTGGGCGGCAGTTTCTCGGCATTGGATGAGTTCGGTCGTGCCAAACAGGCAGGCGTGGATACAACCTATCCATTACTTCTTGCACCAGGAAAACAGTTGCTAGTCCGAATGGATATTCTGAAAAACTGGCTGAGTCAAACAACAACTGCGTCATCGACCACGAGTAACCAGGCCATTACTATTGAGCGCTTGAGTTTGAGTGGTTCGTATGTGGATAGGCATGGTGGTATCAACCAGGCAAACGTATCCGCTTCACATGGCCAGCTGAGCATCACTCCGGCAGCGGCACAAGCAGTCGACACCGCAGGGCCACAGACAGCAGGATCCTTTGCCGTTGTTGTGCTCCAGCTCTCACGGCTTCAGGCTCTGCCTCACAAATTCAATCTGCTAGCCGGGATCACTGGGCAGTGGGCCAACAAAAACCTGGACTCTTCGCAGAAATTTTACCTTGGCGGTCCACATGGGGTAAAAGGCTATGAAGTGGGTGATGGAGGGGGCGACGAGGGATATCTCCTGGATCTTGAATTATCGCATCCGTTACATATGACAAGTTTGTCCGGACATCTAAGCGGTGCTTTATTTACCCAGGCAGGACAAGTTCGTGTCAACCACACGACTTATACAGGTTTTACCGGCCGTAATACGCTGAAAGAGGCCAGCGCTGGGGTGAAGATAACCTACGGATATAAATCGTTAGACCTGATTGCTGCCTACGGACAACGTGTGGGTGCATACGCAAGCTCTGGTGCAGCATCAGATAATTCTGGCCAATTCTGGTTCTCAGCGAATAATCGGTTTTAATAAATTCTGGTTTTAACAAATTCTGCGGAATTGCCCATCCAGAGTTAGTTTGAATGGTGATATTACTGAAACAGATAAAAAGGCTACTTATTGTTCAAGACACGCTGTCAATACTTCCATGTAAGCTCGACACCCGCATCCTGCCGCTGACGGTCTTGAACAATAAGTAGCCTTTTCATCTATCCTGTTAGTCGTTACTTAATGATTCATTACAGTGCAATATTACTGCGATTTTTTTCAATCGTTTTTACACCAATACCCTTAATTTTAGCTAAATCGTCAATGGAACGAAATTTTCCATTTACTTTTCGATAGTCAATAATCGCTTTTGCACGGCTTTTACCGATGCCCGATATTCCCGCTGCAATCAAATCTGCATTCGCCGTATTTATATTTACCTTTGCTGCAAACACAGAGGTGCTAATAGATAGCAGTAGAATAAAGAATAGCGTTTTTAATGATTTCATTTTCACATCCCTGAATTTAAATCCGATAGTTAAATTAATAGAAAAGTCTCAAGCGCTACCAGATATCTGAAACTAATATCCTGACACCCAGGAGCACGCTTAGGATAATAAAACTGAGAATTAATAGCTATCAGAAAATGCTGTTATTAATTGTACGTAAAATCTTACAGGGATCCTTTGCCTGTGTAATTGGCCGTCCGACTACCAGATAACTGGATCCATTATCTATTGCCTGTTCTGGTGTGCAAATGCGTAACTGATCATCTTTTTTAGTCTCATCCAGACAAATTCCTGGAGTCACCAGTAAAAAATCCGCGGTGAATGTCTTCCGTAATAATGGCGCTTCCTGTGCGGAGCAAACCACACCATCCAAACCAGACTGTCGCGCCATCAGCGCAAGCTTTTCTACAAATGCTGCGGGTGTATGCGGGAGACCCAATGCATCCAGTTCTTTCTGACCACTACTGGTTAATAAGGTTACTGCAATGAGCAATCAGCACCTTTTAATGACTCGCGTGCTGCATTCATCATCGCCTGGCCACCCAGAGCATGCACATTTAACATCCATACACCGAGGTCAGCCGCAGCGCGGCAGGCACCTGCAACGGTGTGAGGGATATCATGGTATTTCAAGTCCAAGAAAATATCAAAACCATAGGATACCAGGGTTTTAATCAGGGCTGGACCACACTGGGTAAATAACTCTTTACCAACTTTGACACGGCATAAATCCTTATCAATCTGATCAACAAATTGCAGTGCGGTTCGCTCATTAGGGAAATCCAATGCAACAATCACAGGTTTTTTCATATCGACCCAATATTTTAATACTGTTTTTAGAAATTGCTTTTAGGCAGCGCTTTCTAAAAACATTAATCGTCGCGTTTTTTAATTTTAGATGATTTCCCAATTGAAGATTTTATCTGCCCCCAATGATTACAACTTGGGCACAACCAGTAATGTGTATTGGTATTAAAACCGCAGCGTCGACAGCGGTATTGCATTTTACCTTGCTGCATTGCATTAATTGCTGTATTCACTTCATCATAGATAAGCTGTACATTCGTTTTAGCTGGTTGATAAGAAAGCAATTCATGTATGCCTTCGAGGCTGGGTTGCTGTTTCAGTTTTGCTGACAGGTAATCCATTGCATGACTTTCCCCTTTCGTCTGCGCCAGTACCTGTGCGATAATTATCTGTAAAAATAGTTTTTCGTGGTGTTGCTCCAGTGTAGACAGGTAAGTATAAAATTCATTTAACATCGATAAATGTAAATAACTATCCCGCATTGAGTTCAGCACCAGAGTTACCGAGTCGATATCCTGCTCTTCTATTTTTTTATATAAACTAATCGCCGCTTTATAATCACCTTCACGCCGGCTTTGCTCAGCCAGAAGTATGGTCGCACGCACACAATTTAAATCATAACTTAACGCTTTTTTTGCGTTATTAATTAATTGCACTACATCATTTTTTGCACCAGCCATTGCTGCCAGTTCACAATAATATTGTGCAATCATTGGGCCAGTTGTCACCGGATTTTCGGTAAATAGTTCAACCGCAATATCAATTGCTTTGTACCAGTCTTTTTCCTGCTGATAAATTAAAATAAGATTATGTCTGGCGATCTGTGACTGTTTATCTTCAATCAACACTTCCTTAAACAATCCTTCAGCACGATCAAACCAGCCTGCACCAAGGTAGTCAAAACCAAGTTCAAGTAAAATTTTACTGCGATATTTTTCAGGCAAGGAAGGCCGACCAATCAGGCCCTGATGGATCTTTATTGCTTTATCCATCTCACCATTTTTACGGTAAATCTTCCCTAATGCAAAATGTGTATCAATGGTATCCCAGTTGGATTCAACCAGTTTGACAAAAATACTTAGCGCCTTACCCTGCTCGTCATTAAGCAGATAATTTAGACCTTTGAAATATTCGGATGAAAGCGTGGATTGCTGCTTTTTATTTTGCTGCTTACTTCGGAACAATAACCATAGAAATAAAACAACAACTAGAAAGATGGCGAGTGACCAGACAGATATTTGTGTAAAATCAAACACGTTTAGTTATCGGGCTCGGAGTGGATGTAAAAATCCGTATTAACATAAAAGAACTGGCTTACTCTGTTGTATTGCTTAAGGATAACTAGCAATTAACAATTGCCAGAGATATTAACTGGATAATGTTAAAAAATGATTACATCTCTGCTCAAAAAATAGTGATACAACCATTAATTTTTTTTCATTGAGTCATTAACCCGTTCACGTAATTCTTTACCCGGTTTAAAATGCGGTACATACTTCCCAGGTAACATGACAGAATCACCCGTTTTAGGGTTTCGCCCAGAACGTGGTGGACGGTAGTGCAATGAAAAACTGCCAAATCCGCGAATTTCAATGCGCTCACCATTTGCCAGTGCACCGCTCATCTGTTCCAGCAAACCTTTAACTGCAAGTTCAACATCCTTATAAGCAAGATGACTTTGCTTTCGTGCAATTCTTTCAATCAATTCAGATTTCATCATTGCATTTGCCAGCATTTCTTCAGTCATAGTGTTAACCCTTCCTCATTTACTTTATTGTATCAACTGATTTCAAATTAGTTTTTGAAGAATCAGGGCAAGCAACATAACTACCTGCCCTGATAATGCTACCCTGGAACATTATGTCAGGATTGTTTTAGTCATCCACTTTCATCTGTTCTTTTAACAAATCACCCAATGTAGGTGCGGCACCTGTTGTCGCATTCTGATTGTCAGAATAATCCTTTAGTGCCTCGTTTTCATCATCAGAGTCTTTTGCCTTGATAGACAGAGCAATGCCACGATTTTTACGATCCACACCCAACAATTTAGCTTCAAGCTTATCACCAACCTTAAGTACCGATGAAGCATCTTCTACACGGTCACGAGACAGTTCTGATGCACGTAATGTGCCTTCAACACCTTCACCCAGATCAATAATTGCGGCTTTGGCATCAACGGAAATAACGGTACCTTTAACAATGGAACCTTTTTTGTTTGCCGCAATGAAAGTAGAAATGGGATCCTGTTCCATCTGTTTGATGCCCAGTGAGATACGTTCGCGTTCCGCATCAATAGACAGCACAACTGCTTCAATAGAATCGCCTTTCTTATAATTGCGAATTGCCTCTTCACCGTTGTCATCCCAGGAAATATCTGACATATGAATCAGGCCATCAATTTCACCATTAAGACCAACAAACACACCGAAGTCAGTAATTGATTTGATGGTACCACTCACCTTATCACCTTTATTGTGGGTCGCAAAAAACTCATCCCAGGGGTTAACCTGACACTGCTTCATGCCCAGTGAAATACGCCGGCGTTCTTCGTCGATATCCAGAATCATCACTTCTTTTTCCTCACCCAGTGTTACAACTGTAGCGGGATTAACGTTTTTATTTGTCCAGTCCATTTCGGAGACGTGTACCAGACCTTCAACACCGTCTTCAATTTCAACAAAACAACCGTAGTCGGTAATATTGCTGACTTTACCAAACAGGCGTGAACCTTCAGGATAACGCCGCGCAATCTCTGCCCACGGATCTTCGCCCAGTTGTTTCAGACCCAGTGATACACGGGTTTTTTCTTTGTCAAACTTAAGCACCATTACTTCAATTTCATGGCCAACTTCAACAATCTCAGACGGATGACGAACACGTTTCCAGGCCATATCCGTAATGTGTAATAAACCATCAACACCACCTAAATCAAGGAACGCGCCATAATCCGTAAGATTTTTAACAATACCTTTAATTGACTTGCCTTCTTCAATACTGTTAAGCAAGGCTTCGCGCTCTTCGCTGTATTCATTTTCAACCACAGCGCGACGCGATACAACCACATTATTACGCTTCTGATCCAACTTAATAACTTTGAATTCCAGCTCTTTATTTTCCAGATAAGCGGTGTCACGTACTGGGCGTACATCAACCAGGGAACCTGGCAGGAAGGCACGGATATCACCCAATTCAACAGTGAAGCCACCCTTAACTTTTCCGGTGATAATACCTTTGATAATTTCTTCGGCTTCGAACGATTTCTCGAGCGTAATCCATGCTTTTGCACGTTTCGCTTTTTCGCGTGAAAGACGTGTTTCACCAAAGCCATCTTCAACGGCTTCCAGTACAACATCCACTTCATCGCCCACTTCCACTTCCAGCTCACCAGCAAGATTGGTAAACTCACTAACGGGGATGACCCCTTCAGATTTTAAACCTGCTGAAACGATTACGTAACCATCGGCGATATCAGTAACGATACCAATAACAACATTACCTGCTCCCATATCGGTTTGACGCAGGCTTTCTTCAAATAATTCGGCAAAATTTTCGGACATAGACATAATTTAAGATTAAGGTTTGTGTCAATCTGTTAATGCAACACAGAAAAAACACGGTTAGTTAATATTACAGCCTGCCTGGCAGCAGACCACCTTTTGTATCGTTTCCAGTATAACGCATGGAAACTACGGTATTATACGCTTATTTACCCACTGCATAACTTTTTCACTCACTTCTTTAATGTTATTCTCAGTGGTATCAATAATAATTGCGTCCTCGGCAGGTTTTAACGGTGCTGTTGCCCGATTTCTGTCCCGCGTATCACGAAGTTGCAAGTCTTTAATGACGGACGCGAGGGTAACATCTGCTCTCTTTTCTTTCAACTGCTTGTAGCGCCTTTGCGCCCTTTCCTCTACACTTGCCGTTAAAAATATCTTTAGTAACGCTTCGGGGAAAACTACTGTCCCCATATCACGCCCATCTGCAACCAGGCCCGGGGGCTGTAAAAAGCTACGTTGGCGTGCCAGTAATGCTGTTCTTACTGATGGAATTGTCGCCAGCTTCGATGCCTGCAAGCCAATTTCTTCAGTCCGAATTAGTGAGCTAACTTCTTCATTATCAAGATATATTCTCAACTCACCACAAACTTCCTGATAGTCAATGTGAAGATTTTCGGCCTGCGCCACCAATGCTTGTTCATTATCAACAATCCCTTCACGCGCAGCTTTGAACGCCGTTAGTCGGTATAAAGAACCACTATCGAGAATATGCCAATGAAGATGCTGGGCGACAAGCAGGCAAATAGTTCCTTTACCGACACCACTGGGACCATCCAGACAGATAACCGGCGGCTTATTCATCGATCACCTGAATATCAATGCCTGCGGTGCCGGCAAGGTTAGCAAAAGCAGGAAAAGACGTTGCCACATTATCACAATTTTCAATTTCAATTTTCCCATCACTGCACAGAGATGCCACGGTAAAAGCCATTGC
>VAOW01016304.1_pt1 | contig 24950 bp, 22 predicted proteins | sample 3393921 | NCBI WGS metagenome assembly VAOW01 (sample SAMN08290428, study PRJNA428436) | hydrothermal vent metagenome | isolation source: Deep-sea hydrothermal vent chimney | place: Indian Ocean: Southwest Indian Ridge | depth 2742 m m | reverse complement strand
TCGGGTTTGGCTTCGGGTTTGGCTTCGGGTGCATTCGGACCCGGCAGCAACCCGCCGATCCCGCCGGAGATGCGCGTGATCACCGGCTTGTTCCAGGGGCCGGTGACGGTATACCGGTACCGGGTCAGGTGCCGAATCGGCCCCCGCAGCAGATGTTCGGCCAGGAACAATGCCGCGCCGACGGCCGGTCCTCCGGCCAGCGTGCCGGCGATCGGCAGGCTGCTGCCCAGGTTCGGAGTCACCGTGACTTTCTGGTCGTAGTCGCGCGCCACGAGCCCGGTGCGCCCGGAGACCGCGATCTCCGCCGCGGGCCCGACCATGGTGAGGTTGTCCGTGTACGCCTCCCCGTTGCGCAGGCGGAAGGTTCCCTCGATATGATCGAAGGTGAAGCCCTTTCGGAACAGATCGCTGAAATCCAGCGACAGCCGCCGCGGCAGGGCCTGCAAACTGAACAACCCGAAGATGCGCCCGGCGCCCGGATTGATGTCGAGCAGCCGCCCGTCGGTGATCTTGATCTTGAGGGTGCCCGCAAGCGTGGCCGGACGTACACGGGTGGGCGAACCCGGCCAGTGCAGATCCATCTCGCAGTGCGCCTTGCCGCCCCTGAGGGACTTGACGAAACCGAACTCGCCGAGCAACCGCCCGGTGTCGTCGCTCTCGAGGGTCCCCTGGAACCGCGTCACCGACCCCGGCCCGGCGCGTACCCAGGAACCGGTGCCCTTCAATCGCAATTGCGGGGATTTCAGGGACAGGGCGGTCAGCCGCAGGCCCTCGGGGATGCGCTTCACGCGCAGTGCGAGCCGGCCCAGGGACCGGTCGCCCAGCCGGAATTCGCGTACCTCGGCGCGTAGCGCGGGCAGAGCCCGGGGATCGGGCGCCGCACCCGCCGGGCCCGGGATGCGCGGGCCGCCCGCGGGCAGCACCAGGCGATCGAGATCCATCATGACGGCGGGCCCGTCCGGATAGAGCACCGGCACCCACACCTTGCCGGCGACCACCGGGCCGTGCAGTTGCGCGTACCACCAGTCCCCGGGTCCCGGCACGCCGCGCTCACGGCGCAAGACGCCGTCCAGGACCGCACCGTAGTGCACCCGCAGCGAGGTATCCGCACGCCGCGGCAGGTCGGTGCGCAACTCCAGCTCCCGCGACACGCCGGCGGGCTTGCCGAACGGCGCCGGCAGTTCCACCGCCAGGCCCTTGAGGTCGCTGTGCAAGGTCATGGCCACCTTGGGGGCGCGCCCGCCCTGCTCCTTCCAGGGGATCGCCAGGCGCGCAGTCCAGTCGGTGCGCCCCTTGAGCCGCTCGCCCAGGCCCGCCGAGACGAGCGCCTCCACGATCTTGGCATCGGCACCGCCCTGAACCCGGACCACGCTGAGCCGGCCCGGTTCGGGGGTCGTGATCGAGATCTGCACCGCACCCCCGGCGAGGCGCGCCTGCAGGTCGCGCGCGGTGAATCCGTTCCGGTCGAACCCGAGACGGCCGGTCAGATCGGACAGACGCAGCCCCCACGCGGCCCCGTCCAACGTCGCGCCGGAGAAGGCGACGGCCCCCGAGTAGGTGCGCGCCTGCGGGTCTCCCAGCGGGAGGTGCAGGCGGAAATCCAGAGCCGCCTCGCCGGCGAGATGCACCGCCCCGAGGAACACCCCATGACTCTCCTCGACGGGGCTCTCCCGGAGTACGCGAAGCAGGTCGCCGGCCGGGCCCCGGGCGCGCAGTGCGACGGTCAGGATCTCGTCGTGACCCAGGCGCGGGATCGCGGCATGGGCACCGGTGAGCGACACGCCGAACACCTTGGCGCTTGTCAGATCGACGCTCAGGGCGCGGCCCCGGAACCCCACTTGCGCCTCGGCCTCCTCCAGCCGCGGCCAGTCCGGTGCGTACTGCAGAGTCACGTCCCGCACGTTGAGCCGCGCCTCGAAGACCCCGCTCGCGTCATCGTACGGGAACCCGTCCAGCGGCCCGCGCAGCAACACCGCCCCCGAGATGATCTCGCCGCCGATCAGCGCGTGCTCCAACCAGGCGCGCCCGCGCGGCGGGATCCCGCGCAACGGCAGGTAGCGGCGCACGGCCGCGACCCGGCCGCGTTCGATGTCCACCTGCAGATCGGCCACCGGCGCCCCCCCCGGGGGCAGCTCCAGCCGCACCCGGGCGCGCGCCGCCAAGTCCGGGTTCGCGAACGCGAGATCAGGGGTGCGCAGCACCCAACCCCCGGCGCTCCGGCGCGCGGTGATGCGTCCGGCCAGTCGCGTGAGGTGCAGCGGCGCGGCCAACCAGCGCGGCGCATCGAGGGTCACCGAATCGCTGTCCAAATCCAGCGTCCAGCTCCCCGGGCCGCCCGTCACGCGGCCGTCGAGTCCGGCGACTCCCGGCAGCCGACCCCGGCGCCGAAACGACAACCCCGAGAAACGTGCGCGCAACGTGAGGTCCTCGGGGGCGCGCACCGGCCCCCGGTAGTGCAGATGGAGCCGGTGCAGTACGCCGCCCGGTTGCAGGGCCGCCAAGCGTCGATCCCAGGGCGTCGGCAGTTCGGTGTGCCGCAGCAGCGCCCCGAGCACCGCCAGGCGCAGATTGTGCGCGTCCACCGTGACCGTGCCGGGGCGTACGGCGCTCCCGCCGGGAACCCCGGCACGGTACACCACGGCGAGGTCCATCGGTGCGCGCGGCGGCGCTCCGGCGGTGCGGTGCAGCACGAGATCGGCAAGCCGCAGCCACCAGCCCGTCGCCTCCCGTTCGAATGCGAAACGCCCGGCCGCCTCCGCCGCCTGGAACGGCCTCGTCCGCCCCGCCCCCGCCAGCCGCAGGCCCTGTGCCGCGACGCGGCCCTCGATCGACACCAGACGCCCGGTGTCCCACGCGCCCCACGCCTCGAAGTCGGCATGCCCCGCCTCCGGGATCATGCCGTCCCAGGCGTGCCCCACACTCCAGCGCGACAGCGCGAGGCCCTCGCCCTTCACGAAGAAACGCCCGCGTGCCTGCAGCGGGTCCGACGCCGCACCGCGCCAGCGGGCGACGAAGGTCAGGCGGCGACCGAAGGCGGCCGGGAGCGTCGCGGACAAGCCGAGGACGCGGGCGCCGTGACGACGCCGCAGATCGATGCGGATCGCCGTGAACCGCACCGGCGCGGCACCGTGCAGGCGGTCCCACCAGAGGAGGGTGGCGCCGGTCACCCGCACCTGTGCGAACGGGGCGAGCCGCGCGAGCAGCGCACGCAACGAGAAGACGTGTCCGGGAGGGACGCCGGTCGGGTGGATGTCTCCGTCGGGGTCGCGCACCAGCGACAGTGTGGGGTCCACGAGCGTCAAGGTGACGGGGCGCAAGCGCCGCCCGAAGAGCGCGGCCGGATCGATCCCCAGGCGCACTTGGCGCGCGCGCAGGATCTCGCCGCGCCCGGTCGGATCGCGCAGGGTGACCCCGCGAAGCACGAGTTCCGGGTACAGGCCCGTCCAGCGCGCGTCGATGCGTTCGCACCGCAACGGAAACCCCAGGTAGCGTTGCGCCTGCGCCTGGATCAGGTCCTGGTAACGGGGCACCAGCGGCAGCAGGAGGCGCACCGAGCCGATGACGACCGCCGCCAGGATGACCAGCGCCGCCGCCGCATACCCCACACCCCGCGCAATGCGCTGTAGTCGCACGATCCTCTCCGGGCCCGGCTCGCGGGATCCCCGACCGGACGCGGCCCACGGCGCGGCGCGGGACCCCGTCCGTCCGCTACATCAACACCACGTCGAACTGTTCCTGGGTATACAGGGCCTCGACCTGGAGTCGGACCGGTTTGCCGATGAACTCCTGCAGTTCCGCGAGGCTCGTCGATTCCTCGTCGAGCAGCAGATCCACCACCTCCTGCGAGGCCAGCACCAGCAGGCGCTCGGCATCGAACTGGCGCGCGGCGCGCAGGATCTCGCGGAAGACCTCATAACACACGGTCTCCGGCGTCTTGAGCGTACCGCGCCCGTCGCAGGTCGGGCACGGCTTGCACAGCACGTGCTCGAGGCTCTCGCGGGTGCGCTTGCGGGTCATCTCCACGAGGCCGAGCGGCGACACGTTGCAGATCTGGCCCTTGGCATGGTCGCGCTCGAGGCTCTTCTCGAACGCGCGCAGCACCTGCTTGCGGTGTTCTTCCTGCGCCATGTCGATGAAGTCGATGATGATGATTCCGCCCAGATTGCGCAGCCGCAACTGCCGGGCGATGGCCTGCGCCGCCTCGAGGTTGGTCTTGAAGGTGGTCTCCTCGAGGTTGCGATGCCCGACGTAGGCGCCGGTGTTGACGTCGATCGTGGTCATCGCCTCCGGCTGATCGATGATCAGGTAGCCGCCGGACTTGAGATCGACGCGCCGCTGCAGCGCCTTGTGGATCTCGTCCTCCACGCCGTAGAGGTCGAAGATCGGCCGCTCTCCGGAATAGTACTCGATGCGCCCGGAGATCTCCGGGACGAACTGCGTCGCGAAGTGCAGTGCGCGCTCGAAGGTCCGGCGCGAATCGATGCGCACCTTCTCCACCTGCGTCGCGGCCAGATCACGCAGGGCGCGCAACGCCAGCGGGAGATCCTCGTGGACCACCGCCCCGGCCGGGGCGTGGCGGGCCCGCTCTTGGATGGACTCCAACAGCTTGCGCAGGAACGCCATGTCGGCGAGGATCGCCTCGGCGCTCGCCGCCTCGGCGGCGGTGCGCACGATGAACCCGCCGGATTCCGATTCGCCCAGACACCCGCGCACGATCTCGCACAGGCGCGCGCGCTCCGCTTCGTCCTCGATCTTCTGGGAGACGCCCACGTTGTGGGCGTCGGGGATGAACACCAGATAGCGGGACGGGACCGTGATGTAGGTGGTGAGCCGCGCCCCCTTGGTCCCGAGCGGATCCTTCACGACCTGTACCAGCACCTCCTGGCCCTCCCGCAGGAGCTGGCTGATCGATCCCGTCACCCCGCCGTTGGTGCGTTCCTCGCCGGCGAGGGTGTTGACGTCGGAGGCGTGCAGGAAGGCGGTACGCTCCAGCCCCACGTCCACGAACGCCGCCTCCATGCCGGGCAGCACGCGCGCGACCCGCCCCTTGCAGATGTTGCCGACCAGCCCGCGGCGCCGCTCGCGCTCGATGTAGACCTCCTGGAGCATGCCGTTCTCGACCAGGGCGACCCGGGTCTCCTGCGGGGTGACGTTGATCAGGATCTCTTCGCTCATTCGCCGGCGTATCTCCCGATTACGGGTGCGCAGGCGGTGACGCCGCGCACACCTCGATACCGAACTCCCGCAGCAGCTCCGCCGTATCGAACAACGGCAGACCCATCACCCCGGAGTAACTGCCCTCCAGGCGCCGCACGAACACCGCGCCCCGCCCCTGGATCGCGTAGGCCCCGGCCTTGTCGGCGGGCTCGCCGCTCGCCCAGTAGGCCTCGCGCTCGGCGGCACTGATCCGGCGCAAGGAGACCCGGCTCACGTTCAGACGCACGGCCTCGCGATCCCCTTCCACCAGCGCCACCGCGCTCATCACCCGGTGGCGGCGCCCGGACAGCCGCGCGAGCATGGCCAGGGCCTGCGCGCGCCCCTCCGGCTTGCCGAGGGGTTCACCGTCGAGCACCACCACGGTGTCGGCCCCCAGCACCGGCGCGGAAGCCGCGCGCGGGAGCGAGCACCAAGCGCACCGCGCCTTGGCGAGGGCCAGGCGCGTGACATAGTCCTGCGCCGGTTCCCCGTCGCGTCGCGTCTCATCCACGCTCACCGGCAGGGTTCGATAGCGTACGCCGATCTGGTCCAACAACGTCCGTCGCCGCGGCGAGGACGAAGCCAGGTAGAGCGGCGGCATCACCGGCCGTGCCATCAGTCCCGGCGCGCGCGCCTCAGGCGCGATGGTAAGGGTGTCCCTCGAGCAGCGTCCAGGCACGATAGAGCTGCTCGGCCGCCACGACCCGCACCAGCAGGTGCGGCAACGTGAGCGGCGAGAGCGACCAGACGCCTTCGGCGCGCGCCCGACACGCCTCGGCGAGACCGTCCGCACCGCCCACCAACAGGGCCAGATCGCGCCCCTCGCGCATCCAGTCCGCCAGCCGCCCCGCCAGTTCCCGGGTGGTCCACGCCGCGCCCCGTTCGTCGAGCAACCAGATGCGCGCCGTCGCACCCGCCGCCGCCAGCAGGCGCGCACCCTCCTCGCGCACCGCGCGCGCCGGGTCCGCGCCCTTGGGACGCCGGCCGGGGGCGATCTCCACCAGTTCGAGCGCGCACTGCGCCGGAAGCCGACGACGGTACTCCTCGGTCCCGGTGCGGATCCAGTCCGGCACCCGCGTCCCGACGGCGATCAGACGTATGCGCATGGATCCGGATCCCTCGCCGGTGCGGCATCCGCGCGGCGCTCACTCGCCGGGCTCGTGCGCCTCGCGCGGGCGCGCCGGCGCCTGCTCCGGCGACCACAGGCGTTCCAACTGATAGAAGTCCCGGATTCTCGGCAGCATGACGTGGACGACGACGTCCTGGAGGTCGACCAGGATCCACTCCCCTTCCCGCTCGCCCTCGACGCCGAGGGGCCGCACGCCGAGTGTCTTGGCGCGATCGACCACGTGCCCGGCGAGCGCGCGCGCGTGGCGGTTCGAGGTGGCCCCGGCGATCACCATGATGTCCGTGATGGCGGTCAGACCGCGCACGTCGAGCACCCGCACGTCCACCGCCTTGACGTCGGCGAGGGTCTCCACCACCGCGTCCCGCAACGCCTCCGGCGTAACGTCCGTCATCCCGCACCCCGGGCCGCGCCGGCCCCTGCGCTCCATCGATTCAACGGTACAGTCCCTCCTCTACGATGACCCGCCGGACGGACTCCGGCACCAAGTAGCGCGGGCTACGCCCGGCACGCACCTCGGCCCGGATCCGCGAGGCCGAGATCTCCAGTTGCGTGACCGTCCGGCGCAACACCCGCCCCGTACCCGGGCCGCGCACGGCCGCGGGATCCTCCGTACCGCCCTCGCGCAGCAGCCTCGCAGCCTCGCCTTCCGCGGGTGGGGCCCAACCCGGGCGCTGCACGACGATGAAGTGGCACAGGCGCGGCAGTTCGCGCCATTCCCACCACGAGGCGATCCCGCAGAAGGCGTCGCTGCCGAGGATCAGGGCGAGCGGGGTGTCCGCCAACTCGGCGCGCAGCCCGCGCAGCGTGTCCACGCTGTAGGAGACCCCGCCGCGCACCAGCTCGCGATCGTCCACCCGCAGGCCCGGCACGCCCGTCACCGCGGCGCGCACCATCCGCAGGCGCTGTTCCGGGGTGGCCAACGGCGGTTCCCGGTGCGGGGGGATATGGCAGGGGATCAGCCGCACCTCGTCCAGATCGAGATCCTGGAGCACCTCCAGGGCCGTGCGCAGGTGCCCGAGGTGGACCGGATCGAAGGTACCGCCCAGGATCCCGACAGGCATCAACGGCGGGGATACGCGAGGTGGCGCACCGCGATCCGACGGATTGCGCGCGCGACGCCCATCAGGTGCGCACATGCCCGTCGCCGAGCACCACATATTTGAGGGTGGTGAGACCCTCCAGGCCCACCGGGCCGCGGGCGTGGAGTTTGTCGGTGCTGATGCCGATCTCGGCGCCGAGTCCGTACTCGAATCCGTCGGCAAACCGCGTCGAGGCGTTGACCATGACCGAGCTGGAGTCCACCTCGCGCAGGAAGCGCATCGCGCGCGTGTAGTCTTCGGTGACGATGGCGTCCGTATGGTGCGATCCGTAGCGCTCGATGTGGTCGATGGCCGCATCCAGATCCGCCACCACCCGCACCGAGAGGATCGGCGCGAGGTACTCGGCCTCCCAATCCTGCTCGATGGCGGGTACGGCGTCGGGCAGCCACTCGCGCGTACGCTCGCAGCCGCGCAGTTCCACGCCCGCCGCGCGGTACTTCCCGCCGAGCACCGGCAGCACGCGCGGGGCGACGGCCTCGGCGACGAGCAGCGTCTCCATGGTGTTGCAGGTCCCGTAACGTTGGGTCTTGGCATTGTAGGCGACCGCCACCGCCTTGTCCGGGTCGGCGCGCTCGTCGATATAGACGTGGCAGACCCCGTGCAGATGCTTGATCACGGGGATACGCGACTCGCGGCTGACGCGCTCGATCAACCCCTTGCCGCCTCGCGGGATGATCACGTCGATGACGCCCTCCATGGCGAGCATGGCGCCGACCGCCGCGCGGTCCGTGGTCGCCACCACCTGTACGGCGTCTTCCGGCAGGCCGGCCCGGCGTAGACCCTCGCGGATGCATCCGGCGATCGCCCGGTTGGAATGCACCGCCTCGGAGCCGCCGCGCAGGATCGCCGCGTTGCCCGACTTGAGACACAGGCCGGCGGCGTCCGCGGTCACGTTGGGCCGGGACTCATAGATGATCCCGATGACCCCGAGCGACACGCGCATGCGCCCGACGCGAATCCCGGACGGGCGGTAGCGTAGGTCGGATATGGCGCCCACCGGATCGGGCAGGGCCGCGATCTGGCGCAGGCCCTCGGCCATTGCCGCGATCCGCGCCGGGGTCAACTCCAGGCGGTCGAGCAGCGCGGCGTCCAGGCCGCGCGCGCGACCGGCGTCGAGATCCCGGGCATTGGCCGCCGCCAATGCCGCGACGTCGGACTCGATCGCCGCGGCGATGGCCTGCAGGGCGCGGTCCTTGCCGGCGGTCTCGGCGCGCGCCATCTCGCGCGCCGAAATGCGCGCGCGCGTCCCCACCCCCGCCATGTAAGCGGTCACATCCGCAATCGGGCTTTCCTGTCGAGCGTGCAACCTGCGCTCCTATCGCCGGCCGGGCCGGGGGACGGATCGTGGGACGGCGGACGGGGCCTCGAGCGGCTCACCGCCCGCCATCGCGAGGGCCAATTGTAGCAATTCCTGCCATGCGCCGCCCGTCTCCGCGCCCTTGATGACCCGGTCGATGCGCGCACAGCGGCGCAACAGACAGCGCCACGCGCCGGCCGTGTGGCGACGCAGGGCACGGCTCACCAGCGGCCTGCGCCGATCCCAGACGCGCTGCTCGGCGAGCGCCCGCGCCGGCGTGGCCCCGGCCTCGATCGCGTAGGCCAAACGCGCCAGGACGCGCACCTCGCGCGCCAGCGCCCAGAGCACCAGTACCGGTTCGGTGCCCTCGGCGCGCACCCCGGCGAGGACCCGCGCGACCCGCGCCGGGTCGCCCTCCAGGGCACCGTCGACCAAGTCGAAGACGCTGAACCGGGCGCTGTCGGTCACCGCGCGCGTGACCGTCTCCAGGTCCGGGCGCCCGGGACCGTACAGCAGCAGGAGCTTCTCGACCTCCTGCGCCGCAGCCGACAGGTTGCCCTCCACTCGCTCGGCCAGGAACGCGGCCACCTCGGGGGTCGGCTCCAGGCCGCGCGCGCGCATGCGCGCGGCGATCCACTCCGGCAGGCGGGCGCGCTCCACGGGCCGGACGGTAATCGCCGCGCCGGCGCGCTCCAGGGCCTGGTACCAGCGGCTGCGCTGGGCGGCGGCATCGAGCCGCGGACAGCGCACCACCAGCACCGTGTCCTCGTCGGGCCGCCCGGCCAGGCGCACCAGCTCCCGCGCACCGCCCTCGCCGGGCTTACCGGTGGGAAGGCGCAGCTCGAGCACCTTGCGCTCGCCGAACAGGGAGCGGTTGCCGGCGGCGGCGGCGAGCCGCCCCCAGTCGAAGCCGGCCTCGGCCGAGAACGCCTCGCGCTCGGTGAATCCGCGCTCGCGCGCCGCGGCCCGGATCCGGTCGACGGCCTCCGCCTCGAGCAACGGCTCGTCGCCGCTCACGACGTACACCGGCGCCATCGTGCGCGCCAGGTGGGCGTCCAATTGCTCCGCGCGCAACTTCATCCGTCTTTCCCCGCGCCGCCGCGCACCGTCGCGCCGTTCACCGCGCGGCGAGGCGGCGGATGACGTCCTGCACGATGTCCTTGCGCATGTCCTCGTAGAGGATCTGCTGCTCGCGCCCCATGCCGAGGACCGCCGCCTCGTCGAACAGGAAGTCGCGCGTACGCCGGATCGGCGGCGAGCGGTAGAGGACCTTGCCCGCGCGATCCAGCAGCTCGACGCGCACCGTGTAGATCAACTCGTATTCCTGGGCGCGACCGCTCGCCCCGACCGAGAGCACGCGCCGACCGAAGCTGTCCTGGACGATCGAGAGCACCGCGCTCGCGCGGGCGGGATCGTCGGTCACCCGCACGCCGTTCGCCTGCAGCGCCCGGCGCAGGTCCACCGCGAACGGACCGTGAGGGTTCCCGGCGCGGAGGTAGGTCACCGACATCCGCACCGGCAGGCGGGCCCCGCCCAGGGCGCCGCGCAGGTGGAAACCGCAACCCGACAACCCCAGGAGCACGCCGAGCGCCAGCAGCGAGCCGAGCGCGACGCGACGGCACCGCACCGCTCGAGCGATCCTGTCGCGCACCGCGCTCATACCACGATATTCACCAGCCGCCCCGGGACCACCACCACCTTGCGCACCGAACGCCCGTCGATGAACCGGCGCACGTTGGGTTCCTCCAGGGCGGCCGCCTCCAGGGCCGCCCGGTCGCCGTCCGACGGCACGCGGACCCGGGCGCGCAGCTTGCCGTTGACCTGCACCACGATCTCCAGGCTGTCGCGCGCCAGCGCCGTGGGATCCGGACGCGGCCACGGCCCCTCCTCGATCGTCCCGGTTCCGCCCAATTCCCGCCACAGCGCGCGGGTGACGTGCGGGACGATGGGGTGCAGCAGGCGCACCACCGCCTCCAGTGCCTCCTGCATCACGGCACGCCCCGCCCGCGTGTCGTCCTCGAACTTGTAGAGCGCATTCATCAATTCCATCACCGCAGCGATGGCGGTATTGAAGGTGTAGCGACGGCCCACGTCGTCGCCGACCTTGGCGATAGTCTCGTGCACCCGCCGTCGCAACGCGCGCCGCGCCTCGCCCAGGTCCGCCAAGTCCGCGAGGGGCGCACCCGGCACCGGCCCGGCGTTGACGTGCGCCGCGACCCGCTTCCAGAGCCTGCGCAGGAAGCGCGAGGCGCCCTCGACGCCCGCGTCGGACCACTCCAGCGACTGCTCGGGCGGCGCCGCGAACATGACGAACAGCCGCACGGTGTCCGCGCCGTAGCGCTCGACCAGCCCCTGCGGATCCACCGTGTTGCCCTTGGACTTGGACATCTTACTACCGTCCTTGAGCACCATGCCCTGGGTCAGCAGATTGGCGAACGGCTCGTCTGTGCGGACCAGCCCCTCGTCGCGCATCAGCTTGTGGAAGAAGCGCGCGTAGAGCAGGTGCAGGATGGCGTGCTCGATGCCGCCGATGTATTGGTCCACGGGCAGCCAGTAGTGCGCCCGTTCGTCGAGCATCGCCGTGTCGGCCCCCGGTGAACAATAACGCGCGTAGTACCACGAGGACTCGACGAAGGTATCGAAGGTGTCGGTCTCGCGCTCGGCCTCGCCCCCGCACTGCGGGCAGCGCGTGCGGTGGAACTCCGGCATGCGCCGCAGCGGCGAACCGGCGCCCTCGAGCCGCACGTCCTGCGGCAACACCACGGGCAGATCGGCATCCGGCACCGGCAGCGTCCCGCACCGGCGGCAGTAGACGATCGGGATCGGCGCCCCCCAGTAGCGCTGGCGCGAGATGCCCCAGTCGCGCAGGCGGTAGTTCACCCGGCGCCGGCCGCGGCCGGCCGCCTCCAGGTATTCGGCGATCGCATCGAAGGCCTGCTCGGAACTCATGCCGGTGAACGGCCCGGAATCGCGCAGGACCCCCTTGTCCGTGTACGCGCCCGCTTCGAGGTCCGGCGTCCCGCCGTCGGCGGGGACCACCACGCCGCGCACCGGCAGGCCGTAGCGGCGCGCGAACTCGAAGTCGCGCTGGTCATGGGCCGGAACCGCCATGACCGCGCCGCTCCCGTAGCCCATGAGCACGAAGTTCGCGACCCAGACCGGCACCGGCGCGCCGGTGATCGGGTGCACGGCCTGCAGACCGGTCGGGCGACCGCGCTTTTCCATGGTCTCGAGCGCCGCCTCCGCGACCCGGGTGTGCCGGCACTCCTCGATGAAGGCGGCCAACTCCGGGTCGGATGCGGCCGCCTTCAGGGCCAGCGGGTGCTCGGCGGCGAGCGCCACGTAGGTCACGCCCATCAGGGTGTCCGGGCGCGTGGTGAACACCGTCAGCGGGGTGCCCTCGCCGGGGATCCCGAACTCCAGTTCCACGCCCTCGGAGCGCCCGATCCAGTTGCGCTGCATCGTGCGCACCTGTGCGGGCCAGCCGGGCAGCGCATCGAGGCCGGCGAGCAGTTCCTCGGCGTAGGCGGTGATACGCATGAACCACTGCGAAACCTCGCGCTGCTCCACGGACGTGCCGCAGCGCCAGCAGCGCCCGTCGATCACCTGCTCGTTGGCGAGCACGGTCTCGTCGCGCGGGCACCAGTTGACCGGCGCGGTACGCCGGTACACGAGGCCCTTGCGGAACAGCCGCGTGAACAGCCATTGCTCCCAGCGGTAATAGGACGGATCGCAGGTGGCCAACTCGCGCGTCCAATCGTAGCCGAAGCCCAGGCGCCGGAGCTGGCCGCGCATGTAGTCGATGTTCTCGTGGGTCCAGCGCGCCGGTGCCACCCGGTTCCGGATCGCGGCATTCTCGGCCGGCAGCCCGAAGGCGTCCCAGCCCATGGGCTGCAGCACGTTGCGCCCGCACATGCGTTGGTAGCGGGCGATGACGTCGCCGATCGTGTAGTTGCGCACGTGGCCCATGTGCAGCCGACCGCTGGGGTAGGGGAACATGCACAGGCAGTAGAACTTCTCCCGCGTCGCGTCCTCCGCGGCGCGAAATACCCGGCGTTCCTCCCAATCGTGCCGGGCCGCGGACTCGACCTCGGCCGGCTGGTAGAACTCGTCCATTCGTCTGGATTCCGGAAACTGGCACGAAGCGCGCGAAGGGCGAGAGGATAGCCCGGAACCCGCGCGGCGAACAACCGACGCGCAACGCTTTGCGCGGGACCCGTGATGGGGCACACTAGGGGTGAACCGGGCGCGAACGCCCGAACCCCCGAGTCCGCCCATGAGCCCGCGCAAAAATCCGCCCAAAAACCCGAAGGATGAACACCCGCCCGCCGCCGAGCGGCTGCCCCGGGCCTACGACCGCATGCTCGAGCGCGTCCGCGCGTTCCTCGCACGGGGCGAAGGGCCCGCCACCGACCGCCCGGCCCTGCACCGGAGTATCGACTCGGCCAAAGAGACGGCCGTGGAACTCGGGGAACTGACGCGCGACGAGGCCGAACGGATCGGCTATTTCCTCAAACGCGACCTGGAGGACGCCTCCCGCTACTTGGCCGAGAGCGGGCGCGAACTGGCCGACTGGCTGCAAATCGACGTAGGACTGATCGAGGGCCAGTTGCTCCAATGGTTCGCCGACGCCGCCGACCACACGCGCCTGGACTGGATCCGGCTGCAGGCCGACCTGGCGCGCAACGCCGAATACCACACCGGAGAGATCGCCGGCCCCGGAGTGCTGGAGTGCGTCGCATGCGGCGAGCGGATCCATTTTCGCGACACCGGCCACATCCCGCCCTGCCCGCGGTGCCAGGGCACGGTATTCCACCGCCCGGCGGGGACCGGGGCCTGAAAACCGACCTCGGGCGGTTCATCCCGGTCCTCCGCAAGACGGGCGGTCCCGGTTCGCCCTCGACGACTCCGACAGACTCCTAGCCCCGGAACCGAGCCAGTTGTCGATCCACTTCACGCCAAGGTAGGCGGCTGCCGCCTTCCCGCATGGCACGGTAGGCTTCGGCAGCGGTTTCGGAGTCAACCAGCTCGTCGTTCAACATCTGCCCCATCAACCAGATCGTCCCGTGCACATCGATGCCTTGTTCGTTACAGGCAAGTCGCAGGCCGGCGTCGCCAGTCAGGACGGGGCACCCTTTCCACCGTGCCAGGGCGAGGGCCAGGAGGTCATTGCGGCTGATGCGCCGATGGCCGTACCGGACGATCAACCTCGTCGCGTCGTCGATCATCTCGGCCGTGAGTTCCAGGATATCCAAACCCAGGTCGGGAAGCCGGGGATGGCGGCTTTTCAGTTCCTCCTCGAACAGGATATCTGGGACGGCGAACGCGAAGCCCAGCCTGAACATGACCTCCAGCAGCCCTCCGACGTCCATATCGATCAGGATATTGGCGTCACTGATCAACAGTTGTCGGTTCTGCACGATCCATGTTCCGTTGAGCGCGGAAATCCGCCTGCGGCATGCGCAGCAGCTCGGCCGCCTTTGACTCGCCGATCAGGTCTTCGGCCAGCGCACGGTAGACGAGTTGGGCGAAGAGCAGGGGTTGCTCGCGGGGATAATCGTCGCAGGGCTCGTGCTTGTGCCAGCCGCGCATACGGAAATAGCGGACCATGGACCGATAGGCCGCTTCCGATAGGATGCCCAAATCCTTGGCGCGATGTTGCCAGCCGCCCATGCTGAGGCCGTAGGCCTTTTTCAGCACACAAAGCTCACGTACTTCCAGCCGGGTGCGGCGCTCGCCGAGCTCCTTACGGACCTCGGACGCAGGCGCGAGGAAGGCGCCGGCAAATCGGTTGGCGGCCTGCTCCTCGTCCAGCGCGGTGTTCAAACGCCCCTTGAGCATAAGATGTCCCAACTCGTGGGCCAGGGTGAACCGCTGCCGATCGCCGGGCCAGCCGGCACCGACGACGACCACGGGTATACTGTCGATGGTCGCCGCCAGGCCGTCGAACCGATCGCCATGGAGCGCTTCGGACTGGAACACCAGGATGCCACGCTCCTCCAGAGTGTCAGTCAGTTCCGGAATCGGATTGAGGCCCAGTTGCCACACCTCGCGCACCTTGAGGGCCACCTCTTCGATTTCTGCATAATCGTCAATGCGCTGCAGCAGGTCGGCCGGCGGCTGGAAGGTCTCGATGGGGCGGACTGGCAGATAGTCCTTCAGTTCCAGGAAGCGCTCCACCTGCTCGATGATGTCACCTTCGATCTGCGCGAGCACACGCTTGGGCAGGCGCGCGTGCTTGCGGTATTCCACACCTTCGAGCGCGACCTTGGCCTGCCGGAAGAAATACTCGACCCGGACCCGCAGAACCCGGCCCAGCGCCAGCAGAACCTTCGACGAAGGGGTGGCTTTGTGGTTCTCGTACTTGGAAATCGCCATGGCGGAAACGCCCGCCTCCTTCGCCAGCGCACGCAAAGAAAGGCCCGCCGCCCGGCGGGCCTGCTTGATACGGTCCCCGATCATTGTGGTCACTCTGTAGAAGGTTCGGTTCTGTGCGGTTTACAAAACTTGATAATATTTGCCACTCATGTAAACTTAATCCATGGCGCCCAAGATGTCAAGCGGCGCAAGAGCAAGGCTAGTTGCATTAACAAGAGGTTATTGTCATGGCGACCAATCCTCCGAAGGGCGATGGACACCGGAACGGCGCGGTCCGGGACCGTTCCCAGGTATACAACCGACAGAACGATCACTGGACCAAACGGGACAGCGATTCCGGGCGGTTCATGGACCAGAAAGCGGACGGGACGCCTTTCAAGGGCGTCCGCAAGGAGAAGTAAATGGCCAACGCTTCCGCGCAGCGTGTGGCATGGACGATGACAGCGCGTGCGGCGGCGGGATCCCCGGATTTCGGCCTGCGGCCTGCATCCAGGCTACATGGGATTCGGGTGTAGCCTGGATGGAGCGAAGCGGAATCCGGGGACGGGTTCCTTCATGTCGCGCCCTACCGGTCGCCGATTACCGGCGGCGGGCGAGCGGGATGGCCGCGGCGAGGGCGCCGAGGGCGCCGAGGGCGCACAGGATCACCACCGGGAGATTGCCCCAGCGCACGTACGGGGTCGCGCCTTCCATGAAGCGCACGGTGCCGTCCAATACCCACGTCCGGAACTGCGGGGCGCGTTCCAGGATCGCGCCGCGCGGACCGACGATCGCGGTGATTCCGTCGTTGGTGTCACTCAACAGGTAACGTCCCGTCTCTCGCGCGCGCATGCGCGCCATCTGCAACTGCTGGTGCGGCGCCAGCGAATCCCCGAACCAGGCGTCGTCGCTCACGTTGACCAGCAGTTGGGCGCGCGGCAGGTAGCGGATGATCTCCGTCGGAAAGGCGTCTTCGTAGCAGATCGAGGTCTGGATCGGCCGGCCGGCGACCTTCAGGGGCGGCTGGTAAGCGGCACCGGCGCTGAAATCGGACCAGGGGATGTCGAGGAAGCGCAGCAGATTATCGAGGTAGGCGTGCAGCGGGACGTATTCGCCGAACGGCACCAAGTGGTGCTTGAAATAGAACGCCGGCGGTCCGCCGGCACCGAGCCGCACAACGGCGTTGTAGTAGCGGCCGGTGGCCGGTTCGAGCACCGGCACGCCGGTCAACAGGGTCGTGTCGTGGCGACGCGCCTGCGCGGCCAGGGGTGCGAGGAACGCGGCGCGGATCTGATGGTAGAAGGCCGGCACCGCGGTCTCCGGCCAGACGATGAGCCGGCTGTCCCAGTGGCGGGCGGTGAGATCGGCGTAGCGCCCGAGGATCGAGTCCAACTGGTCGGGCCGCCACTTCAGGTCCTGCGACACGTTGCCCTGCACCAGGCTGACACGTAGCGGCGCACCCACCGGGCGGGTCCAGGCGACCCACCCCAGCCCCCAGGACACACCCCACAACGCCACGATCACGATTATCGGCAATGCCCGCCGACGCCCGGGCGCAGTGAGGGCGGCCGCGGCGCAGCCCGCGGTGAGGGCGGCCGCGGCTCCTACACCGTAGACGCCGGCCACGGGCGCCAACGCGCCCAGCGGTGCATCGAGCTGGCTGTAGCCCACCGACAGCCACGGGAAGCCGGTGAGGAACCACTCGCGCAGCCACTCGATCAGCATCCACCACGCCGGAAACCCCAGCGCCAACCCCGCCGTGCCTGTACCGAAGCGCCGCGCGAGGCCGCCCGCCGCGGCCGGGAACCCGGCGAGCAACACCACGAACAGGGCGGTCAGCAGCGCGGCGAGTACGACCGAGGCGTTGCCGTAGCGGTGAATACTGACGAACACCCAGGAGGCGCCCACGCCGAACATCCCGACACCGAACAACCAGCCGCGCCACAGGGCCCGGCGCGGTCCGACTCCCCGCCAGAGCAGGAACAACCCGGCGAGCGAGAGGAAGGTGACGGGAAACCAGTCGAACGGGGCGAATGCGAGCGGCAGGATCGCACCCGCGCCCAGCGCCAGCAGGTCACCGCGCGCGGCCGCGCCCGGGCGGCCGCGCCGATTGCCGCCCGGGTCGTCGCCGCGCGCCGACACCCTACTCGGACGCCGTTACCGGCGCCGGCAGCGGCGTCACGTGCAACAGGTGCACCCGGCGGTTGTCGGCGCGCAGCACCTGGAACCGGTAGTCGCCGAGGGTGATGGACTCGCCGCGCCGCGGCAGGTAGCCGAATGCGTTCGTGACCAGACCGCCGATGGTGTCGAACTCCTCGTCGCTGAGCCGGGCATCGAAGAACTCGTTGAAATCCTCGATCGGGGTCAACGCCTTGACCGTGTACGAGGACTCGCTGTGCTTCAGGATGAATCTCGCCTCGTCCACGTCGTGCTCGTCGCCGATGTCGCCGACGATCTGCTCGAGTACGTCCTCGATGGTGACGAGGCCGGCCACCCCGCTGTACTCGTCGACCACGATCGCCATGTGGTTGCGACTCGCGCGGAATTCCTTGAGCAGCATGTTGAGACGCTTGCTCTCCGGGATGAACACCGCCGGGCGCAACGTATCGCGCAGGCTGAAGGCGCGCCCGGAATTGCCGACGAAATGGCGCAGCATGTCCTTGGCCAGCAGGATCCCGACCACCTCGTCGCGGGTCCCGCCGATCACGGGGAAACGCGAATGGCCGGAGTCGATGATGCGCGGCAGGATGTTCTCGGGCGCCTCGTCGCGCTCGACCACGACCATCTGCGCTCGTGGAATCATGATATCGCGCACCTGCATCTCGGAGACCTGCAGCACGGCTTCGATCATCCCCAGGGCGTCGGCGTCGAGCAGATTACGCCGCTGGGCCTCGCGCAACAGCTCCACGAGCTGCTCGCGATCCCGCGGTGCGTCCGACACGTGCCGGCGCAACCGCTCGATCCAGGTGTACCGGGGGCGCGCGTTTCCGGTTCGGTCATCATTCATGGACGTCGCGCCCGCCGTAGGGATCCGGGTAGCCGAGTGCGTCCAGGATCTTCGTCTCCAGTCCTTCCATGACCCGTGCCTGCTCCTCTCCGGTGTGATCGTAGCCCAACAGGTGCAGCACCCCGTGGACGGTCATATGGGCCCAGTGCGCGCGCGCCGGCTTGCCCTGCTCACGCGCCTCGCGCCGCACCACCGGTGCGCAGATCACCACGTCGCCGAGCAGTTCGCGCAGCTGCGGAATCGGCGTCGCGAGCGGAAACGACAACACATTGGTGGTCCCGCGACGCGCACGGAAGCGCCGGTTCAGGGACGCGATCTCCGCCTCCCCGACGATACGCACCACGAGCGCCGCACCCCGCCGCCGGCCCGCCAGCGCCGCCCCCGCCCAGCGCCGGAACGAGACCGGGGCCGGCACGCCCCGCCGGGGCGCCGCGTACTGCACGGCCACCTCCACCTCCGGGTTCATCGCGGATCGTGTCCGCCCGGCTGACGGGCTTCGAATTCCTCGTAGGCGGCGACGATGCGCTGCACCAGGGGGTGGCGCACGACGTCGCGGACGGTGAAGAAGACGAAGCGGATCCCGTCCACGTCCTTGAGGACCTCGACCACGCGGCGCAGGCCCGATACCTGTTGGCGCGGCAGGTCGATCTGCGTGACGTCGCCGGTCACTACCGCGGTGGATCCGAAGCCGATGCGCGTGAGAAACATCTTCATCTGCTCGACGCTGGTGTTCTGCGCCTCGTCCAGGATGATGAACGAGTCGTTCAGGGTGCGCCCGCGCATGAACGCCAGGGGCGCGACCTCGATCACGTTGCGCTCGATCAGCTTGGCGACGCGCTCGAAACCGAGCATTTCGTAGAGTGCATCGTAGAGCGGACGCAGATAGGGATCGACCTTCTGTACCATGTCGCCCGGCAGAAATCCCAGCCGCTCGCCCGCCTCCACCGCCGGGCGTACCAGCACGAGGCGTCGCACCTGGTCGCGTTCCAGGGCCTCCACGGCACAGGCCACGGCCAGATAGGTCTTGCCGGTGCCGGCGGGACCGACTCCGAAACTAATGTCGTGGGTCAGGATGCTGCGCAGGTAGCGTTGCTGGTTGAGCCCGCGCGCGCGCACGATCCCGCGGCGCGTGCGAATCACCGTGTCCTCGTCTTCGGCCGCGGCGCCATGCGCCTGCGCCGTCGCCTCCTGCAGGAACAGTTGCACGCCGGCCGGGGTGAGGGCCTCGCGCCCGGTGGCGGCGTACAGGGCCTCGAGCACCTCCCCGGCCCGGCGTACCGAATCGGCGTCGCCGATGATCCGGAACCGGTTGCCCCGGCCGTTGATCTCGACTCCGAGACGGCGCTCGACCTGGCGCAGATGCTCGTCGAATTGGCCGCAGAGATCCGCGAGCCTGCGGTTGTCCGCGGGCTCCAGCGCAAGATCGTAGGATTCGGTGTGGTGGTTCAAGGTGGATGCGATGCGACGTGCCGTCAATGCCGGTTCGCGGTGTCGCCCGTCCGCCCGCCGGGCAGGCACCCGGAGACGACCCGTTCCCCGCGCAGGGAATTGGGCAGCGCCTCGGTGATGCGCACGTCCACGAACTCCCCGATCAGCGCGGGTCCGCCGGGGAAATTGACCACGCGGTTGTTCTCGGTGCGCCCGGCCAGTTCGCGTGGATCACGCCGCGCCGGGCGCTCCACGAGGATCCGCCGCACGTCCCCCACCATGGAGCGGCTCAGCGCAACGGCGTTGTCCGCCAAGCGCCGCTGCAATCGCGCCAGACGCCGCTTCTTCTCCTCCGACGAGACCTCGTCCGGCAGGTCGGCCGCGGGCGTTCCCGGGCGCGGACTGTAGGCGAAGCTGAAGGACTGATCGAAGCCGACCTCCTCGACCAGATCCAGGGTGGCCTGGAAATCGGTCTCGTCCTCGCCGGGAAACCCGACGATGAAGTCCGAGGTGACCGAGATGTCCGGGCGCACCGCACGGATGCGGCGGATCGTATCCTTGTACTGCTCCACGGTGTGCTTGCGCTTCATCCGTTCCAGGATCCGGTCCGAGCCGCTCTGTACCGGCAGGTGCAGATGCCCGACCAGCTCCGGCACCCGGGCGTAGGCGGCGATCAGCGTATCGCTCATCTCCACGGGGTGCGAGGTCGTGTAGCGAATGCGCTCGATGCCGGGAACCGCAGCCGTGTATTCGATCAGCATCGCGAGATCGGCGTTGCCCCCGCCATGCAGCGCCCCGCACCAAGCGTTCACGTTCTGGCCCAGCAGCGTAACCTCGCGCACGCCCTGTCCGGCGAACGCCGCCACCTCGGCGATCACGTCGTCGAACGGGCGGCTGACCTCCTCTCCCCGCGTATAGGGTACCACGCAGAAGCTGCAATACTTGCTGCAACCCTCCATCACGGTAACGAACGCCGTCGGGCCCTCGGCACGCGGCTCGGGGAGGACGTCGAACTTTTCGATCTCCGGGAAGGAGACGTCCACCGCGGGGGCCGCGCCGCGCCCCCACGCCGTCTCGAGCATCCCCGGGAGCCGGTGCAGGGTCTGCGGCCCGAACACCAGATCGACGTAGGGCGCACGGCGGCGCAACGCCTCGCCCTCCTGGCTGGCGACGCAGCCGCCGACACCGATCACCAGTTCCGGGCGGACGTCCTTCCAACCGCGCCACCGACCCAACTGCGAGAACACCTTTTCCTGCGCCTTCTCACGGATCGAGCAGGTGTTGAGCAACAGCACGTCGGCCTGCTCGGGGATCGGGGTCAATTCGAGACCGTGGGATTCGCGCAGCAACTCCGCCATTCGAGCGGAGTCGTACTCGTTCATCTGGCAACCGAAGGTCCGGATGTACAGCTTGCGCGCCATGCTAATCCGTTGAAGAAAAGGAGATTTTCAACATACTACGAAAGCGGCTCGATTTCCAGGACCGGGAGTGCCGACGGTGGAACTCACAAGGTCACAGCGCAATCCCCGGATTTCGGCCTGCGGCCTGCATCCAGGCTACCACGCTACGAACCCGAGTAAGTGCCATCCCCCTCTGACCCTCGAGTCCCCCGCCGGATCACGCAACCGCACCCCCCACGCCGAGGTTAGCCGACATCGCGACGCGCGCCCGCCGGCACAGGATTCAAGGGGTCAGAGTACTTGAAATCTCCAGCGACTACTCAAGAGATCAGCGTAGTCGGGATTTCAAGTACTCTGACCCCTTGAATCACCCCTTGAATCCGGGGAGTAACCCATATCCTCCAGGCAGCGGGCGAGGGCCGCCTCCCAGGGCGGCAGACGCAGGCCGAAGCGCTCCGCCAGCCGTCCGCCGGCGAGCACCGAATACGGCGGGCGCCGCGCGGGGGTCGGCCACTCGCCGGTCGTGATCGGCTCGATGCGCGGCGCCTTGGGGATCTGCGCGAAAATCGCCCGGGCGAAGCCGTACCAAGTGGTCTCGCCGGCGCAACTGAGATGGTACGTCCCCACCGATCCGCCCACGGCCTCCGCCGGGGCGGTTCCCGCGGCCCCGGCCCGCGCGAGCATCAGCGCGGTGGTCTCGGCCACCATCCGGGCCCAGGTAGGAGCGCCGCGCTGGTCGTCCACCACCCGCAGCACCTCGCGTTCGGCGCCGAGGCGCAGCATGGTACGCAGGAAATTGTGGCCGCGCGCGCCGTAGATCCAACTGGTGCGCAGGATCCACCAGGCCCCGCCGAGCGCCTGTACCGCCTGCTCACCGGCCAGTTTGCCGGCGCCGTAGACACCGAGCGGGGCCGTCGGATCGTCCTCCCCGTACGGTCCGGCGGCGTGCCCGTCGAACACATAGTCCGTGGAGTAATGGATGAACGCCGCCCCGATTCGGGCCGCCTCTTCGGCGAGCACCCCGGGCGCCTCGGCGTTTACAGCCATCGCCAACCCGGGTTCCTGCTCCGCCCGGTCCACGGCCGTATAGGCGGCGGCATTGACGATGAGCTGCGGGCGCACGGCGCGGACCACCGCGCGCAGGGCGTCCGGGTCGCCCAGGTCCGCGGCGAGCGGGCGCGTCGCACGGCCGACGGCGTGCACCGTCCCCAGCGGCGCCAGGGTGCGCCGCAGCTCCCAGCCGATCTGCCCGGCGGGCCCGGTCAGCAGGATGTCCACGGCCCGAGCGCCTCCCGAATGTGCACCGTCACGATCCCTCCGGTGATTCCGGCCGGGGCGGTTCCCGATACGACGGCAGCCGTTGCACCGGCCAGTCGCACAGGCGCGACGCCGCGGCGTCCTTGGTCGAGACCGTGGGGTTCTCAATAGGCCACGGGATGGCCAGATCGGGGTCGTCCCAGCGCACGGCACCCTCGGCCCCGGAGGCATAGAAGTCCGTGCACTTGTAGGCGAACAGCGCGGAGTCGCTCACCACGCAAAAACCGTGTGCGAATCCCGGCGGCAGATAGAACTGGCGGTGGTTCGCCGCCGAGAGGGTGAGCGCCGTCCAGCGCCCGAAGCTCGGCGAGCCGGCTCGGACGTCCAGGGCCACATCGTAGACCTCGCCCTCCAGGACCCAGACCAGCTTTCCCTGGGCGCCGGGGTGCTGGAAGTGCAGGCCGCGCAACACCCCGCGGGTCGAGCGCGAGACGTTGTCCTGGACGAAATCGACGTCGATACCGGCCGCCGCGTAACGGCGCCGGTTCCACACTTCCTGGAAGAACCCGCGGGAGTCCCCGAATACCGGCGGCTCGACGACGAGCACACCGGGCAGCCCGGTCTCGATCACCTTCACGCCGGGGCATCCCTCTCCAACAGGTTCAACAGGTACTGACCGTAGCCGTTGTGCCGCAGCGGTTCGGCCAGCGCCACCACCTGCCCGGCGTCGATCCAGCCGCGGTGGTAGGCGATCTCCTCCGGGCAGCAGACCTTCAGGCCCTGGCGCTTTTGAAGGGTCTCGATGAAGTTGGAGGCATCCAGAAGCGATTCGTGGGTGCCGGTGTCGAGCCAGGCGATCCCGCGCGAAAAGCGCTCGACGGTGAGTTCGCCCTGCTCGAGGTAGCGGTTGTTCACGTCGGTGATCTCGAGTTCGCCGCGCGCCGAAGGCTTCAGTTCCGCGGCGATGTCCAGCACCCGGTTGTCGTAGAAATAGAGCCCGGTGATGGCGTAGTGCGAACGCGGATGCCGGGGCTTCTCCACCAGGCGCACCACGCGCCCCTCGCGGTCGAACTCGGCGACCCCGTAGCGCTCCGGATCCCGCACCCAGTAGCCGAACACCGTCGCACCCCGGCCGCGCCGCGCGGCGCGTTCGAGGATCCCGCCCAGACCGTGCCCGTAGAAGATGTTGTCACCCAGTATCAGTGCGCAGCGGTCACGGCCGATGAATTCGCGCCCGATCAGGAAGGCCTCCGCCAGGCCCCGCGGTTGCGCCTGCACGGCATAGCGCAGGTCGATGCCCCACTGGGTGCCGTCGCCCAGGAGTTGGCGGAACAGGGCCTGGTCGTGCGGCGTGGTGATCACCAGGATCTCGCGCACCCCCGCCTCCATCAGTGTGGACAGCGGATGGTAGATCATGGGCTTGTCGTAGACCGGCAGGAGCTGCTTGCTCACCACCTGGGTGATGGGGTAGAGGCGCGTGCCGGCCCCCCCCGCGAGGAGGATGCCCTTGATGCGCCCGTGCGCCCCGTCCATGATCCGCCCGCCCCCCGCCGCTCAGCCCGCACGAGGGGCCGCCGCCCCCGCCCCGCCGAGACCGAGCCGCTCGCCGCGATAGCGGCCGTCCAGGATCCGTTCCCACCACCCGGTGTGCTCGGCATACCAGCGCACGGTCTTGCGCAGGCCGCTCTCGAAACCCTCTTCCGGGACCCAACCCAACTCGCGGCGGATCTTGGCGGCGTCGATGGCGTAGCGGCGATCATGACCCGGGCGATCGGCCACGAAGCGGACCAGGCCCTCGTGGGGACGGTGCGGGGAATGCGGGAACCGCTCGTCCATCAGTGCGCACACGGCGTGCACCACCTCGAGGTTGGTGCACTCGCAGTCCCCGCCGATATTGTAGGTCTCGCCGACCACGCCCGCCTCCAGGACGCGGACCAGGGCCCGGCAGTGGTCGAGCACGAACAGCCAGTCGCGGATGTTCCCGCCATCCCCGTAGACGGGCAGTTCGCGCCCGCGGCGCGCGTTGAGAATCAACAAGGGGATCAGCTTTTCCGGAAACTGGTAAGGGCCGTAGTTGTTCGAGCAGTTGGTGGTCAGCGTCGGCAGCCCATAGGTCCGGTGGAAGGCGCGCACCAAGTGGTCCGAGGCGGCCTTGGAGGCGGCATACGGTGAATTCGGGGCGTACGGGGAATCTTCGGTGAACCGGCCCGAGGCGCCCAGCGACCCGTAGACCTCGTCGGTGGAGATGTGCACAAACCGAAATCCGGCCCGTTGTACATCGGCCAGGCCGCGCCAGTACTCCCGCACCGCCTCGAGCAGGGACAGGGTGCCGACCACGTTGGTCTGCACGAACGCGGCCGGTCCGTCGATGGAGCGGTCCACGTGGCTCTCGGCGGCGAAATTGACCACCGCCGCCGGCCGGTAACGAGTCAGCAGCTCATCGACCAGGGCACGGTCACCGATGTCCCCACGTACGAACACATGCGCGGGGTGCGCGCGCACGTCCGCCAGGGTCTCCAGGTTCCCCGCGTAGGTCAGCGCATCCAGGTTGATGACCCGCACGTCCCCGCGCGCGAGCAGATGCAGCACGAAATTGCCGCCGATGAAACCGGCGCCGCCGGTGACCAGAAGGGTCTTCATATCGGGTCCGGTAGCAGGGCAGACCCGACTCCTAAAAGGGGATATCGTCGTCGAATTCGCCTGCGGCGGCCGGCGAAGCGGCGCGCTCCGATGCGGCGCCGGCGGATCCCGACGCTCCGGCTCCGGCTCCGGCTCCGGC
>VAOW01035590.1_pt1 | contig 25198 bp, 20 predicted proteins | sample 3393921 | NCBI WGS metagenome assembly VAOW01 (sample SAMN08290428, study PRJNA428436) | hydrothermal vent metagenome | isolation source: Deep-sea hydrothermal vent chimney | place: Indian Ocean: Southwest Indian Ridge | depth 2742 m m | reverse complement strand
CTGGCATCTTCCTGCACCCTTTGAAAAGGTTATCAAAGTGGATGTTATGCAGGTTCACACAGTTCCGTTGCGTGCCACAATGTTGACACAGGATGAGAATATCGTGGATGTGGAAGGTTCGGTGCAATATCAGATTACCAATGCAACCGACTATTTATTTAACGTCCGTATGCCTGAAATTACTTTATCTCAGGCAGCAGAGAGTGCCATACGCCAGAGTATCGGCCATGCAAAAATGGATTATATTATTACCGAGGGTCGCGATCAGATAGCGGTACAGGTTAAGAATATTATCCAGAAAATTATGAACAGTTATGGCACGGGTATGCATATTGTTAAGGTCAACATTCAACATGCACGACCACCGGAAGCAGTAAAGAATGCTTTTGATGATGTAACTCAGGCACGTGAAGATGAAGAGCGCCTGAAAAATGAAGCACAAACCTACAGTAACGGAGTGATTCCGAAGTCGCGTGGTGATGCTGCGCGTATTCGCGAAGAAGCAGAAGCCTACAAGAGTGAGGTGGTGGATCATGCGGAAGGTGAAGCCAGTCGCTTTACCCAGTTGTTGGCGCAGTACCGGAAATCACCGGCTGTTACCCGGGAAAGGCTTTATTTAGATGCAATGGAATCGGTGCTGAGTAATAGTTCCAAAGTGCTGATTGATACCAGGGGTAATAATAATTTACTCTATCTGCCACTGGATAAGTTAATGTTAAACCATAACTCAGGCGATCTGACAAAACGGCTGGATAATCTGCAACAGCAGCAACGCCATTCTCAGCAGAGTCAGCGTAGCCGTAGCAATAATCAACGTCGCAGAGGAACGCAATAATGATTATGAATATATTTAAGTTCGGGATACCTGTTGCACTACTGGTGTTATGGGCAAGTGTATTTACCGTAGATCAGCGTCAGGATGCAATTGTATTTAAATTTGGTGAAATTATTGGTTCAAACTTCAAGCCGGGTCTGCATTTTAAAATGCCGTTTATTACTAATGTGCGCAAGTTTGACCGTCGTATTCAAACTATCGACCAGAGACCGGAACGCTTTCTGACACTGGAGAAAAAGGACTTAATTGTTGATTCTTATGTGAAATGGCGTATTGCAGACGTTGTGCAATATTACAAAACCACACAAGGTGATGAAACTCAGGCCGGGCGGTTGCTATACCAGAATATCAATAATGGCTTACGCGATGAGTTTGGTAAACGTACCGTACAGGAAGTTATTTCCGGTGATCGAACCGAGATTATGGGCATTGTGACTGCACGGGCATCAGCAAAGGCAAAAAAACTGGGTATCAAGGTTGTAGATGTCCGGATTAAGAAAATAGATCTGCCGGAGCGTGTTACTGAATCTGTTTATCGCCGTATGCGCGCCGAGCGTGAACGTGTCGCCAAAGAGTTTCGTTCCAAGGGTGCAGAAGCGGCGGAGCGTATTCGTGCTGATGCAGACCGGCAGGCCCGCGTTATCCGCGCATCTGCAAGTCGTGATTCAGAAATTACACGCGGTCAGGGCGATGCACGGGCAACAGAAATTTATGCTCAGGCGTATAACCACGATCAATCCTTCTATAAGTTTTATCGTAGCTTAAACGCTTATAAAAATACCTTTTCCAAACCCAGTGATATCATTTTGCTATCGCCGAATTCAGCGTTTTTCCGTTATTTTAATGACCCTTCTGGTAAAAAGCGTTAGAAAATATAACACTATGTGGAATCAACTATTGCCTGCGTTAGCCCTGGTGCTGGTGATTGAAGGTATGTTACCTTTTATCAGCCCACAAAGCTGGCGCAGGGCGATGGTTCAGGCGGCACAAATGCCCGACAGGATACTAAGGATGCTGGGCTTCTTTAGTATGCTGGCAGGTGTTGTCGTATTATATCTGGTGCATTAATTGATGCTTATAAAAAATAAACGACATTGACCACCGTACTTTTTTACCTATGACAAGCAATAATCACTGGATATTACCGGAAGGGATTGAAGAAATCCTGCCCGACACTGCTGCGCAGATGGAAGTGTTGCGCCGTAAATTGCTTGATCTGTATGCAGGCTGGGGTTATGAACTGGTTATCCCGCCATTTATTGACCATATTGAATCGTTACTCACCGGTACCGGCCATGATCTGGACTTACAGACATTTAAACTGGTTGATCAGATGAGTGGTCGTACGCTGGGTATTCGTGCGGATATGACACCGCAGGTAGCGCGTATTGATGCCCATCAACTCGGGCGCGATACGCCGACACGGTTATGTTATATCGGTACGGTTCTACGGACGCGTGCTGAATCCATTGGTGACAGCCGTAGTCCGATGCAGGTTGGTGCAGAGTTATATGGTCATGCCGGTGTTGAGTCTGAAGTGGAAATATTGGGCTTAATGCTGCAAACCTTTGCCACGCTCGGCATCCAGGATATTTATCTTGACCTGGGTAACGTGGATATTTTTCGCGGACTGGCAAAACAGGCCGGGCTGGATAAAGCCACAGAAAGTCGGTTATTTGAAATGTTGCAGCGTAAAGCGGTGACAGAAATTACCACTCTGTTATCTTCCCTGCACCTGGATGATGATATCTACAATATGCTGGTACAGCTACCGGAATTACATGGTGATATTCACGTACTGAATCGTGCCCGCAAGGTTTTTTCCTCAGCGGATAAAAAAGTACATAATGCCATCGACTATCTGGAGAAAATCGCAACCATTCTGGAACAGCGTTTTGGCAAACAGTTGATGCATTTTGATCTGGCTGAATTGCAGGGCTATCATTATAAAACCGGGGTGGTTTTTGCTGCTTTTGTACCACAACTCGGGCAGGCCATTGCCCGCGGCGGGCGTTATGATGATATAGGTAAACTGTTCGGACGTGCGCGTGCTGCAACAGGGTTTAGTACAGATTTAAAAACGTTAATTCGATTATCAAACAAACATACTACAACACCGGATAAGATTTTTGCGCCAGTAGATAAAGAGCCTGCGTTAACTAAAGTTATTAACACATTACGTGCGCAGGGGAAAATTGTGATTGAAGCCCTGCCGGGACAGACTGCGGATGCAAAAGCAATGGGCTGTAATAAACAGCTGGTTTTTATCGATCAGCAATGGAGAGTGAAGGAATAATTTATATTACTCTGGATTGACCGTCAGCTTTAGTACATGGAGGTATTTACAGCGTGTCTTAAACAACAGGTATTCTTTTTATCCGTTTCAGTAGTAAGTTTGTTTTTTGTGTACTTTATGTCTTTTGCGAATTACGTTTTTGATCTTGCTTTAATACCCAACAGATTGCTGTGGGGTAATGTGTTTTTGAATTATTATTTTTAATTTTTTCAGGTTTAGTTATGTCAAAAAATGTTGTGGTACTGGGTAGCCAGTGGGGCGATGAAGGGAAGGGAAAAATAGTCGATTTGTTAACAGAACGTGCCGCCGCCGTGGTTCGCTTTCAGGGCGGGCATAATGCTGGCCATACACTGGTTATTAATGGCGAAAAAACGGTTCTGCATTTAATCCCATCAGGTATTTTACGCGATAATGTTATGTGTTTGATCGGTAATGGTGTTGTCTTATCACCCAATGCCCTGTTCACAGAACTGGAAGAACTGGAAGAGCGTGGCATTCCAGCCAGTAAGCGTATTTGTATTTCAGAAGCCTGTCCGTTAATTCTGCCTTATCACATTGCACTGGATCAGGCGCGCGAAGTTGCCAGGGGAAAGGCTGCCATCGGTACCACAGGGCGCGGCATCGGACCCTGCTATGAAGATAAAGTATCGCGCCGTGGCATTCGTCTGGGTGATTTAAAGAACGAAGCATCTTTCAGGGAAAAACTGGCTGGTGTTATGGAATATCATAACTTTACCTTAAAAAATTATTTTAAATTTGATGAAGTGGATTACCAGTCAGTACTTGATGAGGTACTGGATTATCGCGAAAAATTGGTAGCGTTAATTGCAGATATCCCAGATATGATTGACTCATATCGTAAAGCAGGGAAGAGTGTTATGTTTGAGGGTGCACAGGGAACCTTACTGGATATTGATCAGGGAACTTACCCGTTTGTCACCTCATCCAATACAACGGCTGGCGGGGCCTGTACCGGCAGCGGTATCGGCCCGAAAGACCTGGATTATATTCTGGGCATTACCAAAGCCTATACCACCCGTGTTGGTGCGGGGCCATTTCCAACCGAACTGTTTGATGAGGTAGGTGATCATTTAGGTACCAAAGGTCATGAATTTGGCGCCACCACCGGTCGTAGCCGTCGTTGTGGCTGGTTTGATGGTATTGCCCTGCGCCGTGCTGCACAGATTAACAGCTTAACCGGTTTATGTATTACCAAACTGGATGTGCTTGACGGGCTGGAAAAAATCAAATTGTGTACGGCCTATCATTATCAGGGTGAATACCTGGATATGCCACCATTAGGTGCTGATGCAATAGAGCAATGCGAGCCGGTATTTGAAGAATTACCAGGCTGGAAGGAAAGTACAGAAGGGGTTCGAAACCTGGATGATTTGCCGGACAATGCCAGAAACTACATAAAACGGCTGGAAGAAGTCGTTGGTGTACCGGTTGATATAATTTCTACCGGCCCCGAACGTGATGAGACTATTATTCTGAAACACCCGTTTGATTAATGATCAATTTTTCATTAAAAATGAAACTTTCAGTTTACGCGAGAGTCTTTCTGTTATCTTTTTCCTGACATAAATACAAATTCGGTATTGATTATCATAAGCTATGCGCTGTAAAAACTACGGACTGTTAAACCTGTTACTTATCATCCTGTTGATGATAACGCCATTGCGTGTAGTGGTTGCAGGTAATGTTCAGTGTCCGTACATGATGAACCACACCACCATGGGCAGAGGTTCTATGAGTTCTATGAACATGAGCCGTCAGCAAGCATCTGTATCGGCAGGAATAAGAGTAAAAGGAACTAAAATGGCAATGACATCTGTGCTTTCTTATCAATGTCATTGCTGTGATGAAGCCGGCTGCTCTGGTAGTCAGTGTAATCTGCAATGTAATATGGGAACACCTTTATCACTATTGTCGTATAACGTTGTTTCTAGTCCTGTTTTTTCTGTATCAAACATCTCCACATCATTTTCTCCTATAGCTGTTTTAATACAGCAAACCCCACCGTACCGTCCCCCACTACAAAATTTATAACAAATAACTGGTTAATATACGTCTGAAGTTGATGTATATTACCCATTCGTGTCCTGTTGGCGACGTAACAGGATGTTTACTTTGTTTAATTTGAGTATTTCAGGCGGAATTTGACCATGCGTCATTTGCATCAATGTTTTAGAAATAAACCCAGGTGGTTGATTTCATTTTATCTTATTACGTGCGGCGTAATATTTTTTCCACAGACGGTATTTTCTCTAACCTTACAGCAGGCGGAAAAGGTAGCTCTACATGCCGATCCAACGGTACAGAACTATCAGGCAGTATCAAAAGCATTCAGCGAACAGTCGATTGCTGATGATACCCTGCCGGATCCTAAATTGCGGCTGGGTATGTTTAATGTGCCGCTGGATACTTTCAGTACCACGCAGGAAGCGACAACACAACTACGGGTTGGTCTGCAACAGGCTTTTCCAAAAGGCGATAGCCTGAAAATTAAACAGCAGGAATCACGTTGGCTATCACAGGCATCGTTGGCACGTGCTGATGATCAGGATCTGAAAATCACACGGGATGTGCGTGATACTTTTCTAAATATGTATTACGAAATAGCCGCCGTAAAAATTATTAAGGACAGCCGGGTTTTATTTAAAGATCTGGTAACCATCACCCAGGCACATTATGCCATCGGGCGAGTAAATCAACAGGATGTGTTACGTGCCGAGCTTGAACTCTCACGGCTTGATGACCGTATCGCTCAGGCAAAAGGTAAAGAAAATGAGTACCGGGCGGTGCTGGCGCAGTGGATTCACGATATGGCGTATCAGCCCATTAGTAAAAAATTCCCAAAATTACCAAAATTACCGGATGTCTCTGATATTAACAAAATTTTAACCAGTCACCCTTCAGTAGAAAGAGAAGAATATAAACTGAAAGCGGCCAACAGCCTGGTTAATCTGGCAAAGCAGGATTACAAACCCGGCTTTGATGCCTTTGTTGAATATCGTAAACGTTTTGGTGATAACCCGAACGGTAGTTCCCGACCCGATATGATGGCTGCAATGGTAACGCTGGATATTCCATTGTTTACTAAAAACCGGCAGGACAAAGAAGTCGCTGCCAGTGTCAGGAAATCGGATGCTGCGCAATACCGTCTGGATGACAAATTACGTGATATGAAACGTTTGCTGGAAAGAAGCCTGGCTGCGTATAACCGGTTGAATAACCGTTATAAGATTTATCAGAATAGTTTATTACAGTCTGCGAAAAGCAATTCAGATGCTTCATTAAATGCATACCAGAGTGGTGTGACAGAATTTACTACCTTAATGCGTGCAAGAATTACAGAACTTGATGTGCAACTAGCGGATATGCGTGTCCGTGTAGATCGCGCACGTGCCAAAGCAAGTTTGTTATATATTACTGGAGTTTCAAAATGATAACTGTGAAACAGGTTATTTTATCTACTGCTATTGCTGCAAGCCTGATTGGTGCAATGCTTCCATCCACTCTTCTGGCTGCAGAGCATAACAGAAAAATTCTATACTGGGCCGCGCCAATGGATCCCAACTATAGAGGAACCAAGGCTGGAAAATCTCCCATGGGGATGGATCTGGTTCCTGTTTATGCAAATGATAGTGGTAGCAGTGGTGGCGTGGCCGTTAGCCCTGAAATTATGGAAGACCTCGGTATCCGCACGGCTAAAGTAGTACGTAAAACATTGCGAAAAGATATTGATACTGTGGGTTATATCGATTTTAATGAATCTCTGGTGAGTCACATTCATTTACGTACTTCCGGCTGGATCGAAAACCTGGTTGTTCGATCAGAAGGTGAGCGGGTGACAAAAGGTGAACGTTTATTCAATGTGTATTCACCTGAACTGGTCAATGCTCAGGAAGAAATGATCGCCGCCCTGGTATCACGTAATAAAAGTCTGATACGTGCGTCAAGGGAACGTTTAATTGCATTGGGTAGTACCACTAATCAGATTAATCGGCTTGTAAAAACAAGACACGTTAAGCAGCGTATTTCAATTTATGCCCCGCAAAAAGGCGTGGTATCCGACTTTCCTGTACGCAATGGCATGTATGTTACGCCTTCAACAAATGTCATGACACTGGGTGATTTATCTAATGTCTGGTTACTGGCTGAAGTGTTTGAACGCCAGACTGAGTGGGTTAAGGTTGGACAGCAGGCGGATGTACGCCTTTCTTATATTCCGGGAAAAGTATGGAAGGGAAAGGTTCGATTTATCTATCCCACGCTGGATCCGAAAACACGTACCTTAAAAGTTCGTTTGCAGTTTAAAAATCCACAGGAACAACTGAAACCGAATATGTACGCCAATATAAGAATTTATACCAAACCGGAAAAAAATGTTCTGGCTATTCCACTTGAAGCTTTAATTCGTACCGGTCGTGATAATCGCGTTATTCTTTATCTTGGCGGAGGCAAATTCAAAGCGCAACATGTAGTACCCGGCATAGAAAGTGGTAATGATGTTCAAATACTCAGTGGTGTCAAAGTAGGCCAGAGAGTTGTTACTTCCGGTCAATTCCTGATTGACTCCGAGTCTAATTCACGTGCTAGTTATTCACGGATGAACCCTACTGATATCGAGACTGACAAGAAATCTACAGATAAAAAATCGATGGATAATCAAAAGAAAGCTAAAGTTACATCAGGCGCTGTTAAATCAGTTAGCGGGAAAGGAATGGTAAAGGCTATTGATTCAAAAGCTGGAAAAATCACCCTGCGACATGAAGCCATTAAAGCACTTGGCTGGCCGGCAATGACGATGAGTTTCAGTCTGATGGGAAATATTGATACCAGTGCCCTGAAGCCGGGTGAGGAAGTCACCTTCCAGTTAATGAAAATGGGTGATGACTATATGATTTCGGCAATACATAAAATTGATTCAATGGATATGCCTGCCAAAGATGGGTCGAAATTGAAGGAGGCGAAGTAATGATTGAAAAAATTATTAGCTGGTCCATTGATAACCGTTTCATGGTATTAATGTTAACGGCGTTTCTGATCGCGTTTGGTATTTACTCCGTAAAGCAGACACCACTGGATGCACTGCCCGATCTTTCAGATGTGCAGGTGATTGTAAAAACTCCCTACCCCGGACAGGCACCGCAGGTGGTGGAAGATCAGGTCACTTATCCTCTTACCACGGCCATGTTATCCGTACCAAAAGCTGTAGATGTACGCGGTTATTCTTTTTTTGGCGACTCGTATGTTTATATTATTTTTAAGGATGGTACCAATTTATACTGGGCACGTTCACGCGTACTGGAGTACCTGAGTCAGGTAAGTAGTACCCTGCCGACAGATGCCCATCCCCAGTTAGGTCCGGATGCAACCGGTGTTGGCTGGATATACGAATATGCGCTGGTTGACCCGACCGGTAAGCATGATGAGTCACAGCTAACCACCATCCAGAACTGGTTTCTAAAATATGAATTACAAACCGTTCCGGGTGTTTCAGAAGTAGCCACTATTGGTGGTATGGTGAAACAGTATCAGGTGGTACTCGATCCGGATAAATTACGTGCTTATAACCTGCCACTGGAGAAAATAAAAAAAGCAATTCAAAACGCTAATCATGAAGCTGGCGGTTCTGTAGTCGAAATGGCTGAAGCTGAATATATGGTTCGTGCAACGGGTTACATTAAATCACTGAAAGATTTACAGGAGGTTCCGTTGGGGGTCAATAAGGACGGTATTCCAATTTTATTAAAAGATGTGGCGACCGTTCGGCTGGGGCCAGAGGCACGTCGTGGTGTTGCTGATTTAAATGGAAAAGGTGATGTTGTTGGTGGCGTTATTCTAATGCGTTTTGGTGAAAATGCGCTGACCACCATCGAAGCCGTCAAAGCCAAATTGAAAGAATTGTCGCGTAGTTTACCAAAGGGGGTAAAAATTGTTGAAACCTATGACCGGTCATCATTAATTAAGCGTGCGGTTGAAACCCTGAGCGGCAAGTTACGAGACGAATTTATTATTGTCGCTATCGTCTGTATCGTTTTTCTGTTTCATTTACGCTCGGCACTGGTGGTTATATTATCGCTGCCGGTTGGTATCTTGATTGCTTTTATTGTTATGCACCATCTTAATGTCAGTGCGAATATTATGTCACTGGGCGGAATAGCGATCGCGATCGGGGCGATGGTAGATGCGGCCATTGTGATGATTGAAAATGTGCATAAACATATGGAGAAGACAGAGATAACCGACGAGAATCGATGGCAGGTGATGAAAGAGGCGTCGATGGAAGTCGGGCCAGCGTTATTTTTCTCCTTATTGGTCATTACGCTGAGTTTTCTTCCGGTATTTACCCTGCAGGCGCAGGAAGGACGAATGTTTGCGCCGCTTGCTTTCACCAAAACATTTTCGATGGCAGGGGCAGCATTTCTTTCGATTACACTGGTGCCAGTATTAATGGGGTATTTTATACGTGGCCGTATTCTCCCTGAAAATAAGAATCCGATAAACCGTTTTCTTATTGCCGGGTATCGTCCATTTATTAATGGCGTATTACATGCGCCGAAAACTGTGTTACTCATAGCCTTTGTTTTTGTTGTTATCGGCTTCTGGCCGCTGCAACATATTGGTTCTGAATTTATGCCCAATTTAGATGAAGGGGATTTACTTTATATGCCCAGTCTTTATCCAGCAATTTCGGTGGGTAAAGGTCGTCAGATTTTACAGGATGCAGATCGCCTGATAAAAACGGTGCCGGAAGTAAAAAGTGTTTTTGGTAAACTCGGTCGTGCGCAAACGGCAACCGACCCTGCACCCCTTACCATGATTGAAACGACCATTCAGCTTAAACCAAAGTCTGAATGGCGCAAAGGCATGACCATGGATAAATTAAAGAAGGAGCTGAATGCGCTGGTTCATTTTCCAGGAGTGACCAATGCCTGGGTGATGCCGATTAAAAACCGGATTGATATGCTGGCAACCGGCATTAAAACCCCGGTGGGTATCAAGGTGGCCGGACCCAGCCTGAAGGAAATTCAAAAAATAGGTGAAAGGATAGAAAAGGTCTTAAGGAAAGTACCGGGTACGGTATCGGTTTATGCAGAGCGTGTGGTCGGTGGACGTTATATTACCATTGATATAAACCGCGTTGCAGCGTCACGTTTTGCCTTAAATATTTCAAATATACAGGATGTTGTACGCACGGCAATGGGTGGTGAAAATGTGACCACAACGGTTGAAGGGCTGGATCGATTCCCGGTAAATATGCGTTATCCGCGTGATGTGCGAAATTCACTGAAAAAGATTCGCAATCTGCCAATTGTAACGCCTACCGGCGCAACCATTCCATTAGCTGAAGTGGCGGACGTTCGTATTGATAATGGTCCGGGAGTGATTAAAACGGAAAATGCCCGTTTAAATGGCTGGATCTATATTGATATCACGGGTCGTGATCTGGGAGGGTATGTCAAGGATGCGCAAAAGGCAGTGAAGGAACATGTTAAGTTACCCACGGGTTATTCACTTTCATGGTCTGGTCAGTATGAATTTATGGTACGCGCCATTCAACGTTTGAAAATAGTTGTACCGGCCACGCTTGCCATTATCATATTGTTACTTTATATCAATTTTAAAGATATAACCGAAGTGCTAATCATTATGGCGACCTTACCGCTGGCTTTAATTGGCGGTTTCTGGTTATTATATTTACTTGATTACAATATGTCTGTGGCGGTGGGAGTCGGGTTTATTGCCCTGTCTGGTGTTACCATTGAAATTGGTGTGGTGATGCTGGTTTATCTAAACCAGGCGTTACAGAAACATAAAGATGAAGCAAAACGTAAAGGTGTAGCGTTAACGGTTGAAGAAATACGCTCAGCCGTTATTGATGGCGCATTAATGCGGGTGCGACCAATTATGATGACAGTGGTAGCCGTTATTGCTGGTTTATTACCTATTATGTTAGGTGGTGGTACCGGCTCACAGATAATGCGTAGAATTGCGGCACCAATGGTTGGTGGTATGGTCAGCTCAACAATTTTAACCCTGGTTGTATTACCTGCCGTATTTTTACTCTGGAAAAGTATCGGCTTGGAAAAGCATAAATAAGTAAGCGCAGAGGGTATGAAAAATATGAGGTGATCTCTTCTCTGGTGAAGAGAACTTTATAAATTTTTATAGTGATTATATATGACAATTAAAATTGAGTACTTTAGTGATGTGTTATGTATCTGGGCGTATTCCGGGCAAATTCGGATGGACGAATTAAAAAGTACCTTTGCTGATGAAGTGGATATTAGCTATCGCTTTATACCCATTTTTGGTGCCGGTAAACAACATGTGCAAAATGTATGGAGACAGGAAGGTGGCGTGGAAGGTTTTAACCGTCATTTACACAAGGTAGCAGAGAACTGGCCGCATATAACTTTGTCAAAAGATTTATGGATAAAGGTTGCACCACAATCGTCTACTTCGGCTCATGTTTATTTGAAAGCGATTCAATTACTGGCAGAGCAGGGTGAGATTGATAATCAGCCCATTCATGATTTTAATAACAGGACTCATTTTGAAGAGGTAATCTGGTTGTTCAGGCATCGTTTTTTCCATGATGGCAAAGATATTGCTCAGCGACAGGTGCAGGATTCTATTGCTGAAGAAATGGAATTGCCGTTATTACGTATAGCCGAATTAATTGATTCAGGTCTGGCGTATGCAGCGCTACACCTTGATGATGAAGCCAGAAAAAAATACAGGGTGCCGGGTAGTCCAACACTGGTTTTAAATGAAGGACGACAACTTCTTTACGGTAATGTTGGCTATCGTATTATTGATGCGAATATCCGTGAGTTGATACATAACCCTGACCAGGGTGAAGCACGATGGTGTTAGTCTTTATTTTATTACGAGACTCTCATTACATATTAGTACGCTTACTGAACAAGGTGGTGGCAGATGTTAAGAAATAGCAAACAAGGTGTGGAAAAAAAATTGACTGATCCAGTTTGTGGTATGACCGTTACGCAGGAGAGTGACTATCATATTCATCATGCGGATACAGATTATTATTTTTGTAGTCAGGGCTGTGAAGATAAGTTTAAAAAAACGCCCGATACATATCTGGAGGCTGAACAGACTATACAGCTAAAAGACCCTGTCTGCGGCATGGATGTTAGTAAGGATAGTAATTTTCATTTTCACCATAACCATCAGGATTATTATTTTTGCTGTCAGGGCTGTGAAGATAAATTTAAAAAAACGCCCGATACATATCTACAAGTGGATAAAGATTCGGTTACAGCTAAAGCAGAGTCTGATGATTACTGTCCCGATGGAACCTGTGACATTGGTTCCGTTTTTTATACCTGTCCGATGCACCCGGAAATTATGCAGGAAGACCCTGGCATCTGTCCAAAATGTGGTATGGCTTTAGATGCAGTGGGTGAACCGGTACCTACTATTCGTACTGAATATACCTGCCCAATGCATCCAGAAGTTATACAGGATCACCCCGGAAGTTGCCCAAAATGTGGTATGGCACTGGAATCAAAAACAGTTGCTGCCGAAGAAAAAAATGAAGAGCTGATAGATATGACACGGCGCTTCTGGTTTAGTACAGCATTTGCAATACCCGTTTTTATTCTTGCCATGATTGCGGACCTGTTGCCTTCAGCATTGCCAGCGAGTTTGTCAATGCATACAGTGCAATGGATAGAGTTTGTGCTGGCAACACCTGTTGTTTTGTGGGGTGGTTGGCCGTTTTATGTTCGTGCCGTTTTATCGGTAAAAACCTGGAACCTGAACATGTTTACCCTGATTGGCCTGGGTGTTTCAGTTACCTGGGTTTACAGTACGGTTGCTTTATTGTTTCCGACTATTTTCCCACCACTTATGCAAAGAGCAGATGGACTGGTGTCGGTTTATTTTGAAGCTGCAGCGGTTATTATTGCGTTAGTCCTTATGGGACAGGTACTGGAATTACGCGCTCGCAGTCAGACCAATGAAGCAATAAAAATGTTGTTGGGGCTGGCACCAAATACCGCACGTATTGTTCGCGACGATGGTAGCGAGGAAGATATTCCGCTGGAACAGGTAAAGGTTGGTGATGTATTGCGTATCAGACCCGGCGAGAAAGTTCCGGTGGATGGTTCTGTCACCGACGGTAGTAGTTCGATTGATGAGTCGATGGTGACAGGTGAGGCAATTCCTGTTGCTAAAAATGAAGGAGAACGTGTTATCGGTGCCACGGTAAATGGTACTGGCAGCCTGCTAATGCGTGCAGAAAAAGTTGGTTCAGACACCTTGCTGTCTCAAATTGTACACATGGTGAGTGAAGCACAACGCTCGCGTGCGCCCATTCAGCATCTGGCTGATGTGGTTGCCGGTTATTTTGTTCCCGCAGTAGTAGGTGCGGCCATTATTGCTTTTTTTGTCTGGTGGTTAGTCGGCCCTGAGCCACGCCTTGCTCATGCTGTGGTCAATGCGGTTGCGGTTTTAATTATTGCCTGCCCGTGTGCCTTAGGTCTGGCAACACCGATGTCTATTATGGTAGGGACAGGCAAGGGTGCCACCATGGGCGTGTTAATAAAAAATGCGGAAGCGCTGGAAACACTGGAAAAAGTCAATGTTCTGGTGGTGGATAAAACGGGTACTGTAACGGAAGGTAAACCCAGACTTGAATCGGTTATAACGACATCCGGATTTGATGATAATGATGTATTGCGTCTGGCAGCGAGTCTTGAACGTGCCAGTGAACATCCACTTGCTGAGGCAATTGTTAAAGGTGCTGAGGAGAGTGGCATCAAGTTATCGACCACACTGGATTTTGCCTCGGTAACCGGAAAAGGGGTAACCGGTTCAGTGGAGGGGCATCGAGTGGCATTGGGTAATATTAAATTATTACAGGATTTAGATATTGATGCTGGTAAATTACCCGAACAGGCAGATATGCGGCGTGCAGGCGGGCAAACGGTTATGTTTATTGCCATTGACGGTAAAGCGGCTGGTCTGGTTGGTGTCGCTGACCCGATTAAGAAAACATCGAAGCAGGCAATTGAGGATCTGCATAAGGCAGGTATTCATGTTGTCATGTTAACCGGTGACAGTAAGACAACGGCCAAAGCCGTTGCACAGAAATTAAATATTGATCGGGTTGAAGGTGAAGTGTTACCGGATGAAAAAGCCAGTATCGTAAAACAGCTACAGGCAGAGGGAAATGTTGTTGCAATGGCGGGAGATGGTATCAATGATGCCCCGGCACTGGCACAATCCCACGTTGGTATTGCAATGGGTACGGGAACGGATGTTGCAATGGAAAGTGCCGGTGTTACCCTGGTTAAAGGGGATCTGCGGGGTATTGTTCGCGCAATGCGACTTAGTCATGCGGTAATGAATAATATTCGACAGAACCTGTTTTTTGCCTTTATCTACAACTCACTGGGTGTTCCGGTCGCAGCCGGCGTGCTTTATCCGGTATTTGGTTTATTACTGTCACCAATGATTGCCGCCGCTGCCATGAGCTTTAGTTCGGTATCGGTAATTACCAATTCACTACGGCTGAGAAAGCTGAAGTTGTAGCCGGATATTTTGTTCCCAGCACTTATAATAACCCTGCTATTACCCGCCTGCTTATCATGGGTGCTTGCCCTCCTGTGTTTAAAAATTCTGGATTTCAATCCCGGAATCTCAATTATGACACGCAGACTTGTTCAGATGTTCCTTAAAAAAATATTAGTCTAATAGCCACCATTTTAACTGAGGTATTAGTAATGAAGTTTCGTAAAATAACAGCAATTATCCGCCCCAATTTACTTGAGGCTGTTGAAGAATGCCTGAGAAAACTAAATGTTCCGGGCGTCAGCATTACCAACGTTAAAGGTTATGGTGAGTATATAAATTCTTTTCGGCCAGACTGGATGTGTCAGCATATTCGTATTGAGGTTTTTGTTGGTATCCAACAGGCAGAGCTTGTTGCAAAAACTATCATGGACGCAGCACATACCGGGCTTGAAGGCGATGGTATTGTTGCAGTACTACCTGTGGAAACTGTGTATCATATTCGGACAAAGGAAAAGTGCCAATATGATGTATGTTAGGGCATCCCGTTCCAGCCGCAAGTGTATCAGGCGCGGTGATCCGGCAGTGAAGTTTCCCCGCATTTTCCTTTCGCTCCTGTCTCGTAAAAAGATCTCATTGTATCTTTTCACCATTAAATGTTATAACTGTCAGTCAATAAAGTCAGCCAGCAAATCTTTTCAATCTGTTTTTCTATGGATATTCAAATCTTACTGCGGGAAATTATACCGTTTGTATCACAATATGGGTTAATCATTGTATTTATTGGTGCGCTGCTGGAAGGGGAAACGATTATTCTGCTGGCGGGAATTCTTTGCCACCGTGCTATATTGCCCTTTGACGGAGCGATTGTCGTTGCCGCCCTTGGTGCCTTTACAGGGGATCAGCTATGGTTTTATCTGGGGCGCCGTTATGGGTGGCGGGTCATTACACGATTTACGAATCTGGCGAAACACGAAGATAACGTTCGGCTCTGGTTAAAAAAGAAGTCTGATGCGATTGCATTTGGTTCACGTTTTGTCTATGGAACCCGCACGGTTGCACCCGTATTACTGGGTATTTACGATTACCCTGCATTGCGCTTTGCAATAATCAATAGTATTAGTGCCAGTGTGTGGGCAATAGCGGGAATTGGTATCGGATATATGCTAGGGACTGGAGCCGAAAAGATATTTGGTCGTATTGATTATATAGAAGAACTGATGCTACTGGTTATTCTTATTATGCTGGTGTGGTGGTGGTATCGATACAGGAAAGAAAACCGCCATTCTGGTAAGAGTTGATAATATGTTTCATACCGCAGAGACGATAAATTTTATCTGGCCATGGTTGTTTCATCTTGCTTCCATTATTGGTGTGTTGTTAGCATTGTTGCTGATTTCTCAGGTTTTACGTAGTCCCCGTACGCCTTCCGTCACCCTGGGATGGCTTACTGTTATTATTCTTTTACCCATTATTGGCATTCCTCTTTACCTGGCTTTAGGTGCACGTAAATTTAAAACACGAATTAATAGTAAAGGTAAAATTCGCCTGCCTGATACCGATGACACACATAATCATCCCGTGCATTCCCTGCTGGTTTCACTTGGTATTCCTTCTTCTAATAAGAACAATCTGGTTCATTTTCATCGCGATGGTCGTGTTGCCTGGGAGGAGTTAACCGCTCTACTTGAGGGGGCACAAAAAAGTATTGATATTGCTATTTATATTCTTGGCGATGACTACATTGGTCTGCAGATATTATCCATTCTGGAACAAAAAGTTTCTCAGGGAATAAAAGTAAGGTTACTTCTGGATGGTGTTGGCTCTTTTAAACTGCCAGGGAAGCGTCTGCGACCACTACAACAGCAGGGGGGTGAAGTTGCCTGGTTTATTCCTGTTATTCATCGGCCGTTGAGAGGGCGGACGAATTTACGCAATCACCGGAAAATAGTTATTGTTGATGAGAAAAAAGTATTTACCGGGGGGCGTAATTTTTCTATGAAATATCTTGGTCCGGATTGCCCGCAAAACTGCTGGATTGATCTGAGCTTTATCCAGCAGGGACCGGTAGTTTCGACTTATAGCGTTATTTTTGAAGCAGACTGGAGCTTTGCTGCCCACACGACTGCTGTCCATAAAAAAAACACGCACAGCATAGAAGTTGTCGGCAGTAGCCGTGTGCAGGCAATTCCCTCCGGGCCGGATGTTGCCGATGACCCGATCTATGCGGCAATACTTACCGCCTGTTATGAAGCGCGACACCGTATACTTATCGCCACGCCTTATTATGTTCCCGATAGCGGGATACAGGAAGCATTAAAACTTGCTGCATTACGTGGTGTTGAAGTGGATTTGATTTTACCTGCCAAATCCAATCATCCGCTTGCAGATATTGCCCGTAATCGGTACTTACGTGAGTTGTCCGGTGTGGGTGTACGGATATGGTGGCTTTCTGGCACCATGCTTCATGCCAAAGCAATGGTGATTGATACAAGTTTCGCTATGGCCGGTTCGGCTAATCTGGATATCCGCAGTCTGTTTTTAAACTGTGAAATAATGAGCTGTTTTTACAGCGTGGAAGATATTAACTGGCTAATTAACTGGTTCGAGAAACTATGTGAAGCTTCAAATCGCCATTACCCCCAGCCCGCCGGTAGCATCAGAGAGATGATTGAAGGCTTGACCTTGCTGACAATTTATCAGTTGTAGGTTCTTTAATTATTTATGCCTTCTTCAACTGGCAGACCGGCTATTTTCCACTCGGGGAAACCATCTTCCATACGTCGGGCCGTTATGCCCTTATCACGTAAACGTGCAACGGCATCAAAGGCTAGTACACAATGCGGACCACGACAATAGGCAACAATATCCTGATTGATATCCAGTGCTGCCAGTTTTTGTTCAAGCTCAGGTAAAGGAATGTTTACTGCGCCGGGTATATGTCCCGCTGCAAATTCTTCTGGTGGTCGAACATCGAGTACCGTAACCAGCCCGTCACGTACACGCTCGAGTAATTCTAACCGTGGTACCGGTTCAAGATTATCCTTTACGGTTAGATAGGTATTGACCAGATGCTGTACATCGGTAACGTGACGACCTGCCACCTGGCGTAATGCCTCAAGTAAATTGATGACATCATCACCGCTAATACGGTAATAAACCTTTAAACCCTGTTTACGGCAGCTAACCAGACCCGCATGGCGAAGCTGTTGCAGATGCTGTGAGGTATTGGCAACGGTCAACCCGGCAACTTTACTGAGTTGTTCAACACTGCGTTCACTCTGCGCCAGAAACTCCAGTATTTCCAGTCGGTTACCGTTACTAATTGCTTTGCCCACGCGAGCAAACTGGGTAAATAAATCCTGTTTAAAACTATTTTTACTTGACATTGTACTGGTTTCGGTTATTCTATTAATCAACTAATTACTTGAATAGTATATTAGTGTAATCGAATTATAGCATAATACAGGAATATCGTGCTTGCTTGTTCAGAGGTACCTTGGGAGCCTGTCCGAGAATGGGTCAGGAAATATTATTACCGGAGGAATGATGAATATTAGTAAATTTGTTATGCATAATGAAGTTTTGATACGGTTGAGTTTTTTTCTTGGCGTTTTTGTAGTGATGGCTATCTGGGAGCTGGTAATGCCGCGGCGTGTCTTAACGGTTTCTAAAGTTGTACGTTGGACGAGCAATCTTGGGCTGGTTTTTCTTAATAGTGTTATTTTGCGTTTACTGTTTCCCGCTGCGGCTGTAGGCGTGGCTGTATTTGCCAACGAGCAGGGTTGGGGATTGCTAAATTATTATGAGCTATCACCACTGGCTGCAATTATTATTTCCGTGGTTGTCATGGACTTTATTATCTACCTGCAACATGTGATGGTACATGCGCTGCCAGTTTTGTGGCGAATACATCGGGTGCATCATGCAGATCTGGATTACGATGTTACTACCGGTGCACGTTTTCATCCCATTGAAATTATTCTTTCCATGTTAATCAAATTTGCCACTATTCTATTACTTGGTCCACCGGTAGTTGGCGTGGTTATTTTTGAGGTGATGTTAAATGCCACTGCGATGTTTAATCACGGTAACGTTCGTCTTAATCCTGTTATTGATAAATGGTTGCGTCTGGTTTTAGTAACGCCTGATATGCACCGTGTCCATCATTCGGTGGAAGACGATGAAACCAACAGTAATTTCGGTTTCAGTCTGCCGTGGTGGGATCGCCTGTTTGGTACTTACCGTGCTCAACCCCGTGCGGGTCATGAAAATATGACTATCGGTATTCACTCTTTTCGGGAACCAAAAATGGCATCATGGCTCAGCGGTATGCTGATAATACCCTTTATAGGAAAACTGTCCGGTTACGTGATTAATCGCAGAGAGTGGGTTGATATAAAAGAGAACAATAATGAAAAATAAGTTATGGAAAATTTTGCTACTGGTATTTATTGTTATAGGAATAACGCTGGTTATAAGCTACCGTGACCAGCTAAATGCAACAGTAATACAAAACTGGATTAAAGAAGCCGGTGATGCAGCACCACTGCTGTTTATGCTGATTTATATTATTGGTACGGTATTTTTCTTTCCGGGTACGATTCTTACCTTACTTGGTGGTGCTTTATTCGGCCCCTTACTGGGTACATTTTTCAACCTGACCGCGGCAACCATTGGTTCTATGTTGTCTTTTTTAATTGCCCGTTACCTGGCTTCTGACTGGGTAGAAAAGAAAGCAGGTGGAAGATTAAAACGGTTAATCAATGGGGTTGAAAGTGAAGGCTGGCGATTTATTGCTTTTACCCGCCTGGTTCCCCTGTTCCCGTTTAATTTATTGAATTATGCGCTGGGTCTGACAAAAATAAAATTCAACCAATATAGCCTTGCTACTTTTATCTGTATGTTTCCCGGTGCATTTGCCTATACCTATCTGGGTTACATCGGCAAGGAAGCCGCAACGGGTGGTGAAGGCATAATTCAAAAAGCCATGGTGGCCCTGGCCCTGCTGGCTCTGGTTGCCTTTCTTCCGCGGATAATCGGCAGCATACGTAAAGGTTCAATGCTAACTGCCGATAATTTGAAACAACGGCTGGATAATGGCAATGATTTTTTACTGCTGGATGTACGACTACCTGAAGACTATCACGGTGAACAGGGACATATTGCAGGCGCAACCCTGATACCACTGGAACAACTGGAAAACCGGCTGGATGAAATCAGTGATTATATAGAAAAACCAATAGTTACCATCTGTCGCACCGAACGCAAATCATCAAAGGCAGCGCTGTTACTGGTAGAAAAAGGTTTTGCCGATGTGCATGTAGTAAAAACAGGTATGACCGGCTGGTTGAAAAATGATTATCCCGTCGAGAAATAAACCATCTTTAATCAGGAGGAAAAATTATGTCTACGGTTACTATTGTAATTCAAAATGCACCCTATAAATCGGATAATAAAGCCTGGCACGCCCTACGCTTTGCTGGTGCCGCACTGGTCGAGGATATGAATGTACGCCTTCACCTACTTGATAATGGCGTTGAAGTTGGCCATAAAAATCAGCAGATTCCAGAGGGCTTTGTGAATCTGGAAGAATTACTCAGAGAATTAATGGAGTATGGGCTCGAAGTTCGTGCCTGCGGTATGGCGCTGGATTATTGTGCCATTGATGAAGACGCAATGATTGATGGGATAGAACGTGGCTCCATGAAAGCACTCGCTGCCTGGGTAAAAACCAGCGATAGCGTAATGACATTTTAAGCTTTTTAGATAATGGGACAGGACACAACAATTATACCAGTACCAAAAAAGTATGAATACTAAAACTGTTGAGCAGGCATTTTATCATAATGCAAGAAATACAGGTGCTACCCATCAGGATTTGATGCCGGCAAGGTATAGTCTGCTGGTTCAGTTTTTTAGCATTGCAGCATTTACCCTGGCTTTTGTTGGCTGGTTAAATGAAACCTGGCTGTTCTGGTTTGAAAACCCTATCTGGCTTAACCGTTATACCGAATACGCTATTATTCTTGGTTTTGGTATCTGGCGCATCTTTGCTGAAAAAAACAGCTACACTCGCAGGCGTTTAATGATTCTGGTGTTTATGGTCACTGCATTCTGGTGGCTTACACCGTGGTTGTATCCGGTTGATGAACCCTACGTAGGTTTCCTCTGGGGACAACCTGTTTTCCCTGCCTTGCATGTACCGGGTACCATTACTTTCTTTTTAGTCCTTGCTGCGGTTCTTCTTTTTGGTCGACGTATTATCTGTGGCTTTAACTGCCCCTGTGTGGGCATACGTGAAACCGTCGGTTTTCCTTTTCGAGACAGAACTCTGCGCTCGAAATGGACCTGGCATTTACGTCATAGTAAATGGTTATTCTTCGGCTATTATGTTGGCATTATGGTAGTGACTCAGTTTCCACCTAATTCATGGACGATGAGTTTTGTTGGTGGTTTTTATCTTATGGTTGCCTTTACGTATTTTGGTAGTTTTTTTATTGCCCCTGTTGTTGGTAATCGTTTTTATTGTCGTTATCTGTGTCCTTATGGTGCAACCTTTGGTCTGCTTAATCATGTCGGTTTTTACGGTATCAATATGGATAATGAAAAATGCATAGACTGTTTACGTTGTGAACAGGTTTGTGACATGGGTATCCCGGTATGGGAACAGGGTAGAGAAAGTGGTCGTATTACCGCTCTGGAAGATTGTATGGGGTGTGCGCGATGCGTGGTGTCCTGTCCGACCGATGCGCTCGAAATCAAAGATGTGCGTAATGTATTTAGAAAATCTCTGGTACAGAATGGCAGTTATTTATTGAAACGTAATCCGCTACTGGATACAGGCCGTGAGGATGCAAATAGCCGTTCATCATCTGAACGTGTGACCGACTGGTCCGAAATTTTTACAAAACCTGCGCTGTTAACGATTCAGCAGCAGGCCAGTCGCTGTCTTGATTGCGGTCTGCCAGGATGTGGCAATGCCTGCCCATTGCATAATCGCATACCAGAATGGCTGGAACAGGTGGCTGCTGGTAATATGCAACAGGCAGCAGAGATTGCACAAAGCACCAGTAATCTACCGGAAATATGCGGCAGTGTGTGCCCGCAATATCGTTTATGTGAAGGTGCCTGCACCAAATCAAAAGAGCCGGGTGGTGCAGTAACTATTGGTGTTATTGAGCGTTATCTGGTGGATAGTGTACTGGAGAAAAATAGACTGAATAACGACTGGAAGTCAAGCCGACGATCTAACAGCAGGAGTAAACCTGTGGCGGTAATAGGTGCCGGACCGGCAGGCCTTGCCTGTGCGGATGAACTCAATAAGGCGGGTTATGAGGTTACAGTATTTGACAAAGATAAAAAGATCGGCGGTTTAATACAAACCGGTGTGCCATCATTTAAACTTGATAAAGCCTTACTGCTACGTCGCCAGAGGATATTGCAACAACAGGGTATAACATTTCAGTTGGGAGCAGAAGTTGATGAGTCAATGTTGCAAAAATTGACTAAGAATAAGGATGCAGTTTTTCTTGGTACCGGTGCACAGACTTCACGAGATTTACAATTACCAGGCCAGCATCTTGCAGGGATCACCGATGCACTGAGTTATTTACGACAGGTCAATTTACAACAGGTCAATTTACAGCAGGTCAATTTACAGCAGGTCAATTTACAGCAGACCAATCAATATAAAAATAGCGATAATATGGAAGGGAAACGTGTGCTGGTGATAGGTGGTGGAGATAGCGCGATAGATTGTGCCCGCTCAGCCATTCGTCAGCGTGCTGCAAAAGTTACCATTGTTTATCGGGGTAATGAACAGGCAATGCGTGCTACACCTAAAGAGAAACAGGCCGCCTGGGAAGAAGGGGTACAGTTGCGACTGGAATATGCACCGATACAAATTCTGGGTGAAAAACATGTTACTGGTGTGCGCTTTGATAAGGTTGTCAGCGGACAGGAAACCATTAACTGTGATGTTGTTATTTTTGCAATCGGTCAGGTGAACAGCCCGCAAATATGGATGAAATCATTGGGCATAAAAACCGACCAGCGTGGCCTTATTATTGTCGATAAGAATGGTCGAACTTCAAATCCGAAAATCTATGCCGGTGGTGATAATACACTAGGCCCCGATCTGGTGGTAACCGCCATTGTGGCTGGTCGCTGTGCAGCGGAAGGGATTAAAAAAAATATTACCTCAGGGTTTCTTTTTAAATGAACAAAAAATTCCCCCGTTATCTTTTTATCCCATTAATTATTGTGCTGATTTCTATTCCGGCGGGATTTTTTTATGTTAACTGGAGTGAAAGTGGTCGGGGTGCCGGGCTTTATTCCAGAAAATGGTTGCCACAGGCCATTTTTGCCTACTGGGATCCGAAAGATTTTTACCAGTCGGTTGATGATGTGGTTGGTGTGTTCAAAGGTAAGCAATGTGTGAACTGTCATCAGGGCGTAACACCCGGTATAGTGAAAGACTGGCGTAAAAGCAAACATGCTAAACCGACAAATGGCCATTCAGTTGTTTATTGTTCTTCCTGCCATGGTCATAATCACCAGAAATTGCATTTACCAACTCCCGACGTTTGCGGTGGCTGTCATAAAAAACAACATCGACAATTTACTGATGAAAGACGTTACGGCTTTCCCAGCCACTCTCTGGCACTGCAAAGGGCGTTAGATGCCAAACATTTTGTTGATAAACCCAAAGCAGAAGTTACGGCCTGTCTGCAATGCCATTCGGTAGCAAGCAAGTGCGATTCCTGTCATACCCGGCATGTCTTCAGCGTTGCAGAAGCGCGCCGCCCGGAGGCCTGTATCACCTGTCATAGTGGTACACCACACCCAGATGATGAAACCTATTTCCATTCGAAACATGGAAAAATCTACCTTGCCGAGGGTAAAAACTGGGACTGGACTAAACCACTTAAAAAAGGTAACTATCCGGTACCAACCTGCGCCTACTGCCATATGGACAGGGGCAAACATCAGGTGGCCAATAAATCTATCTGGAAATTTGGTCTTAAAGAAATTAATCCACTAACATCAGCGAATCAAATAAAGCGTAAACAATGGATTAAGTTATGCACTGACTGTCACAAAAAGAAATGGTCAGCAGAGCAACTTAAAAAACTGGATAAAGAAAGAAAAGTAGCCTGGAAGAAATTATATAAAGCGGAAGATATTCTGAAGGGTTTACGATCAGATAATTTACTTTATCCTTCAGCAAAACAACGGCCACCTTATCCTACAGATGGTAATGATCTTATCCAGTATGCACATATTGGTTTTTATGAAGGACAGGCATCAGCTTTCTATAATGTTTCAGCCATAGAACGTGATTATTTTAAAATGTGGTATTTCGATAATTTAACCGCATATAAAGGTGCCGCGCATGGTGATATATCCTTTGTTAATAAAGGCCATAAGGAGATGGATGAAAGCCTTGATAAAATTGAACATGAAGCAAAAGAACTACGCAGTGTGGGTAAAATAGAAAAAAATACTGGCCGGAAAAGTCATCCTGAAAAAATATGGATGAATGGTGAATATACACGCTATAACAGAGAGAATAACTGATGTACCGGTGTTTAAAAAGAGTACTATTTAACAGACTGTGTTACATTATTTATTTAACTATGATAACGGCGAATATTTTTGCTGCTGAAAATATTCCCTCAGATACAACTATTCTGAAAAATTCTGCCTGTATCCAGTGTCATGAAAAGCAAAATAGCGCATTGATTAAAAGTTGGAAAAAAAGTATTCATGCAAAAACCAGTCCTGTTGTTAATTGTGTTAGCTGTCATGGCCGTTTACATAAGAACATGGCAGCTAAAGCGCGTCATGATGATACATGTATTGCCTGTCACGGTGGTAAAGAAGACCCGGTTGTACACAGTTATTCATTATCAAAGCACGGTATATTGATGCAGCTTGAAAAAGATACTTATGACTGGAATAAACCGAACATATTAGCGAATTATCGGGCGCCTGGCTGTAGTTATTGCCACATGCATCAGGGCAATCATAATGTAAGCAAAACGGTCAGAAAAGATATAATGAGTAATACGGGAGTAGAAAACGTCCATTATTATACCCGATCGGTCTGTCAGGATTGCCACTCACCCCGATATATTACCCGCCTGATGGAAAATGGTGATTCCATGCTGGAAATTGCTCGAAAAAAAGTTCGTGAAGCGAATGCGCTGATAAAGCAGGCAGAAAAAACATTCAGTAATAAGGAAATGGCACCAGCAGAAAAACAGTTTAAGATAATGCAACAGCATCTCAGAAACGTAGATATTGGTATTGGCCATCAGTCACCGGACTATCAATGGTGGTATGGTCAACCTGCACTGGATGGTGATCTGATTCGTATCAAGGACAGTATTAGTGAGTTATATCGTAATAAGCCATGATACAGGTAACATGATACAGATAAGAAAAAAACACTATTTACTCTTTCTTCTGCTTGCATTTTTAGTATTTATTGGCTGGCGTTTTAT
>VAOW01037851.1_pt1 | contig 25603 bp, 26 predicted proteins | sample 3393921 | NCBI WGS metagenome assembly VAOW01 (sample SAMN08290428, study PRJNA428436) | hydrothermal vent metagenome | isolation source: Deep-sea hydrothermal vent chimney | place: Indian Ocean: Southwest Indian Ridge | depth 2742 m m | reverse complement strand
GCCACCGGCGGCAAAACCAACGTTGGTCTGAGCCTCGGCAAGCTGATTCGCGCCGATGAAATGTTGACCATCGGCGGCTGGGATACGGTCGTTGGCTTCGGCCTCGTGACCGGCACCGCAGGCAGGGGTAACAGCAGCAGTGCCCATGTCAGAAACGTTCGCGTACCGATGAACCTTCAGTTCATTGATGCACAGGCGCAGGGCCAAATCGGCGACATGAATGTTGGCGTCTATGCTGACTGGGCGCATGCCAAGGGCAAGACCGCCAGCCACGGTTACAATCCCAATGGGCATAGCCAAACGCAGCTTTCCGGCGGAAACTATTACGGTAATATGTCCTACGGAACTGCCACGGTCGGCAACACTTCGGGTAATACGTATAACGCTTATTCCCTCCGCGTGAACCTTGAGCCGGTCAACCGCATCCTCATTGGCGCCGGTTTTGGCTACCAGAAGCTCTCCTCAGCCGGACAGGGTGATCTCACCAAGAAGATCTTCCACCTGGCTGCGACGTACGTGCTGTACCAGAATATCAATCTGAACATCACGTTTAATAACAACAAGTTTAATGACCCGAGTAATCGCCTCTCGACAGGTAGAACCTCCTTCAGTAACCGGGAAACGATGATCGGATTCCGGGCGCTGATGTAGTATTCATGCTCGAAATGTGTGATTGCACGTGGGTTGCACATCGTAAAGGGAGGCCTCACGGCCTCCCTTTTTTATTGAGCCTCTTGTAAAATTTTATGATAAAAGGGGATTGACCTTTGAGGGTGCAGGCGCTGGAATGCCATCCATGAAACGAAGCTCCCTGATCCTGGTGATGTTGCTGTCTGCGGGCGCTCTGAATGCATGCATCGGGTTGCCGGGTTTTAGCGACATGCTTTATCCGGTCACGAGCGGCCAGCCTGCTTATGCCCGTAGTGAAAAGCAGCATCCGGCAGCCAAAGATCGCACGCCACTGGCCGTGCCGCCGGAATTGCGTAAGGAGATTGAGGTTCCCATGCCCGAAAGGGTGGCGACCAAAGCGGCAAGGGGTGACGGCGGGGTGACCGCAGAAGAAAAGAAAGCGATTGCCGGCAAGGCCGTCTCCCTGGATTCGCGCGTGTACGATCAGACCGCGGCGCGGATATTTTCAGCCGTCGTGGATGCCATGACCTCGCTGAACATGCCGGTGGCCAGCGTGGATTCGCCCAGCGGTACGATTACCACGGACTGGATTCGTCCGAACGCCAACAGCGCGAACTCCTACGCCGGCGTTGTCATGAATATGTTTGGGGGGGGGACGCATACGCGGCACCGGTTTGTTATCCGCGTGTTTCGTACCGGGGATCATGGATCCCAACTGCAAATCCGTACTCTGGGACAGCAGTTTATCAATCGGCACTGGGTCAACAAGCCCGTCAGACGCAAGGTTGCCAACGAACTGTTTTCGGCCGTGGAAGAACGGATTGTCGATCGGGCACCCGGCGGCGGTTCAGGCGCATCCCCGCCAAAGGGAAAGCCGTGATGACTTCTTGCGAAGTCATCATCCGTAATGTTACAATTAGCTCACTCCGCCTGCCGTCCGGCCAGGATCGAGGCAAGGGCGACGCCCGGATCGGGCTGACGCATCAGCGATTCTCCAATCAAAAAGCCATGGATGCCCGCCTCGTTCATGCGGCGTATATCTTTCGGCCCGTGAATTCCGGACTCGGTGATCACGGTTGTTCCTTCGGCGATACGGGGCAGTAAATCAATGGAGGTTTGCAAGCTCGTGTGGAAACTGTGAAGATTGCGGTTGTTGATACCCATGAGCTGCGTGTCCAGTCTTCGAGCCCGATCCAGTTCTTCCCGGTTATGCACTTCAGGTAGCACGGAAAGCCCTTGTTCATGCGCGGCGGCGCACAGTTCCGCGGCCAGCGTATCGTCCACCATGGCCAGAATAACAAGGATCGCATCGGCGCCCAGCGCCCTCGCCTCGATAACCTGATACGGATCCAGCATGAAATCCTTGCGCAAAACGGGAAGGTCCACCGCCCGGCGGATCCGCGGAAGATACGTATCCGATCCCTGAAAATACTTTTCGTCCGTCAGCGCCGACAGGCAGGCCGCACCGCCTTTTTCATAGGATTGAGCGATGGCGACCGGATCGAAATCCTCGCGGATGACACCTCGGGACGGGCTGGCTTTCTTTATCTCGGCGATGACGGCGTTTTCGCCCGTCGCGATGCGCGTTTCCAGCGCTCCGGCGAAATCACGCGGCGTATATGCCCGCGCGCGTTGCAGCAGGTCGGCCTCGGAAATGCGGGATTTTCGTAGTCCGACCCATTCGCGTTTGTATGCGGCAATCTCTTCAAGAATCGAACTCATGATTTTTCCCCGCGGGGGACGCAGGGGAAATTCATAAGTGATTAACGATTCTTTGGGTGAAGGCGATGAGGTTGGCAAGCGTCCGGGCAGCCTTGCCGTTATCAATGACCTCCGCCGCTACGCGCAATCCCGCGGCGATACCGTCCGTCCTGCCCGCAACCCAGAGCGCCGCGGCGGTATTGAGTAGTACGATGTCCCGGCGGGGACCTTTTTCTCCGCCAAGAATACCGCGGATGATCGCGGCATTGGTTTCGGCATCCCCTCCGGCCAGATCGGCCATGCTGGCGTATGGCATGCCAAAAGCTTCCGGATCGATCTCAAATTCACGCAATGGGGAATCCTGATCTACCCCCGGCTCCACCCATATCGCATCGGTGAGACCGGTGGTTGTGATTTCGTCTAAACCATCGCGGCCATGAACCACCAGCGCACGTTTGGCGCCCAGTTGCCGCAAGGCGCCCGCGACCAGGGCGAGCCTGTCTTTCGCATACACGCCCAGTATCTGATAATCGGCCTGAGCGGGGTTGGTCAGCGGTCCCAGCAGATTAAAGAGACTACGGATGCCAAGCTCGCGGCGCGGTCCCGCCGCATATTTCATGGCCGGATGGTGCGCAGGCGCAAACAGGAATCCTATGCCGGTCTCATCAATGCAGTCTGCTACCGCATCGGGAGCGATATCCGGCCGCACACCCAACGCTTCCAGTACGTCCGCGCTGCCTGATCCGGATGAAACGGCGCGGTTGCCGTGTTTGGCGACCGGCGCACCGGCCGCCGCCGCCACCAGCGCCACGGTTGTCGAGATATTGAAGGTGGAAGCACCGTCGCCGCCCGTGCCGCAGGTGTCGAGCAGGCCGGTTGCTCGCGGATGAATAAGCGTTGCCGCGGCGCGCATGGCGCGTACCGCGCCGGCCACGATAGCGGGTGTCTCACCCCGGACGGAGAGCCCCATCAGGAGCGCCCCGATTTGCGCAGGCGTGGCTTCTCCCCGCATGATCCCGCCGAACACGGATTCGGCGAGATCCGCGTCGAGTTGACCGTCGGCCTGAATCAGGCGCAGCGCATTGACGATCTCGCTCATGTCAGCGCCCCATGCTGAAAAATATTCACAGGCTGACCGCCAGAAAGTTTTTCAGCAGATCATGGCCGTGTTCGGTGAGAATCGATTCGGGATGAAATTGAACGCCGAAGGTCGGGTGTTCCACATGTTGCAATCCCATCAGTTCGTTTTCCTCCGTCCATGCGGTTCGCACCAGCACATCCGGCAGGGGCTCCTCGACCATCAGCGAGTGATAACGGGTGGCGGTGAACGGGGAGGGGATGCCCGCCAGAACGCCCGCCCCGTCATGGATGATGGCGCTGGTCTTGCCATGCATCAGACGGGGAGCGCGGACGACGTGACCGCCAAAAGCAACCGCAATCGACTGGTGGCCAAGGCAAACGCCAAGAATGGGAATGCGGCCGGAGAATCGTTTGACGACATCCACGGAAATGCCCGCCTCATGCGGCGTGCGGGGTCCCGGTGAAATCACAATACCGGACGGCGCCATGGTATCGATTTCATCCAGTGAAATTTTGTCGTTCCGGTGTACTTCCGGCGCTTCCCCCAGCTCTCCGAGGTACTGGACCAGATTGAAGGTAAAGGAGTCGTAGTTGTCGATCACCAGCATCATGGTGCGTTCTCTTCCGCAACCGTTTCGGCATGGGGTTGTGCTTCGGCCAGCGAGATCGCACGAAACATGGCCATGGCCTTATTCATGCATTCCCTGTATTCGTCGGCAGGGACGGAATCGGCGACAATGCCCGCGCCCGCTTGAATATGCACGTTTCCCCCATGAATGATCGCCGTGCGAAGCGTAATAGCCGTATCCATTTGCTCGCCGCCGAAACCGATATAACCAACGCATCCGGCGTAAGGGCCGCGCGCTACCGGTTCGAGTTCATGGATAATTTCCATGGCGCGCACCTTGGGCGCGCCTGAAACCGTGCCGGCGGGAAACGTGGCGGCGAGAAGATCAATGGCATCCACATCAGGCTTAAGCTCCCCCTCAATCTGGGAAGCGATATGCATGACATGGGAATAACGTTCAATGGCCATGGATTCGGTCTGCCGCACCGAGCCGTACTTGCATACCCGGCCCAGATCGTTACGTCCCAAATCCACCAGCATCACGTGTTCGGCGCATTCCTTGGCATCGGCCAGCAGTTCCGCCGCCAGCGCCTTGTCCGCATCCGGCGTGGCGCCTCTCGGCCGCGTTCCGGCAATGGGACGGACCACGGCCTTGCCGCCTTCGCGCCGGACCAGGATTTCCGGCGATGAACCGACCATGATGGTCTCGCCGATATGCAGGTAGAACAGGTAGGGGGACGGGTTAATGTAGCGGACCGCGCGATAAATATTGAACGGACTACAGGCCAGCCGTTTGGAAAAGCGTTGCGACAACACCACCTGAAAAATATCGCCCGCATGAATATATTCCTTCGCTTTGGCCACGGCGTCCTCGAAATCACTCCTCGGGGTTTGGGCTTCCGGAGCAACATGACCGGCGGCCTTCGTATCCAGGTTCATGGCCATGACTTCCGCACCTTCGTAAAGGCTTTGTTCCATTCGATCGAGCACCGTGGCCGCTTCGTCGGCGTCATCTTTTTGCAAACGCGCGCAGCAGGTTAGCGTGCCGCGCAGGCTGTCGAACACCATGAACCGGTCCACCAGCAGAAAGGCCGATTCCGGCGCGCCCACGGGATCGGGCAAATCATCCGGAATATTCTCCAGATGCGAAACCAGTTGATACCCGAAATAACCGACAGCGCCGCCGGAAAACGGCAGGTCATCCGCGATTGCGCGGGGTTGGGCGATCACGTGCTGGCGCAGCCATGCAAGGATATCGCCATCATAGATTCTCTCACGGCCATCCCGATAATGCAGCAGGGTTTTTCCCTGGTCGGCAATGGCGCGGCAGGCGGGACTGATGGCGAGAATACTGAATCGGCCCCAGTGTTCCCCGCCTTCCGCCGATTCGAGCAGGAAACAGTCGCCACGGTGCACCAGATGCGAAAACACGCCCGGCGGCGTCAGGCAGTCGGCGGACAAGGTGCGGCGAAAGAGATGAAAATCACTCATATTGAGCGCATTATTGACAATGATGTCGGCCTGTGGCTCAATCCGCGACCTTGATATTCAGGGTTACTTTCGAAGATCATCGGGGCCATAGCTCAGCCGGGAGAGCGCTACAATGGCATTGTAGAGGTCGGCGGTTCGATCCCGCCTGGCTCCACCAATAATTATAATTACCCGTTGATGCATAGAGCGGCAAACTACTGTTATTATTACAGGCGGACAATACCGAAGAAATTTAAGCCGCTTTTTGGCGGTATGTGGGAAATAAAAAAGCCACTTCATCGCCATATCCATCCGCAGGGTAGAGCAACACGAATGCCCGGACTTTAAGGCGCTTGTGCAGCAGCACCATTATCTTCGAAAAAAACTCTTCGAAAAAACTTCCGATATGGGAGAGCAAAAAGTATACTCACCCGAATACATGCGAGCATTGCCAGACTTCTTTTCCGACATACCCGATCCACGTCGTGGACAAGGTCTGCGCCATAGTCTGCAACGCGTTATCGTCATTGCCATAGCTGCCACTCCTTGCGGGGCAAAGAGTGACAGTGCCATCTCTGAACGGGCGCAGAATCCGGGACAAACAGGATTGGCGAAATTTGGATTGGCGAGATTTCGCTGTAGACGGGTGAATGGAATCAGGATTCCACCCGGCACCTATGTCATCCGCAATATCATGATTCGCACACGAAAGAAAACACCATGCTGATTCTGCGTTCCACCCTGTTCAACCTGTGCCTTTTTCTGCTAACGCCTGTTTTTTCCATCCTGCTGATTGCAAGCAGGCCCTTCGGCTTTACCGCTGCATGGTTTTGGGCCAGGGCCTGGAGCGCCACTATTCTGGGGCTCGCCCGCATCATTTGCGGGATCAGACTGGTGGTCGAAGGGCGTGAGCATTTGCCGGATACCCCCTGTGTGGTCATGGCCAAACATCAGTCCGCCTTCGAAACCATCGCGATGCCCATCCTGATTCCCCCCTTCACGGAGGTGCTGAAATATAGCCTGTACTTTATCCCGATATTCGGCCTGGTCCTGTGGGCGCTGCACTGTATTTCCGTTCGCCACGATCGTCCCCTGAAAGCGCTGAAGCATGTGTTGATACAGGGAAAATACTTTCTCCGGCAGGGTCGCTGGGTCGTCATTTTTCCTGAGGGAGAACGCGTCAGACCAGGCGCAAGCGGGCATTACCAGGCCAGCGGCATTATGTTGGCCAGACAGGCCGCGGTCGGCATTCTGCCGATGGCGCACAACGCCGGCGTCTGTTGGCCGAAACGCAGCTTCATCAAATATCCGGGCACTATTCGTATCCGTTTTCTGCCCTGTATTCCACCCGAAGAGGTCACCGCCACGCCCCGCGACAAGCTGCTTGAACGCATCCGATCCGAGATTGAGGCCAATACAAGGGAAGTGGGCGGTTAGCTCTGCCCATGGACTACATGGGTCAATCGCAAGGAGATTTTCTCAGGGCAGTACGCTCACCTTTTCCATCACCGTTCCCCTGGTAATCCGATCCACCACATCCTGCCCCCCGGTGATCCGGCCGAACACCGTGTCATGTCCGTCCAGATGCGGATGTGCACCGTAGCAGATATAAAATCGGCTGCCGGCCGAATCCGAACCGGATGAACGGGCCATGGCCACCGTCCCGGTCACATGCCTGTGACGGTTGGTCTCCGCCCTGATGTGATAGCCGGGACCTCCCGCGCCATTGCCTTCGGGATCGCCGCCCTGCGCAGCAAAGCCGGAAATAACGCGATAAAAAGTTAATCCGTCATAAAATCCCTTACCTGCCAGAGCCTTGAAATTGGCGACGGTGTTCGGAGCTTCCTTTGGAAACAGTTCAAACGTAAACGAACCGAGATTCGTTTCCACCCTGATATGGTTACCCTCCGGGATACCTGCATCGCCGGCTTGCGGCGCTTTCCCGAACAGTCCCGTTCTCCAGACCTTTTTTGCCTTAATCTCTTTTTCCCGGGGTGGCGGCTTACCGCTGAATGCCGCCTCAAGCGCTGCCGGATCATGCGATGGCATGGGGTGTGTGAGCAAATATGCGACACTGACGGCGAATGGAATCAGCAACAGGACGATAATAACCGATTTCATGCCAGCAGCCTCCGTTGCGCTGAGGGGATTCCTTTCTTCGGATGCAACACCATCCGGTACATGCCCGGCGCCATCAGTCCGGTTCCCAACAACAGATCCTCAAAAAAAATGGTAACCTCGCCTTGTGTCCCGTGATCCATCTGAATCCGTTGCCCCTGTACAAAACGCCGTGCTTCCGCCTTCTGCAACAGTATTTTCGGCAGATGCCGCAACCACTGTTGCAAAGGAAAAACGCACGCCTCACGCTGTTGGGCCACTTCATCAAAAGAGAGCATCGCAGTCTTCGGCCAACCGCCCGTGGATAAGCGTCGCAGCGCCGCAACACAGCCTCCCACGCCCAGGCGGACGCCAATATCCCGTGTCAGGGACCGGATATAGGTTCCTTTCGAGCAACACACATGCAACGTCGCCACGGGAGGAGAAAAATCAATCAGTTTGAGCGTGTGGATCTTAATCGGACGCGCCGCAAGAACCACCTTGCCTCCCTTGCGCGCAATCTCGTGGGCGCGCCGGCCATTCACGTGAATCGCTGAATAGGCGGGCGGCGTCTGCTCCAGCTTCCCGATAAAGTGCGGGAGAATGCCTTCCACGTCTTCCTGCTGGATCTCTATATCAAAACGTGCGGTAATCCCGCCTTCCGCATCCAGCGTATCCGTCTGACAGCTTAAATCCATCGCCACTTCGTAGGTTTTGTCTGCATCCAGCCCCACAGCGGAGAAACGCGTGGCTTCTCCGAGCAAGATCGGCAGCATTCCCGTCGCCAGCGGATCAAGCGTACCCGCATGACCGGCCCTGATGCGTTTTTCCCCTCGTTGCGTCAACAGGCGGATTATTTCATTGACGGCCTTACGCGATGTCCAACCTCGCGGTTTATCCAGAAAAATAATGCCCGAAATCAGTGATGACTCGCCAACAGCGAACTGACTGCGTGCCGAACCTTGTGTTGCACTTCCTCAAAGCTTCCATGCATGGTGCAGCCCGCGGCATGACGATGACCGCCACCGCCCAAAGATACGGCCAGCGCCCCCACATCGGCATTATCCCTGCCCCGGAACGCAACCTTCCAGCCTGCAAGCTTGCCCGCAAAAATCTCCGGCCGGATAAACACGGTGATTTCGACGCCCTGGAGCGAGCGCCCATATTCGATGAAACCTTCGGTGTCCTGCGCATCGCCGCCTGTGTTGTCATACATGGCGGCATTGACATGTAACCATGCGGATCGCTCGCCATCGCGCAAATCAAGCGTTCCCAGACAGGTCAGTAAAAGGTTGATCATTTCCCTGCTATGGCTTTCATAAATTTCACGGGCAACCGGGCATGGTCGCGCTCCGGCGCGAACCAGCCTGGCGGCCAGATCAAAGACGTCCGCTGTCGTGGCCGCATTACGAAAACTCGAGGTATCCGTCAGGACTGTAACATAGATCGCACTGGCGGCGGCGGGGGTCAACCGTAGTCCAAAGCGTTCAATGAGTTCAAAAACAATAGCGCCGGTTGAGCAAGCCGCCACTTCCAGTAAATTGACATCGCCAAAGCTGTCGTTGCTGACATGGTGATCGATGTTGAGCAATGTCCGTCCTTCAAAAAAAGTATCATTAAAGCCCAAACGCGATCTCGATCCGGCATCCAGACTGATGATGAGGTCCACTTCGCCGCACCCGAAAGCCTCACCTTCACTCACGGCATCCGATCCCGGAAGAAAGCGGTAAATACGGGGAACGCCATCGCGATTGTGCATGTAGACGTTTCTGCCCGCATCCCTGAACGCATGATACAGGGCAAGCTGGGAACCAATGCCATCCCCATCAGGGCTGCAATGGGTCGTCAGCACAATACCGCGCGCCACGCGAATCGCTTCACGGGCCTGATCCCAATCCGTCATCCCGATTTCTCTTCCAGCGAATGCAACAAACGAATCATATCGCCGCCCTCTTCTATGGATTGATCCCAGCAGAACAGCAGTTTTGGCAAACGCCGTTTCGGCATGGCTCGGCGCAATTCGTGGGAAAAATACGCCGCAAGATGGTTCAAACGATCAATGCATACATCCCTGGCGCCTTCATCGGGCTTATGGACCCAGACACGCACTGACTGGCCGCCATGCGTAGGCTCGACCCACGTGATGCACATGCCAAAAAGACGAGGATCGGCAATATCCCGTTGCATAAGCGTGGAAAGCAGGCGTTTGATATCGGCATACAGGCGCGCCTGCGCAGGGCGTATATTCAATCGGGACATGGCTATAGCGTAGCCGCAACTTCCTCAATGACGTAAAACTCGAAACTGTCTCCGGCTTTGACATCATTAAACTTTTCAATGCCGATACCACATTCATACCCGTTCTTCACTTCCTTGACATTATCCTTGAAACGCCTGAGTGAAGCCAGTTTCCCGTCATAAATCAGTATGCCTTCACGCAATACGCGAACATGGGCGTCGCGGGTGACAAAACCGTCATTGACATAACAACCGGCAACAGCACCGGCTTTCGGCACCTGGAACACCTCGCGCACTTCGGCGCTGCCGATCACTTTTTCCCTTTCCTTCGGCGCCAGAACGCCGGCCATCGCTGCTTTCATGTCATCGATGGCATCATAGATGACCTTGTAAAAGCGCACATCCACACCTTCTGCCCCGGCCAGTTTCCTGGCCTTGGCCTCAGGCCGGACATTGAAACCGACAATAATGGCATTCGATGCCGAAGCCAGCATGACATCCGATTCGGTAATACCGCCAATAGCCCTGTGTACGACATTCACCCGAACCTCATCGGTTCCGGCCAGGGCCAGGGATTCCGCCATGGCCTCAACCGATCCGGTGACATCGCCCTTGATCAGCACATTGACTTCCCTGGTCTTATCACCCTGAGCTGCCGCGAACAAATCCTCCATGCTGACCTGTTGCTCTTGTCTGGCGCTGTTTTGCCGCTGCATATCCTTACGGTAACTGATGATTTCACGGGCCTGTCTTTCGCTTTCGACCACCACGATTTCCTGTCCTGCTTCAGGCACCGATTCCAGCCCCAGTAATTCAAACGGGATGGATGGGCCCGCGGTACGGTGCTGCACGCCATTCTCATCCTCAATAGCGCGAATATGTCCCATGACAGAACCAACCACCACAATATCGCCCTTTTTGAAGGTTCCGTTCTGCACCAACACCGTTGCCGCCGGACCACGACCTTTATCCAGCCGCGATTCAATCACCACGCCGCGGCCACGGAGATTCGAATTTGCTTTCAATTCAAGCACTTCAGTTTGCAATGCCAGCATTTCAATCAAATCATCAAGGCCTTCACCGGTCTTGGCCGACACGTTGACAAAGATGGTATCGCCGCCCCAGTCCTCGGACACGATGTTATGCTCGGCCATCTGGCGTTTAACCATCTCCGGATCGGCGTCCTCTTTATCCATCTTGTTCACGGCCACGATGATTGGCACCCGGGCGGCGCGTGCATGATTAATGGCCTCCACGGTTTGTGGTTTAACGCCATCATCCGCTGCAACCACCAGTACCGCCACATCGGTCAACCGGGCTCCGCGCGCACGCAAACCCGTGAATGCCTCATGACCCGGGGTATCAATGAAGACAACGCGATCCCCGCTTTCCAGCTTCACCATGTAAGCGCCAATATGCTGGGTAATGCCCCCCGCCTCGCCCTCGGTCACGTTGGCCTGGCGCAGCGCATCCAGGATCGAGGTCTTGCCATGATCCACATGTCCCATCACCACCACAACTGGCGGCCTTGGCTGCAACAGGGATTCATCATCCTCTTTCGCATCAATCAGTACGTCTTCAACAGCGGCTTCATTAATTCGCTTGGGCCTGTGGCCAAATTCTTCGACAATCAATATGGCCGTATCCGCATCGAGGCTTTCATTCACCATGGTGCTAACGCCCATGGCGGAAAGCGTTCTAAGCACATCCGCGCCCTTAATGGCCATACGGCTTGCAAGTTCAGATACGATAATAGTTTCAGGAACCTCAACCTCACGCACCACGAAATCCGCATCATCCTTGGTAATGGTCGTTCTGCGGCGGCCTCCACGAGCCAGACGCGCCATGCGCTCTTCCTCTTCCTCCGTCAACACCTCATGACGCTTCTCCGCATAGGCGCGCCGCGCCGCCTTCTCCGACGGAGACAAGCGCCGCCGCTTGAAGGAACCCTGCGCCCCCTGAGGTCTGCGCCGCTGTCCTCCGGCCTGCGCCCCCGGAATTTCGGGAGCAACGGCAACGGACGGCGCTCTTCCGGGTGCTGGCGCAGCGGGTTTTGCACCCTGCTGTGGACGTTTATTGCGCCCCGCCCGTTCGCTTCTGATACTTGCCTCAATATCTTTCAGGGACGACTTCGGCGCCTTGGCCGCCGCAATCTGGGCGGGCGTCGGCCCCCGGCGAATAGTCGTGCGTGGCCCACCCGTGCGAGCGCCTCTCGTCGAGGGTTGCCTGCCTGAAGGCTGTGACCTGGAAGGCTGTGACCTGGAAGGTTGTGACCTGGAAGGTTGTGATCTGGAAGGCTGTGATCTGGAAGGTTGTGACCTGTTTACCGTCCGCTTTTTGTCCGCGTCTGATCCTTCGGATGCGGCGCTTGCCCGCTTGGCTTCCAATGCTTTTGCGGCACGTTGAGCCGGCGATTCCGCAGGCCTGGAAACAGCATCGGATCGTTGTGGCAAACCAGGTGAAACTACCGTACGCAAGGCCTTGCGTCTGACCTCAACCTGAACCGTACGTCCCCTTCCACCCGTCTTCCGCCCCGTTTTTCCCTGACCCGCGACAATCGGTTTGTTCAGCGTCAGCGTGCGGCTTCCGGGCTTGGCGGGTGCGACCTTCCGGCCACCCTGCCGGAGCGCGCCGGATATTTTTTCGCGATCTTCCGCCGTCAGCATACTGGTGGGGCCGCTAACGGCCACGCCACAATTACGTGCAACCAACTGTAATTCGGAAAATTCAACATTCAATTCCCTGGCTAGATCAAGGATACGCATTTTCACCATCTGTCACTTACTCCGTATTCAATCGTGGCGGCTTCATCAATAACTGATCATACCACAGGCAGTATTGCCGCCATTTTTTACTTGCCCGCGTATCATCCATTGCCAACACCGACAATTTATCCACTTCCAGAAACCCGGCCAGAAGGGCTGAATCTCCGAAGGAACTACAAACTGTTTTCAATCCCGCGCTCTCACGCCTGGCGCAGGCGTCGCCTATCTGGCGCTTCAGCGCCTCACCCGCATCCGTTGCCAGCATAATCAGCATCGGAGTCTTTCCCCACATGCGATGCATCACCGCATCACGTCCGATATTCATGCACGCGCGTCCGCGGCGAACATATTGCCGACACAAATGCAAAAGCGCTACCACCAAACGCCGGCGCAGTTCATCCGCCTGCCCCGTCCCGGATACCCTGCCTTTCCATGCTGCGCGTAAATGTTTGTCGTGCAAGCGTTGCAAACATTCACCGCACACATATGCACCCCGACCCGGGGCTTTCCGCAACACATCAGGCCAAACCTGACCTTCCTCATCGCATACCAGCCGCAACATATCACTTTTTCCGTGCGATTGCCGACAACTCGTGCAACGCCGTCGCGCCTCCATGATCAGTCAAACCAGCCGCATGCCCCTCTGGCGGCAAGAATCAATGCCTCCAGTTGCTCGCGGGACACGCCTTCCACGCCTTCCAGATCATCCACCGCGGCATCAGCCAGCGCTTCCGCCTTGCCGATACCGTGAGCCGCGAGCTGATCAGCCAGAACATCCGTCATCTCCGGCAACTGCCTCAGGCTGTCCTCAATCTCCGCCCGCTCGTTTTTACCAAGCGCCTGTTGCAACAAAACATCGCGTGCGCGATTTTGTAATTCATGCGCGGTTTCCTCATCCAGCGCATCAATAGCGGTCAATTCCTCAACGGAACAGTAAGCAAGATTTTCCAGAGAAACAAACCCTTCATTACAAAGTAATGTGGAAAAACTCTCATCGATATCAAGCAGTTCCTCAAATGCGGACCTGGCTGTGTCGACTTCAGCAGCGCGTTTCTCACGCTCCTCGCCCGCAGTCATGATTTCAATATTCCAGCCACTCAGCTCGGAAGCCAGGCGGACATTTTGCCCCCTGCGCCCAATCGCAATCGCGAGTTGATCTTCAGCCACGGCAACCTCAATGGTGTTATTTTCCTCATCCACCATCACACGAACAATCTCGGCCGGGGCCAATGCATTCACCACAAAGGTCACCGTATCCGGCGTCCACTCAATGATATCAATCTTCTCACCATGCAATTCATTCACGACAGCCTGCACGCGCGCACCTCGCATGCCCACGCAAGCACCGACGGGATCAACCGCGGCATCGTTCGAAATAACGGCGATCTTGGTACGTGAACCCGGATCGCGGGCAATCGCCTGAATTGTCACCAGTCCATCGGCAATTTCCGGAACCTCCTGCTCAAACAAACGCTGCACCATGCCCGCATCCGAACGGGATATGAACACCAGCGGACCTTTGGGCTGATTACGAACCTCACGCAAATAAGCGCGTATCCGATCTCCCTGACGATAAGATTCGCGCGGCAGCAAGTCCTCGCGGTACATCACCGCCTCGCCACGTCCCAAATCGACATAAACATTCCCTCGTTCAACGTGCTTGACGATACCGGTAATCAATTCCCCCACGCGAGGTTCATACTCGGCCACCACCCGATCCCGTTCGGCTTCACGGATCTTCTGGTTGATCACCTGTTTGGCTGTCTGAGCAGCAATACGTCCCAAATCGATAGGCGGAAGGGGTTCCCTGAACTCCGTGCCGATTTCCGCATTCGCATCCAGTTTCCTGCCCTCTTCAAGCGTCAGCTCATTGAGTTCATCTTCCACTTCCTCCACAACCGTACGTACGGAATACAGACCCATTTCTCCTGTTTCACGGTCAATTCTGGCTTCCACATGCTTATCGCCATAGGTGCGCCGGGCGGCTATTTTAATGGCCTGCTCCATGGCTTCAATCACCAGATCCTCTTCAACGCCTTTTTCGCGCGCCACGGCTTGTGCAACCTGTAACATCTGAATATTCATCAAACTATCCTCACCTGCTCTGTTTTTTCTTTTTTTTGGCACGGTTCCATTCAACCGTACGCACAATTCTGACCTCTTCACTCACGGCAATCTCATGCTCGCTTCCCTGTGCATCCCGAATACGAACGCCACCATCACAAGGGCCAAGATTCTCTCCCGTGAGATGCGATCCGTCTTCAAAACATACCTGTAACATTTCACCGGCATGCCGATTGAAATCGGCTTCGTTGACAAGCGGCCAGTTCAGCCCCGGCGAACTCACTTCCATACGGTAATGGCCCCGGATTAAATCCTCCGCGTCAAGCTGGAGAGACAATGCCCGGCTGATGCGTTCAAGATTCTCAAAAGGAACTCCGCCCGCCTGATCAATCACCACCCGTAGCAACTGCTGATGGTCGCCGCCGCCGATGCTCACCTTTAACACATCCACGCCCATTTCCCGGGTCACAGGCGTCAGCAATACATGGATCTTCTCTGTAATCAATTCAGCCTGCTCCAAAAAAACAAAAAAGCGAGCCGCAGCTCACTTTTAACATCTCCCAACATTGGCGAAGACTAGGCCTCAAACAAGCAGAGAGCAAGCGCCTGGTTCATGAATCGCCGGAATGATCGCACAGGGACTTTGCTCGCAACGGCTTCCTGGGAAGCGCATGCACCTGGCGACGAACCTGGATCGCAAAGATGACCCCGCCCGGGTGGACGGGAAGCCCGGCCGCTGCCAGGGCGCTGATGACCCAGGTATTGCAGGTGTAAAAGGCGTCATAACGGTTCGAGGCCTTGTAAAACTCGCTGGTAGCGGTGGCGCCCGATCCCAGCGGCTGCGCTCTGCCCGCCGGCGTGTAGGCAAACTGCCGGGCAAGCCAGCTCCCGAGGCGATCCACCCGTGACGAATTCAGATACAGGGCGGTGGCCTTCGACCCATACCGGCGCCCGGGATCGGCCATCCCCGTGGCCACAACATAAATCACTGCCGGCGACGGCGAAAGGATGGCATGAACAGCATTACCGATCGTCGGATTCGGCGCCATATAAAAAGCCTGATTGCCAAAACCGAATACAAACCAGCACGCCCCCGGATAACGCTTGCGAAGAAACGCGGGCGCCACCCTGTTCGGCACGACCAATCCGGTGTGCCAACCGAAATCTACCGAATAGATCCGGGTGGACGGCCCGGCCCACGCTGGCGCCGGGCTAAGCCCGATCGCCAGCAAAGCGATTGACAAGACCCGGCCGTACATCACACGAGGCGGGACAGATCCCGGATATTGAATCACGGGCTCTCCCGTATCCCGATGTCTTGCCGGCCAAAGAAAATTCGTATGTCATTCCGCCCAACTGATCAGGCGAGCATCGGGAAAATCGTCCACGTTTTCCAGCCGTATTTTTATGGCTGTCTCCGCCATCAGGATCGGGGCGCGCTCCGGCCACTCGATGATGGTAATCCAGGGCGGCTGAAAATACTCCCGCACCCCCAGCATCCCGATCTCTTCAGGCGATTCCAGCCGATACCAGTCCATATGCGCAACCTTGCATCCATTCCCCGCATATTCCTGAATGAGCGAAAAAGTCGGACTCGGCATTGCTTCGTCGGTAACGCCCAGGGCGCGCATCAATGCGCGCGCAAACACACTCTTTCCCGCGCCCAGTTCTCCGGAAAGCGCCACGCAATCGCCCGAATTTAACGACTCGGCAAAATCAACGGCAAAGGCGCGGGTTTCCACCTCGTTGTTCAAACGAATTTGCATGAAGCGATTACGAATCGTTAACGGGGTGGCGTTGCGCCAGCGCCTTGATCACCTCATGTTGGGTGATCACGCCTTCAATGGTATCGCCATCAACCACGGGCAGGCAGTGCATGTCACTGTCATGCATCATGGCAGCAATGTCATTCAGGCTGGTCTCAGGCGCAACAGTCTGGACAGGACTGGTCATCAGATCGCCTGCCGTGAGCGCCTGCATACGCGCCAGTTCACGCTCAAAACGGCCTTCACCCAAAGGAATTACCATATCGAAGATAGCGATGGCTGTGGGAACATGCAATCTGGCCTGTTGATCCAGCATGTCAGATTCGGTAATCACTCCCTGTAATCGCTGCTCTTCATCCACGACGAGTAAACCGGAGATATCCGTCTTCGCCAGCTTCGAAATAACCTCATTCACCGGCGTGTCCACGTCGCAATGCGGTGGATCAAGGTTCATAATATCACGGGAAGTAAGCATATTGCATCTCCTTATGTTTTAATTCCGCTCACAAAATCAGGCTTTGTGGTAAATCTCGCTGCCTTGATCCACAAATTGTTCAGACTGTTCAGCCATGCCTGCCTCAAGCGCATCGCGCGTTTCCAAACCATGCTCCCTGGCATAATCACGTACATCCTGCGTGATCTTCATGGAACAGAATTTCGGCCCGCACATCGAGCAAAAATGCGCCACCTTGGCGCTATCCTTGGGTAACGTTTCATCATGATAGGCGCGCGCGGTATCCGGATCGAGCGACAGATTGAACTGATCCTCCCAGCGAAACTCAAACCGCGCCTTGGACAATGCGTCATCACGTTGCTGCGCCCCCGGATGCCCCTTGGCCAGATCGGCGGCATGAGCGGCAATTTTATAGGCCATCACGCCATCTTTGACGTCCTGCTTGTCGGGTAACCCCAGGTGTTCCTTGGGGGTGACATAACAAAGCATCGCACAGCCATACCAGCCAATCTGCGCGGCGCCAATGGCGGATGTAATGTGATCATAGCCCGGAGCGATGTCGGTCGTCAGCGGACCCAGTGTATAAAACGGCGCTTCATAGCAGTGTCTGAGTTCCTCATCCATATTCTCTTTAATCATCTGCATCGGCACATGCCCCGGTCCCTCGATCATGGTTTGCACATCATGTTCCCAGGCAATTTTCGTAAGCTCGCCCAGTGCACGCAATTCACTGAACTGAGCCTCGTCGTTGGCATCGGCAATAGCGCCGGGACGCAAGCCGTCGCCCAGCGAGAAAGACACATCATAAGCTTTCATAATGCCACAAATGTCCGCAAAATGCGTATAAAGAAAATTTTCCTCATGATGGGCCAGACACCACTTGGCCATAATCGAACCGCCACGTGATACGATACCCACCAGCCGTTTGGCTGTCAGCGGCACATGACGCAACAATACGCCGGCATGAATGGTGAAGTAATCCACCCCCTGCTCAGCCTGCTCAATCAGGGTGTCGCGGAACATTTCCCATGTGAGTTCCTCGGCCACGCCATCCACTTTTTCCAGTGCCTGATAAATCGGCACGCTTCCAATCGGTACGGCGCTGTTTCTGATAATCCACTCGCGCGTTTCGTGGATATTCTTGCCGGTGGACAAATCCATGATGGTGTCCGCACCCCAGTGGGTCGCCCACGCCATCTTTTCGACCTCGTCTTCAATGGAAGAGGTGATCGCCGAATTGCCAATATTACCGTTAATTTTAACGAGAAAATTGCGGCCGATAATCATCGGCTCCAGTTCGGGATGATTGATGTTGGCCGGGATAATGGCGCGCCCTTTCGCTATCTCATCACGCACAAACTCCGACGTGATGATACGCGGAATGACCGCACCCCATCCCTGTCCCGGGTGTTGGCGGGTGATTTCACGCAGATGTTCACGCTGCTGATTCTCACGAATTGCCACAAATTCCATTTCTGACGTGACGATACCCTTGCGCGCATAATGCATCTGCGAGACATTGGCATTTTCTTTAGCGCGGCGCGGTTGACGCAAGTGTGAAAAACGCAGGGCGTCCAGGCGCTGATCCGTGCGCCGTACGCGCCCATATTCCGAACTTAAATTTTCCAGTTTTTCGGTGTCTCCACGTTCTTCAATCCATGTAGCGCGAATCGGCGACAACCCTTTCCGCAAATCAATATGCACGTCGGGATCACTGTATGGCCCGGAGGTATCGTAAACCAGCACCGGGGCGTTTTCCTCCTCGCCAGCGAAGGTCCGCGTCGGCGACAGCGCAACCTCACGCATCGGCACGCGAATATCAGATCGCAACCCTTCGATATATATTTTGTGTGAATTCGGAAAACACTTTTGCGCATCCATATCTTGCACATGGCGTATCTCTGATGAGGTTTCTGGCATACTCGTATTGCCTCCAACGGATTATCGAACAGGGCACCAACTATACCCGGCCTCCGTTGTTAGTATACTGCCGCTATGACATACTCCATACCCTGTCTTTCTTCGGCAACCTCTGAACTGCAAAAATCAGGATATTCGATGGCCTGGCGTCGAGACTGGAGCGTTCTTAAAGCTTCAGGATCGGGCGTCCGGGAATATCTGCAAGGCCAAATCACCCAGGATATGGGTCATCTCACTCGCAAACGGGGCATCCATGCATGCGTACTCACGCCGCGGGGTAAAGCCGTGAGTGAGCTGTACATCCTTGAAGGAAAGGACGATGAACTCATCCTGCTCGCGCCCTCTGCCTATGCCGTTCCCGCGGTCGCCCGGTTACGGCAATTTACATTGGGATATCCATTGCGCATCGGTGTCGTGGATGCATGCGGCGTGCTTGAAATTCAGGGTGCGCAGGCAACGGAAAAACTGCGACAGCTTGGTTTGCCATGCACGGAAAGGGAGTGGCTAACGACCCGCCATGCCGGTGATCTCCATACGCTTGCGATGCCGGAAAAGCCGCACGGCTTCTGGTTGATTGGCGGCACCCCGGAACTGGAAACGATTGTGCGTTCAAACATGCTGGATAACGGTGATATCGAAGCGACGCGTATTCTTCGGGGCATCCTCCGTTTTGGAACGGACTGGGATGAGAAGATTTATCCCATGAATGCCAATTTGATCGAATTCGATGGCGTAAGCTTCGATAAAGGCTGTTATGTAGGTCAGGAAGTGACCAGCCGCATGCACTGGCGGGGCGGCATCAAGAAACGATTTTACCGCGTCAAGCTCGCGAACGCGCCGGATGCACTGCCGTGTCCGGTATTAACCACGGCCAAAATTGGCATGCTGACCAGTGCGGCAGCGGATGCGGAAGGCGTCTGCTTTGGCATTGCGCATTTACCGATTGACGTAGCCGAATCGGATGTGTCCTTATCGCTGGAGAATGGTGCGGAAGTCAATATTATTGAAGTCTGTCACGCCTGATAACTTCCTGCGAAGTCATCAGGCCGATGCGCGCTCATCCACCCGGAGTTTCGCAATTGGCTTAACGTTCCTGCTTCGAAGCGCTGACATTGCCATAAAAAGCGATCCCGGTTTTCTCATCTTCATCAAGCAGAACCCATGCATCAATACCCTGCGCCGTGTCCGGCACGCTGGACATGGGAATAATCGCGGTCAACCTGAGATCCTTGCCATGGCCGATCTCAATAATTTTGCAGAGACCGCCAAGGGCATAAGACGTATTATCCGGCGAGCTTTCATCCTGAAAACTCAACTGGCAATTGATGCCAAAATCCCCCAGCTTCCCCTTCTTTTCACGTAAAACATCCTGTTGGATATTAATGACATCGCCATCCACAGCATCCGCCGTATGCGATATGAACAACACCTGCACCCCATCCATCGCCTTGATGAAATCGCTAAACTTTCCCAGCACAATTGCGTCATACTCGAAATCGGGATTGATTTTCTGGAAGGCCGCGAAATTCACATTCCTGGCGCCTCCCGCCATGGCCGAACTCACCGCTGTCCCAATCAGCGACAGGGCTGCAACGAGCATTGCCGTCCATTTGAGATATTTATTCATTCTCCACCCTCCTGAAAACCCGTGCTTTACCCGTGATTCAAAACCGCATTGCAAACCTTAAAGGGCGCGAATATCCTTGATCGCCTCTTCCATCATCTGGTCGATTTTTAACTGCATGGCGCGGCGCATGCGATCCACGTTTTTCTTCGGCATGCCTGCCTTCTCCAATGCACCCAGATCCTTCATGCTGGCCATGGCATCCTGTAATTTTTTCAAAACCAGGCGAATTCGCTGCATTTTTCCACTTGTACCCTGTTCAGATGCATGGGCGGCGCGTATAAGCAAGCCCCCCGCTGATGCGGGAAACTGTACTGTGGTAACAGCGAGCATCAAAAACACTCCCAAAGCAACCATAACTGTTCGCATTGGCACCTCCCTTCTGTTGGCAGCCCCCCGGACGCCACTATTATATTATACGCCCTGATGGCGAAGGAACAAGGCACGGTAGCGTATCGTAGCCGGGACAGCAAGCGGGATCGCCTGCTATGCTACGCGCTCATGAAGCGTTATCTCATCAAACGTCTGGCTGGAATGATTCCGTTGCTCTTTGGCATCACCCTCATTTCTTTTGCCATCATGCATGTGGCGCCTGGCGAACCGACCGCCATCGGACAGGCATTCAATCCCAAGGTATCTACCGCGGACATTAACCGCCTGCGCGCCTACTACGGCCTGGACCAACCTTTATATATTCAATACTGGGACTGGCTTAAGCGTTTGGCGGTACTTGATTTCGGCCAGTCCTTCGCCGCGGATCACCGTCCTGTTCTCGACAAGATTACCGAACGCATGCCCATCACCATCGGGATCAACACGCTGGCCATGGCCTTTATTTTTCTCATTGCCATTCCCATTGGCGTGCTTTCCGCGGCGCACCGGGATTCGTGGTTCGATCGTGGCATGACCGTACTGGTGTTTATCGGGTTTGCCATACCCTCCTTCTGGCTGGGACTTTTACTGATGATTACGTTCGGCGTGCAACTTTCATGGCTCCCCATTTCCGGTATCCACGATTATGACTGGCGCCAGATGGGATTCTGGCAACAACAGGGCGATCTGGCCAGGCACCTGCTGTTGCCCGTCTTTGTTTCCGCGATTGGAGGCCTTGCCGGCATGAGCCGCTTCATGCGCAGTGGCATGCTGGAAGTCATTCGCGCTGATTACGTGACCACCGCACGGGCCATGGGCGTGCCGGAATCGCGTATCCGTTATCGTTATGCGCTGAAGAATGCGCTGATCCCCATTGTCACCCTGCTCGGTCTTTCGATCCCCGGTCTGATCGGAGGTTCGGTGATTGTCGAACAATTGTTCTCGATCCCGGGGATGGGCCTGCTGTTTTACGGCGCTGTTCTGGCGCGTGATTATCCGTTGGTTATGGGTATTACGGTCATTGGCGCGGTATTAACGTTATTGGGCAACCTGTTGGCTGATCTTGCTTACGCATGGGCTGATCCACGCATCCGCCATGGAAGCGGAAGATGAAACATCCCCTGATGCTGACAGGCGCGCTGATCGTCGCCACCGTCGCTGTTCTGGCAGTGCTGGCCCCCTGGCTTGCGCCCTACGATCCTTCGGCCATTGATGTGCGGTCCATTCTGCTTCCACCTTCGTGGAACCACTGGTGTGGAACGGATACGCTGGGCCGTGATGTATTTTCCCGCATGCTGTTCGGTGCAAGAGTATCCTTATCGGTAGGATTCGTAGCCGTAGGTATCTCCATTGCGGTCGGCGTGATGCTGGGCGCCATGGCCGGTTATGCGGGAGGACGCACGGATGCAATCATCATGCGCGCTACGGACATGGTGCTTTGCTTCCCTACATTTTTTCTAATCCTGGCGGTCATCGCCTTTCTCGAACCTTCTATCTGGAATATCATGATTGTCATTGGCCTGACGTCATGGATGGGCGTAGCCCGGCTGGTTCGGGCGGAGTTGTTATCCCTGCGTGACCGTGAATTTGTGATCGCCGCGGAAGGTCTCGGCGTTTCAGCGTTCCGCCTCATCTGGCGTTATCTACTGCCCAATGCCATGGGTCCGATCCTCGTGTCCGCCGTACTGGGTATTGCCGGAGCAGTGCTCATCGAGTCGGGCCTCTCTTTTCTTGGACTCGGCGTGCAGCCGCCTGATGCATCCTGGGGAAATATCCTGACCGAGGGTAAGGACAACATTCAGATTGCATGGTGGCTATCACTCTATCCGGGAATGGCCATATTGTTGACCGTGCTGGGCTATAATCTGTTGGGTGAGGGCCTGCGGGACATGTTCGATCCCCGCCTTAGAGGTCGGCATTGATCCTCAAAAATGACCGGCATTACCTTAATATCGCCTTGCAGCAGGCCGAAATGGCGCGGGATATCAATGAAGTTCCTGTCGGCGCCGTATTGGTAACAAAGAATGGTCGGGAGTTTACCGCGCACAATGCGCCGATCTCGCTGCACGACGCTTCCGCACACGCGGAAATGCGCGCCATCCGTGCTGGCGGTAAAGCGATGAAAAATTATCGTCTGGTCGGTAGCACCCTTTACGTCACGCTGGAACCCTGCCCCATGTGCGCCGGGGCCATCATCCACGCACGCATCAAGCGGGTTGTCTATGGCGCCAAAGATACCAAAACCGGCGCGGTTGAATCAGTCTATCAGATACTGTCCGACCCCCGGCTGAATCATCAGCCGGAAATCACGGGCGGTGTCTTGTCCGAGGCATGCGGCATCATGCTGCGGGCGTTTTTTCGCCGGCGCAGGTAGTCATCCGCACGGCGAGCATTGCAACGGCCGCGGCGGGATTATCGTCGCCCAGCATCGTATGCAGTGATCCGAACTTCTCTTGTTGATAGACGGCTTCTTTCTCCCCCCGCAACAGGGGCAACACCGATTGGACAATATTTTCCACGGTCGCTCTCTCCTGAATCAGTTCGGGCATCACGGCCCTCCGCAACAGAATATTGGCAAGACCGACATAAGGCACGCGCACAACCCTCCTGCCCATGAATGCCGTCAGGGGCGTGGTGCGGTAAACCAGTACGGTCGGCACATTCCACAGCGCCAGTTCCAGTGTTGCCGTACCGGACACGGCAATGGCCGCATCCGCCCGCAACGCGAAGCCTGACGTCGCCCGGTCAACCGGAACAGCACCTTCCCCGAGCAACGGATCCAGCAATGCTTTATCCACGCCCGGCGCCAGCGGAACGACGCAGCGCGCTTCGGGGAATCGGCGTTGAACAGCTTTCCACGTCTCCGCCAACAAGGGTATATGGTGAGCCAGTTCAGAAGGTCGGCTACCCGGCAATATGGCGAGCACAGTCGTCTCTTCCGGCCATCCCAGACGTCGCCTGAATTCCACCCTGCCCCAACCCCGCGCACACGCGGCAGCACTGGGATTCCCGACATAGTGAGCTGCAATATCACGTTTTCCAAACCATTCAGGCTCAAATGGAAGAATACACGCCAACTGGTCCTGAGAATCTTTCAAACGTTTCACACGCCATGATCCCCAGGCCCAAAGCTTGGGTGCGATGTACTGCAGCACAGGAATGCCAAGCTTTCGCAATCGCGCACCCAGATTGATGTGAAATCCCGGAAAATCCACCAGTATGGCGATATCGGGCCGGTTATCATCGGCCCATTCAAGCATTTCGTTTCTGATACGCCGAATACGTGGCAATGCCTTCAAGACATCACTCACGCCCATCACATTCAACTGTCCCATGTCAATCAGCGTTTCACAACCCGCATGCCTCATGGAAGGACCGGCAATGCCGAATATTTCGGCATGATCGCATCCGGCATGCAAATACCTGATGACGGCAGCCGCGTGCATATCCCCCGACGCTTCACCGGCGCTAATCAGAATACGCATTCATCAATGCCTGTAAAGCGTACTCCGTTTTCCTTTCCAATCATCAACAAGCCATGTTCAATCCTTGTGCTCACCTTTGTCGTTGTCCTCCCAGAACTTCCAGCTACTGTGTTTGCTTTCATCCTTGTCTTCGGCATCGGCATCCTTTCCATCATCTTTTTCCGCGGCCAGCAAGTAACCATTGCCCGCGTCGATTTTGAGTTTGGTTTCCTTTCCCTTTGAACCAATCACTTCAACCTCCCAGATAAGGTAACCATTCTCGTCCTCCATTTCGGTTTTTACCACCTTTCCGGGCAGGGCGGTGGTTGCAATACGCGCAGCCCCGCTGGAAGTGATTCTGGCCTGAGAAGCCATGGCTCGCTCATCATCATCCTTGATTTTTATCGACCCCGCCCGCACCTCGGCGGGCAACTGTTCGAGGGCGACAACGCCTTTAACCGCAAAACCCTTGAAGGCTCGATCCCCGGCAGTACCCGCCAGCGCCGCCAGACTGCCACCTGTAAGGATGCCGGTAACCGCAATGGCGATAAATGTTTTCTTTACTGTGTTCATGGTTTTCTCCTGAGTGTTAAATAAATTAACGCCACTACCGGCGCGGTAGACAGATTACGCCAACAGACCTTGTACCAAGCTTTCCTGAACATTACCGATTGGTATGGTTCCCGCAGGAGCATCCCAGGAATCTTCCTAGCGGAAAGTCATCCACCCTCTCACGGGAGCCCGTTGTGACACTCAACGCCCCAGTTTTCTCATGATCTCCGGCAGTTGCTCCAAGGCCGCCTGCCGGCCTTTTTCAATTTCCGCTTCCGGATGGGAAAAATCATGCCATTGCGTAAACCCGACCAATGGTTCGATCAGTACATCGGCATACGCTTTTTTATATTGGCGTAAATATAATGACTTGATTCGCGTGGCCCAATCCAGCATGGCGATCACATTTTTTAGTTCTTCATCAGGATGGGGACGCGAACCTACATTCACGGCGATGACAAACTGATTCGCACTGGTCATCATTTTTGCTTCCTCGGCGGCATCCAGAACGGGCAAATCCAGGCGATTGAATAAATCCGACTCCAGAAAGCCTTTGGCCCGTTCAATACATGCCCTGGCATCCGGATCCAGCGCATACATGGCTCCAAACAGCGAACCGATACTGCTACCCACAATCGCATCAGGTTTCAGATCATGCGTTTCCAGCACATCCAGCACCCCAAGATGCGCCAGCCCCCGCCCGCCGCCTCCACCCAGCGCCAATACAAATCCCGTACTCCTCTTACCCAACAGATTTTCCGGCACGTTCACGCCTCCTTTGGCTCCTCCTTTGGCTCCTCCTTTGGCTCCTCCTTTGGCTCCTCCTTTGGCTCCTCCT
>VAOW01028869.1_pt1 | contig 25605 bp, 30 predicted proteins | sample 3393921 | NCBI WGS metagenome assembly VAOW01 (sample SAMN08290428, study PRJNA428436) | hydrothermal vent metagenome | isolation source: Deep-sea hydrothermal vent chimney | place: Indian Ocean: Southwest Indian Ridge | depth 2742 m m | reverse complement strand
TATTCTTTTGACTGATTTGGTGAACAAAATCTTTGCCAGCTTATTTTTGAGTTTTTCCTCCCTGACTTTCTCATTGAAGTTGTGTACATTCATTGCCCCGCTTCATTTCCCCAGATATCCCAGCCTTCCTTTCTCTTCCGGGCAAAGAGTTCCATGTACTTTCTGTCAGGGTACATCTTCTCAATGTGCTTGTAAATCTCCTCAGGTTTTACACTGTGCTTCGTCCTTGGGGCATGGATCACTGATGAAGGCCTGTCCTCTGGCAGTGGTGTACCAATATTCCCACGGGTGCCTATCAGGAGGAGTTCGTGCTGGTTGCGAACATAATACCCCATCCCAACCTCTCTTTTGGTAAGGAGTAAATGTGTGCTTCCTACCTGTAAAACTGAACTTTTTTTCACAGTAAGAGGTGATATGAAATGAAAGGAAAACTAATTAAATTGGATTTGAACAAAATAGATTCATTATTTAATAGCTCAAGACACCAAAATGAAGTCATTGATGGGCTCCATAAAATGATATTCCCTGACTGGGATGAAGTAGAGAAAATGGAAGTATATAAACCCCCGATTTTATAGGAGATTTATAGAAACTTTTATAAGTTGCTATCTAAAAACTAATATATGGGAATTACTCATATTCAGGGTGAACATGAACTGTTGTTTTTTTTTATATCTAACAAAGTAGAAGAGCTTGACTCCTCTTGTATCAATCCTTTACTCAGCGTAATATTAGAAGAAAGGATAGAAAAGAAGAGGCTATCCTATATAATGTAAAGTCTCTTCCTTGGAAGGGGTCTTATACATCTCTGACATCTTTCTTTCATACTCTTCCATCTTGGCAAGTTCCTTCTCCATCGTCTTTATCTGCTCATCAAGTTCCTCGCTTGAAATCTCAATATCAATCAGTTTGCTAAGTACAGATAGAATTGTTTTGGAAGCCTTAGGGTCAGGGTAGTTACCGGGAGTCTCAGCCAGCAGGCATACACTTTTAAATCCATTTTTTTCACCTAATGGAATCAATATTCCTGCAAGGCCCGTGGCACCAAGTGTACCATCAGTAGCCTTGAGAAGCTCAATATTATTTTCATCCAGTTCTTTCTTTCTCTCTTCAGAGTAAACCACACCATAGACTGCAGGCTCTTCAATCTTTTTCCCTACACCATATCCGCCGAGGGTATATATCTCTTTAACTCCTACTTCTCTGCAGAACTCAGTTGTAGCCTCAGCCACCTCAAAGTAACTTTCAGGAGAAGTTCCCTGATATATACCTGTGATAATAAAAATTTCTTTTTCCTCATCGAAATATATCTCATTTCTGTGAAGGTCAACAAGATTCTTATCATCATAAACTACCCCGGGCAGTACAACCCCAGGATACAAAAAACTGTTGGAATATATATGTGCTATTTTCCTTGCCTTTGTAGAGTCTATAATCTGCTTACCAGCCATCAAGCCTACCTGCCCAACTCCAAGAAGTCCCTGAATCAGCCTGCCATTCTTAACATTAGGCTTCTCCAAATACTCTATAACCACGCCTTTAACTTTAAAGCCCATAATGATATATTGTTGGATTAAATATAAAAAACTACCTTCCAGTACTGTGCTATTAAACTATTCATCAATCAATTTTGGATATCTTCTTTTGGTATCCCAATCCACCTTGCAGCTCTCGATTTATACATACAGTACTCATCTCCATACAGGCGCTCAAGGTAAGGCTCTTCCAACCGGACAGTGTACAAATGAAGTATTATAACAAATACCACCGTAAGTGCCAAAGCAAGACCTGAGCGTCCTATAAGCGATACTCCAAAAAGCATTAAAGACCATCCAAGAAACTGCGGATTTCTACTCCATTGATATATACCTGTAGTTATAAGCTTTGAAATATCCTGTCCTGTGGACCTGCGCAGGGAACGAAACTCAATCATCCCAGCAGGCAGTATAACAACCCCGGCCACAAAGAGAATCAAACCTCCTGCCAAAGCAAATGTTCTGTTAATCGGTATTGACCACAAACCATATAAAGACGATAGAATCAATGTTAGATGATGAAATCCCCACATAACATACCAGATAAGCAGAAGTTTGCTTGTAAATACACCCCCTCTATCGTAGGTCTTTTTTATCTCTGAAAAGACATATATGCCCAGCATCACCCAGACAGCTATGAAAATAATTAAAACTGCATAGATCCACATCATCTTTTTATCTCCTTTTAGACATGACACCGCCTAAAGTCAGACTGTGTGAAAACCCTAAATTTTGTGAATTTTCTACATTATTTTTCAATTTAGGGGGTGCACTTGTTGTTTTCATGCAAACAAGTAGTTACTGGATTAAACCTTTTATGTGTTAACTATGGAATTGAGTGCTATAAATAAGTTTTTCCTGTTAGAGAGCTAAAAACAAAAAGAGAAATTCTTTACTGTTCTGGGATTGCTTTTTACAAGGCAGGTATCTCTTGCCAAGGTTGCAGAAATTCTCGGAATGTCCAAGGAGGAGTTTTCCCGTATGTTTAATCTCATAGGACTGGAGTATTCCGATTTTGCAAAGCACTGCAGAGTTCGGCTTGGTAATTATTTTATATGCCATCTAACTCATCATATTACAAAGCTTATTCCACATTTCTTCATAAGACAAAGGGTTTGACACAAAGTAACCTTTTGAAATTATAATCTTATCTTTAGACCTTCTTTCAGGATGATTTATTAGATTTTTTAATTTCTCTGAGGATATTGTCTGATAATTGCCGCTATCTTCTACAATCACGATTGGAAAATACTCTTCATTCTCTAACTTTTTTAAGATGGCTGTTTGCCTTTTTGTAAATTTTATACCTATGTTTTCTGTTGTTCTTGGAGTTCTACATAAATCAACCATTTCTTTTAGTTCTATGAATTTTTTCCAATCAAGCACATATATATCAAATGTCCCCTGCCCTAAATTTAATGAGAATATACCTTCTTTTTCAAAATACTCAACCAATCTATTCCTAAACTCTTTTTCACTCACTTCATCACCATCCCTCATCACATCATATAAATTACCTGCCTAATCCCATACAACCCAGATTATATTAAACCTTTTGCAACCTCCCATAACCTCATCATCTTCGCTTTCGTCTCACTCATGGGTGAAATAGAGAGTAATAATAGAATTTTTCTCATCAATCCTGCAGAAACCATAGCGCTCAAACTGCACAATACTGCCAGTCTTTTCCTTCTCAAGAAGCCTCTCCGCAAAACCGGTATCGATACCTTCAGGTTTCACAATCTTAACCTCAATATTACCCTCCTCGGGTAACCAGTGAATAAGCCTTGCCTTTCTTTTTCTTGCTTCTCCTAGCTCAAAGCTCCTGAATATACCTCTGACCTTCTCTCCAACCTCAAGAATTTCAATGTTGAAAGCCCCCATCAATCTTATAAAATTTCCTGGCTTTAAATTTAAGAAATCCCTTGAAGAAATGAGCACTCTTGCTTTGCCAGCATCAGCATTTATAACAAGCCTTCTCTTACCCCTTTCAGGATAATCCGGGTGAAACGGAGCATAATTTTCAACACTCTCCGCATTCTCAACCACAAGAATTTTAGGCTGTGCTACAAAAAAGTATCTATTTGCATCCGGTTCGATAATTGCCCTGTTATAAGAATAGAGATTCTCCCAGGAAAAGTTAATATCACTCTGTTTAACTCCAACATCAAGCATTGTTTTTACTATAGCTTCAGGCTGCAATCCTCTCTTCCTCAGGGCTCTCAGAGTACCAAGCTTTGCATCCTCCCATCCGCTGTAAAGCCCTGCTCTTATACCTTCGCTTATCTTCGAGGTGCTCAAAGCAAGACCTCCAATTTTCAGCCTGCCATAATGGATAAATTCCGGCATTTCCCAGCCAAATGCATTGTAGATAAACTCCTGCTTTCTCGTGTTGACAATATGATCCTTACCCCTAAGCACATGGGTAAGTCCCAGAAGGTGGTCATCCACTGTAACTGAAAAATTCATAAGAGGATAAACTCTCGCCTCAACAAGAGGATGCTTTTTTTCACTTATTCTCATTAAAGGAAATTCCCTCATAGCAGGGTCAGGTAAATCAACTCCAGACTTAAATCTTAAAACAGCATCACCCTCATTAAAATCTGAAAACATCCTCTCGAAATTTTCGAGATTTTTCCTGGATGCGGTGTTTCTATGTGGACACTCAACCTTACCTATCTTCAATTTTTGAAATTCTTCAGCGGTGCATGTACATACATAGATGAAGCCTTTTTCTATAAGCTCCCTTGCATATTTATAGTAAATTTCTAATCTTGAAGACTGAACCACCTCTTTATCCCATTCAATTCCAAGCCATCTTAAATCCTCCCTTATCATATTATAAGCTTTAGGCATAACTCTGGCAGGGTCTGTATCCTCAAACCTGAGAATCAGCTTCCCCCCATAGTACTTTACATATTCACTGTTGAGCACAGCAGCCCTTGCATGACCCATGTGAAGAGGTCCCGAAGGATTGGGTGCAAAACGCATCACCACCTTGCCCTTCTCCACACATTTCAACTCCTGAAGCTTCTGTTCTTTTTTTCTCTCCTTTTCTTCAAAGGTGAAACTCTTAATATATCCCTCTATCTCATCTCTGCTGAGAGAATTAACCTCTTCGATAACCTCCTCGACAACAGGAAATAAATCCTTAACCTTCTTTCTCATATCAGGATTTTCAGCAATCACCTTACCAATAACAGCCTTTGGATTTGCATTGCCAAAATCGAGAGCATTCTTCAGAGCATACTTGAAAATAAGTTCTCTCATCCCTTCACCTTACTTCAACCCTCTGACCATTTCTTATAAGGTATAGATTTTTGTTCAGAATGTAACCCTCACTCTCTGCCAGTTCCGCATAGATTGCCAGCATTTCCAGAGTACCATGAGTTGGTACTATATTCTCGGGCTTTATCATCTTGATAATATCCCTGTGGTCTTCTCTGGCAGCATGCCCGCTGACATGAGCGCCCTTAAAAATTCTTGCTCCCTGCATATTCAGCTTTGTTTCAAGTGTATATCTCTGAGCAACATTTATGGGATTTGGGATTATATCGGCAGAAAAGACAACATTGTCACCCTTATCAATTCTGAAGTCATACTTGTGCTTGACTATTTTTGATAGTAAAGCATCCGGCTCTCCCTGATGTCCTGTAATAATCAGCATATACTCTTCTCTTCCACCCTTGGCAATTTTATTAAGAACCTTCGTTATTGATTTCTGAGCACCATATATCCGCGCATTGTCAGGCAATGAAATAATTCCGGTTCTTTCAGCTATACCCACATATTTCTCCATACTCCTACCTAGAAGTAGAGGTATTCTATCCTGTTCCTTTGCTGAATCTACTGCACTCTGAATCCTTGCAATATGAGACGAAAAGGTTGTAACAATAAGCCCTGCATCTGAATCGCTCTTCTTTATTGTATCTTTAAGCAGATATCTTGCAATACTCTCACTTGGTGTCCTTCCCTCCCTTGCAACTCTTGTGGTTTCAATAACCATCAACTTTACTCCCTCTTTACCAAGCTCTTTAAGCCTTGCATAGTCAGGAGGTTCGCCCAGAATAGGATTATCATCAAGCTTGAAATCATTCATATAAAGGAATTTCCCTTCATTTGAATGCACGACCAGAGCAACAACATCAGGAATACTATGAGTAACCTTAACAAATTCTATACTCATATCTCTTGAAATCTGGAGTACTTCCCCTGCTACAAGAGTATAAATAGGATTTTGACACTTCCCTCTAAACTCCTTTTTCACCAGCTCGATAGTATATGGAGTACCTATTATAGGAGCGGAAGGGTATTTCTTTGCTATAATAGAAACTGCTCCCAGATGGTCAAGATGACCATGACTCAATACAATAGCCTTAATTTTACTTCTAAAGGATTTTATTACACTATCATCAGGAATAATACCCTTTCCTGCCAGTTCCTTATGAGATAATCTGTTCAAATCCGTATCTTCATGGATAAATACCCTATCAAGACGTATACCCATATCAATAATAATAGCATCTTCACCTGACCTAAAAAGGGTCATATTACGGCCTACTTCTTCATAGCCGCCTACACCAATTATTTCCATTATTTACACCTTTTTTAATTTTAATTTTCTTTCATTAAGCCACTCACCTGTGGCACCAGTTAGCACAAAACCAGCTGTTTTCAACTCATAAATGTTTCTGCTTCCCGTCAGAAACATTGCAATTTTAAGTTCATTAATAATTTCTTCGATTTTTATAACCACGTCTTTATAGCTTCTTACTGCTGGTTTTAAAAGGGGAAGGGCAAAACCAGTCAGAGATGCACCAGAGGCTATTGCTCTGGCAGCATCAATACCGGAGCGGAGGCCACCAGTTGCAATAAGAGGTATTGAAACTGAAGATGCACACTCTATCAGACTTACTGCCGTTGGAATGCCCCAGTCCCAGAAAGTTTTTGCAATATTTGAATCTTTAACTCTATAACTTTCAACTGCCGCAAAGCTTGTTCCTCCAAGACCCCCTATATCTATAGCAGAGGCCCCTGCCTTCTCAATAAGCATTGCTTCTTCCATCGCAATCCCTGCTCCTGTTTCCTTAACAATCAAAGGCACAGATAGCTCGGAGGATAACTCTTCAATAGTTTCAAGACAGCAGGAAAAGTTTAAATCCCCCTCCTTCTGCACAGCCTCCTGCAGTGGGTTGAGATGAAGAGCAATAGCATCAGCTTCAATCATATCAACAGCTCGCTTAGCTTCCTTTACTGTATAACCTCTACAGAACTGCACAGCTCCAAGGTTGGCAATCACAAAAGCATTGGGAGCCTTCTCCCTCACCACTTTATATGTATACTCAAAACTTTTATCCTCAATAGCAGCTCTCTGGCTACCAACACCTATAGCAATGCCAAAATTCTCTGCAGCCTCTGCAAGATTTGCATTTATTTTTAAAGCTTTCTCATGACCCCCTGTCATAGCAGCAATAACAATAGGTGAGGAAAGTTTTCTGCCAAGAAAGTCAGCTTCAAGCTCAATATCTCTGAAGTCAATCTGAGGTAGACATCTGTGAACCAGCTTTATATCCTCAAAACTGGATTTCACACCACTCTCAACTTTCTCTTTGAGACATATTCTTATGTGGTCAAACTTTCTGCTTTCTGTACTCAATAATAGTTTCCTCCTCTAATAACAGAGCCTTTTACTTTCTCACCTAATAAAACTTTCTTAAGTCTTCCCTCTGAAAGAGCATTTACGATTATTGATTCATAACCCAGATTTGCCAGAGAAACCAGTTCCTCCAGTTTACCCAGCATTCCTCCTGTAACATCTCCTTTCTCAGGAGTCAGCAAGCTTAATATTTCTCTATAATTTTCAGGGTTTATCTCTTCAATCAGCTCTGCATTGCTACTTAACTTCGGGCTCGCTGTAAATATGCCGTCAACATCTGTAGCAAGAATAATTCTATCTGGTTTAAATTCCGGGGTAAGCTTTGAAATTATTCTGTCTCCTGATAGAATACAGAAGCCCATTGCTCTGTCAAGAACAACATCACCATAGAGAACTGGAAAAGTTCCGAGCCTGAGAAAACCCTCAACAATGTTTCTTGAGTAGCTATTTATATACTTATTTTCGGTTATAAAGATCGAAGAAGTTGCAAGAGATATAGCAGGTAAACCTACCTCAACAAGAGAAGCCACAACCTCGCTGTTAAAACTTTGCATTGCCAGCCTTGTTAAAACAAAACCTTCAATCTGATTTCTACTCTTAAAACCTTCGTGCAGTGAATACTTCTCTGCAAGTGGATGTCCGAAGCTACCTCCACCGTGCACTATTATAGCACTTCCGTCAATTCCTTCTTTTAATTCTCTGGCAACTCTACGAAGAACATCCCTTCTCAGAGAGAATTCATTATTTTTTGAAGTCAGAAGACTTCCACCCAGCTTAACAATAATCATAAGTACTCAACTCTCGTTCCTTCTTTTGAAATTTTTGTGACAAAAGCTCTCTTGCCCAGAGCTTTCAGTACCATTTCTCTATTTTCTCTGGCAAGGGCAATCATACATCCTCCACCACCTGCTCCAGTAAGCTTTGCACCTGCTGCACCTGCCTTTATGGCAGAATACACCCTCCTTGATAAAGCCATATTGCCTACTCCCAGTGCATCGAGAAGCGCATTGTTAACCAGCATAAACTTTCCAAGCTTCTGGTAGTCACCATTTACCAGAGCAGTTCGTGCCTCTATGGTAATCTCTCCTATACTTGCAATTATTGGCTCTGCTATATTTGGATATGCTTCCTTAAAAGTTTTAACCTTTGAAACAAGCTCTTTTGTTGACCGTTTCATTCCAGTACATCCAACAATCAATGAAATATCCTGCCTGATTTCAACCTTTTCTATAGCTTTTCCGGGACGTATGAAAAGCACACCACCCAGGGCTGACGTTGCTGTGTCAGTAGGAGAAGCTGAGCCTTGTACCTCCAGCTCAACTCTATGCCCCAGAGCGGCAAGCTTACCTTTTTTAATATCTTCTCCTGCTATATAATAAGCAGCCTTAAGTACAGCAACACTTATTGCAGCACTTGAACCCAATCCTGAAGCTCTGGGTATCTTCGAATCTATTTCAATGGAAATGCCAAAGTTCATACCAAGGATGTCAAAGGCTATTTTTAAGGCTCTGAGAATATACCTGAACTCGCCCCTTCTCCTTTTAAGACTTTTAAAGGAAAAAGAAGTTTTTTTCCCCTTTGAAGCTATAACAATCTTCCCTAAACTGTTCTTTTCAGCCTTAACATAAATCCTTCTGTCAATAGCACTGGCTAGAGCAGGAAAACCATAAACAACAGCATGTTCACCAAATAATATCACCTTACCTGGAGAGGATACCAAGACCATGATTAAATAATATATTAGGCCATATAAAAATATACCGTATAATCATTACCTTAAGTTATTAAATTATTTTATCATGTGGATACAGTTTCGACAAAAAGGGTGGAGAATATGATTGAAGTTAGGCTTATAACCCCCACAAATGTCAAAACCTAGGCCATCGACAGCACAAGCGAAGTTGTAGTAATGATTCTGAGAATAGATGATGTAATAGTTGCCAGCAAACTCGACAAAGAAACTGACATACTCCCACAACTAAAGAGGCTGTCCCGTAATCAAAAATACTCTGAGAAATAAGCCAAATTTAGCCTTTATTATCTAAAATAAGCAGTCTCCATATTACTGAGAGTAATTGTAGGACAGCCTCTAAAGTCGTGTGTCTTCTGATATATTTTCATAAAAGTAGAAGTATTAGAGCCAGAAGAATAAGTATCTCCAGACTCTTATTCCCCTTAATATACCATAGCTACTTCTTCCTGATTTCATCCAGAGCACTCTCATCTTCTAGGGTTGAGATATCACCCACATCAATTCTCCCCTCTGCTATGGCCCTTATCACCCTCCTCATAATCTTCCCGCTTCTTGTTTTTGGAAGCTTCTCCACAAAATGAATCTCATCAGGCTTTGCTATGGAACCTATCTCTTTGACCATAAACTCCCTTATCTCTTCTCTAAGTTCATCTCCGGGTATAACTCCAACCTTCATTACAATAAATGCCACAATAGCCTGCCCTTTAATCTCATGGGGTTTTCCAACAGCAGCAGCCTCAGCCACCTGTGGATGGGCAACTAAAGCACTCTCAAGCTCCATAGTTCCAATCCTATGGCCTGAGACATTCAGAACATCATCTATTCTACCTAGAATCCAGAAGTAGCCATCCTCATCCTTTCTCGCTCCATCGCCAGTAAGATAACAACCCTTGAATTTACTCCAGTAGACATTCACATATCTATCTGGGTCACCATATATTGTCCTGAGCATTGAAGGCCATGGTTTCTTCAGCACAAGATAGCCACCCTCATTTAATCCCACAGACTCTCCATTCTCATTAAGAATATCTGCTTCCGTTCCAGGAAAAGCCTTACCGGCTGAACCTGGCTTCATGGGGAGTATCCCAGGTAATGTCGTAATAAATATCATCCCTGTCTCAGTCTGCCACCAGGTATCAACTATAGGACAATTCTCTTTTCCAATAGTTCTATAATACCAGCGCCATGCCTCAGGATTTATTGGTTCTCCCACAGTACCTAAAAGGCGAAGAGTGGAGAGGCTATGTTTTTTTATATATTCATCTCCAAGGCGCATGAAGTATCTTATAGCTGTAGGGGCAGTATAGAACACATTCACACCATACCTGTCAATAATATCCCACCAACGTCCAGGTGAGGGGTAATCAGGAGCACCCTCATACATCAAAGTCGTAGCTCCAAGACTCAGAGGCCCATATATAATATAACTGTGCCCAGTAACCCAGCCTATGTCTGCCGTGCACCAGTAGACATCCTCATCTTTTAAATCAAAGATAAGTTTTGTTGTTATAGTGGTGCCCACATTGTAACCGCCGTGTACATGCACAACCCCCTTGGGCTTGCCTGTTGTGCCAGAGGTATAAAGTATAAAAAGAGGATGTTCGCTATCAAGATGCTCAGCCTCAAGCTCTGTACTCTGTCCTTCAATAAAGTCATTCCACCAGATATCCCTTCCATCTACAAAATTTATTTCATTTCCAGTCCTTTTTACAACTACAACCTTCTCAACACCATCTATACCTTCAAGAGATTCATCCACATTCTCCTTCAATGGTACAACTTTTCCACGCCTGTAACTACCATCTGCAGTTATCACTATCTTTGACTGAGAATCTTCAATCCTCTCTCTCAAAGCAAGAGCGCTGAAACCTCCAAATACAATACTGTGTACCGCTCCTATTTTTGCACATGCTAACATGGCAATTGGAAATTCCGGTACCATTCCAAGATAGATTGTCACCCTATCCCCTTTCTTTACGCCCAGCCCTTTGAGAGCATTCGCAAACCTGTTGACTTCCCTGTAAAGTTGATAATATGTTAAAACCACTCTATCTCCATTCTCACCTTCCCAGAGTATTGCTGCCTTATTCTTTCTCCAGCTATTAACATGTCTATCAAGGCAGTTGTAGGCAATATTTATCTTACCACCAATATACCACTTGAAGAAAGGTGCTCCACTATCATCCAGAAGCTCTGAATATGGTTCAAACCAATCAACCTCTTCAGCCGCCCTTTTCCAGAACTGCTCATAGTCCTCCGAATATATACTTTCATCCTTCACCAAAGCTTTTTCCCTGAAATCATCACTGGGATGATAAACTCCCTCCTCTTTTAATAAAGATTCTATCTTTTCTGCCATGATATCACATGTATAACTTTCTGCACTTAATTATAAAATTTTCCACACATATTTTTCTATCTGGTTTTATCGGGATTTTTCCTATATCAAAAAGTTCTGAGTGTTTACTTTCTAACAATAGAAATTAATATATATCAAACCATAAACCTGAATAATCTGTGAACGAAGAAATATTCAAAATCCTGGGAAAGAAAGGTATGATAAAGATACTTGATTGCATTGCTGTAAAAAGGAGGAAGTATGGAAAAATTGAAAATATTCTGGGTAATCCATCAACCACAACAAGACATCTAAAGATTCTCGAAAAAGAGGGAATGGTTAGAAGGGAAGTGCATATAGAGAAATATAGACCGGTTTATTACTATCTTACTGAGAAGGGAAAGAATATTCATAAACTCGTGAGAGAAATACAGGAGGAGTATGAGTAGATTTTAAATAATCCTGCTCAAAATTAAAAAAATCTCTAAACATATAACCCACAGGATAGTTTCCCAAAATGTAAACATTTCTAAACCAAAACGGTATATTTATAAATATCGTATATCATCTTCCTTTTAGTGATAACGAAGGTGATTTTGTTGAATAACATATGTGTGGTTGTGGTAGGGCATGGTTCAAGGCTTCCTGAAACCAAGGAAGTTTATGAAAAGGTTGGAAAGCTTGTCAGTGAGAAGCTTGGAGTTCCAACTAAAGTGGCATATATGAAACACTGGAAACCCAGTATATATGAAGCCATAACATCTTCAATAAAGGAGGGCTTTAAGAAAATTGTGGTCGTGCCACTGTTTCTTCTACCAGGACTTCATGTAACTGATGATATACCAATCATTCTGGGATTGAAAGAAGGTAAAACAGATGAGAATAACAGTATAGTTAAAGCTCCTGAAGATGTTGAAATTATCTACACAGCCAATATTGGCGGGGATGAAAGACTTGCAGAGATAGTAAAAGACAGAGTGAATAGTGCACTGGGGAAACTTTTATAGTGTAGTGAATAAAAGTACATATATGGCTCTTATGTATTCTATACTGAGTTTTCTTGGTAAACAGATTACATACATTAATTTCTGGACAAATAAAACATTAAAAATGTTGGGTTTGTCTCTAGTGTCGTTTTTGTTTGCCATTATCCTGATTCTTGTCGCTATAGTTATCATATTAGCCTATATTTATAGAAGGAAATCTAAAAAATTGAAAAAAGCTAAGAAATATAAAGAAAAATGCAAGATAAAAGAGGAGAAAATTTTTTCCTCAGGAAACCTAGAAGTTATTGCAAGATTCAAACCCATAATCATCGAAAAGAAAATTGGACGAGTAGTTGAGAAGATTGTTGAAAAAACAGTTCCTGTTGAGGCCACCTATAGCCCCAGAGATATTGACCTGAGTGAAATAAAAGATTCTAAAGAATTTATAACAACCATGACAGATAAGTACAAGTTATCAAATCTCACTCTTGCCAGTGCTGAAGGGCTTGTTATACTTTCAAGTGCTGAAAAGCCAGAGGAGATGGCAGCACAAGCAGTTTCTCTTGCCGAACAGATTTTTAATAATGATAATAACTTTGCGGAGTTCTATGGAAGCAGCTTCAAATTTATTTTTCCCATTGAATATGAAGAGCATAAAATTATTGTTATAGGGAACTCTGAAAAGAGAGTTTATGCAGATATTGCGGATATGATTAAGAAAGATTTGGGTTTTATTCTTCCCACACTTATATCATGATTTTTATACATAATACTCCCTGAAGATTCCAATTAATATTATGGGATTCCTAGAAGCAGGTTGGTCAATCACCACCCATTAAAATGAGCGGTCTCCTTGCCCCAGATTATTATGAAATTCCAATAACTCAATCTTTATATACCTCATAGGCAAAATATCATCTATGAGTGCTCTTGATTCATACTTCGAAGGCTGGAAAATTCTTGCAAAAAAACCTGTTCTTCTTTTTCCTGCTCTACTGCTTGTAATACTAATGGCGCCTGTTTTTGTCTTTGATGTCTTCGGAATGAAAATTTCCACCATATCCCCGATTTTTGTATTAATCTACAATTTATTTGTATGGTTTCTTATACCTCTGGTGGCAGGAGCAACTATTGGTGCGATTAAGAGGATTAAAAATGGCGAAGACATTTCTTATAATGTTCTTCTGAAGGATGGGAAAAGAAATTATCTTAACCTACTTATATCGAGCATAATAATGATTCTAATTATTTTTACTTCTATTATCACCATGATTGTAGGAATTGCGGTTATATCTTCCATTTCAGAATTTATAATTCATAGTACCACTTTTGTTGTTGGTTCTATGTTTATATTTATTTCAATTTGGTCAGTTATTATTACAATCTTTATTATTATGCTTCAGTTCTATAGTACAGCCATTGTAATTGACTCGCTTGGCCCTGTGAATTCCTTTAAAAGGAGCTTTGATTTCTCCAGAAGTAAGCTTTTATCTGTGATTGGTCTATCTGTGATGAAATTTTTAACTTCAGCGTTTCTTGCTCTGCCGGTAGTAATTATTATAGGCTATCATATATTGACAAACTTTCAGAACATCATGGGACTTGGGAGTTTCACGGGTGACTTTCCAAATCCAAGCTTTGGTGTATCCTTCTCAGCCCTGATTGCTGACATTATTTTTGGAACTTTGTCAATGTGCTTTATCTATGTATATGAAGCGGTTTATTATATAGACGAAAATAGGCGAGAACATGTTTGAACTTAGATGTATTGAATGCGATGCCAAATATAGTAGCAGTGAGATAATTTACAGGTGCCATTGTGGTGGTCTGCTGGAGGTGAATCTCGACCTGGATTTGATTGAGGTTACAAGAGAAAAGCTCAGAAGGAGGCGCTTTAACCTATGGCGCTACAGAGAGTTTATGCCAGTCAGCAAACATGCAAAGATTATTTCGCTGGAAGAAGGAGGTACGCCTCTATATAAAGCAGACAGAATTTCTGAAAGTATTGGTATAAAGGAACTCTATGTTAAGAATGAAGGAGCAAACCCAACCGGCTCATTTAAGGATAGAGGCATGACAATGGGTGTTACAAAAGCTCTGGAACTCGGAGTTAATGCTGTTGGATGCGCATCCACAGGCAATACAAGTGCCAGTCTTGCAGCCTATTCAGCAAAAGCGGGGATTAAGTGCTATGTACTGCTTCCCAGCGGTAAAATAGCCATGGGTAAGCTAGCTCAGGCTATACTACATGGTGCCAAGGTCATAGGAATTCATGGGAATTTTGACATATCCTTTAAGTTAATACAGCAGGCAAGCAGAGATTTTAATATATATCTTCTCAACTCGATTAATCCTTGGCGTCTGGAAGGTCAGAAAAGCGAAGCTTATGAAATTATAGACCAGCTCGATTTTGAGCCTCCCGACAGGGTTATTCTGCCAGTAGGAAATTGCGGCAATATATCCGCTATATGGAAAGGCTTCAAGGAGTTTTATGAAACAGATTTAATAGATGAGATGCCACAGATGACTGGAATTCAGGCTGATGGTGCTTCTCCAGTGGTTACGGCTGTTAAATCAGGTAAAGACAAAATTGAACCCATTGAAAACCCTGAAACTATTGCAACTGCCATAAGAATTGGTGCTCCTGTAAATGCTTCAAAGGCTCTTAAGGCAATTAAAGAGAGCAGTGGCACTGCCGAAGCTGTCAGCGATGAGGAGATTATCGATGCCCAGAAGCTTCTTGCAAGGACTATTGGCGTAGGTGTGGAGCCTGCCAGCGCCTCAAGTATTGCGGGTTTAAAGAAACTTGTTCAAAGTGGAGAGATTGACAAAAGTGAAAGAGTTGTTTGTATAACCACAGGAAACGCTTTAAAGGACCCAGAGGTTATTCTCAGCCATTATAAGAAACCTGTAGAGATTGAACCAAGCATTGAAGAACTTGAAAGGATAATCAGGAGATAGATGCCAATCACCACCCATTAAAATGGGTGGCTTGTCTTGTGAGAGACAAGGGTAACAGGTTGATTAGGAGGCATTGTATATGCAGAAGTTATTGGTAGAGTTCGAAAACACATCGGGGGATGCTCCTCAAGTCCACTGCTCTGTAAATGGAGCATTAAACAGAGAGGAAACTCTCAGTGTGCCCTATAAAGTACTGGCCAATAACAGCTCCGAAGAGGACTTACGCTCTGGCAAGAGTAGGCAGAACTTGAGAGTTCCTGCGTTAAACATGCATAAAAAACCAACACCTGATAGTAGTGTTAGGAACATTGAGCAGGTTAAAATACCTGCTGGTTTGGATTGGATTAAAAATTATTATTCTTATACAAATTTTAAAATATGTGAGGTAGGGCAATTCCTCCACCCATTCAAATGGGTGGTCTCCTTGCCCAGATTATTATGAAGTATGTCGTGGTTGTTGGCGATGGTATGGCAGATTATCCTCTGAAAGTTCTGGAGGGTAAAACTCCTCTGGAAGTTGCTTTCACGCCAAATATGGATTTTATTGCCAGTAAAGGTAAAGGTGGAAAACTTGTTACAATTCCTAATGGCATGCCCAGAGGGAGTGGCGTTGCAAATCTATCACTTCTTGGTTATAACCCTGAGAGATATTATACAGGCAGAGGTCCACTCGAAGCAGCCAGTACTGGAGTTCCTCTTGGCAGAGGAGAAATTGCCTTCAGATGTAACTTTATAACCGAGCATAAAGGCAGAATTGAGGATTTTACAGCTGGACATATCTCAGGTCAAGAGGGAAAGCAGTTAATAGAGTTGTTAAACACCAGCAGACTCACTACACATGGAAAATTCCATGCTGGAGTGAGTTATAGAAACCTCTTCATATGTTCCTGTGGCGCAGATGTTAAAGCTGTTCCTCCTCATGATATAACTGGAGAGAGAATTGATAGGAATTTAATAAAGGATGGAGAGGGTGCCGAGCTTCTGAATAAAATTATGCTCGACTCGAAAAACATCCTTGAAAAATCTGAAGTTAACAGAAAAAGAGTGGCAGCTGGACATAATCCTGCCAATATGATATGGCTCTGGGGACAGGGGAAAAAACCTGAAATTCCAGATTTTAAAGAAGTCTACAGCCTCAGGGGTGCTGTAATCTCAGCAGTTGATTTAATCAAGGGACTTGGGATTTATACAGGATTGAGAGCTATATCTGTACCAGGTGCTACAGGTTACTATGATACAAACTATGGAAATAAGGCAGATTATGCTCTGAAAATTATTGAAGAGGTAGATTATTGTTATATTCATATTGAATCGCCTGACGAGGCTGGACATGAAGGTAACCTTGAGATGAAAATAAAGGCTATTGAAGCTATAGATAAAGAGATTATAGGAAGACTTCTTGATAATCTTGAGAATTTCAGAATAGCTGTGGTAACTGATCACCCAACACCAATTGAAGTAAGAACTCATACTACTGATGCAGTGCCCTTTGCAGTATATGGCTTGGGTAATAACAGAGATGAAATGAAAACTTTCTCAGAGAAGGATGCTGATAAAGGCAGATATCATAAAATAAAAGGATGGGAACTCACAAATATCTTAATTGACAAAACTAGATAGACTATAATTCTTATCTGATTATATCCATTATATTACCTTTCAAAGCTTTTTCTGCTCTTCTTGCTTTTGCATCCCAAAGTATGGTTTTAAATAAATCACTGAAGGTTATATTCATAACCCCAACCATATTCAACTTTAGAATATCTTATTAATTTCGTTTATTATTGATATATTTATTCTATTTTTCAGTATATTATTTAGACAATAAAAGCTAAATTTAGCTTATTTGTTGTAGTATTTTTGATTACGGAACAGCCTCTAAAGTTCGTGGGGTTCTAAGGTCTCCATTGTCCATAGAGTTACCTATTTAGGGATATCAATGTTCCCTTCTGTTACATCTCTGTCTGCAACAGATTGACCTATGCCTTGACGCAATGCTATATTGAACGCAGTATTTACGTCAGCATCGTGACCACAATGGAGACACTTAAACACTTTGCCATTCTTGCTGCCTATCATTCCACATCTTGAACATTCTTAACTGGTATATTATGAATCAATATAGACAATAATAAATATTTCGAGCAGTTTAGCTTTGTATTCTATCATCTGTCGAAGCTGATAGAACGACCAACTGTTCAGGGAATACCTGAATGACTTAAGGTATGTGGGTTACACTTATATGTGAGTATTTCACTAACAATTAACTATGGTTCGCTTTCATCCCACAACTAAAGATAGTGGGCTTTCCTGCTCACGATATCGTAACTTTGTTTAAAAATATTTTAAACTTCCAGTATTTTTAACCATTTATCTGAAGTATATTACAATTATATTTAAATTCTTTTACATAGTTCAATGAAATTTTTAAATATTTCCTCACCTCTGGGTGTATGCTCGACTTCAGGATGGAACTGCACTCCATAAACAGGGTACTTATTATGAGCTGCAGCTTCAATTTCACATGTGGCTGAATGAGCAAGAGGTCTAAAATTTTCTGGAAGTCTCTTTACTTCATCCATGTGGGACACCCAGGCTTTAAAGCCGGGAGATAAACCTTTAAGGATTTCATTTTCCTCATCTACAATAATTTCAGCCTCTGCATACTCGCCGACATCAGCCTCTTTAATAGTTCCTCCAAATTCTTTTACAATGAACTGCAGGCCCAGACATATACCAAGAATCGGAACTTCTTTATAAAATTTTTTTAATATTTCAGGAGTATTACCAACTTCATCAAGGTATGGGCCACCACCAATAATTATACCCTCCGGTTCTTCCTTCTCGATATCCTCATGTGTAATGGTGTTCTGTACCATTTTAACATCTTCACCCAGATACTTCACTCTCCTGTAAATTCTATGATTGTACTGCCCTCTGTTAGCTATGACAATGTAATCAACCATCATACCACCTTATTTTTTCTCCATTATTAACAAGATAACCTATTATTCTTTCAGCCCATAAAAGTTTCTTTCTTTTCTTTTTAATATCTAATGTAAAAGAATATCTTCCTATAGCTCCCTTAAAATCAAAGCCATATAACATAATATCTCCGGCTCCGAAATGGCATGCAAGAGCCACTGCCCTATCACCATCTGTAAATCCTCCAAAGTTATAAACTCCCTCCACCGGTTCAGCTTGCATGGTTGGAATTACCTTCCTAAATCTTGGCAAAAATTTCTTCATTGAAGAAATATTATCACCATGAGCATGAATTACAACCAGACTTCCATTTTCAGATGCTTCAATCTGGTCTTCAACTTTACCGTCAAGATCAGTCACAATTATTTCAGGCTTTATCCCTCTCTCCATTAGGAAAGTTGTTGCACCATCACATGCTATATTTGTTCCTTCTGGAATCTCTTTCAGTCTCTCCAGACCAATCCCTGCACCGAAGATATTCACTCTTTTACTTTTTATTAACTTCTCGAGTTCTTTACAGCCACTTCTCTGCTGACTTTCAAGAAAATTTTTCAATAATCTACCTGCCTTCAAATCCTCCTCGTCTGAAAATCCGAAATCTTTAAGAATTTTTATGTAAAATTTTCTCCATTCTTCATATTCCATGGCTACAGTATCCTTAGACCTTCTCTTGTAAAACCCAGGCGAAGAATATCCTTTGTATGCTCTGTTCCCTTCATCTTCCTTATCTGGATTGCAGGCTTAAAAATATCCACCACCTCCGTTTTCTGGAGGTACAGAAATACAACGCCATCAGCCATGTAATTCTCTGGATTGGTGGTTTCATCAGGAGAGAATTCTGCAACAAGAAGTGTTAAGGTTTCCATGGCTTTTAGCATAATAAAAAGTTCATGGAGGAATCTCCTGTAACCTCTAGGTTCCGCAAATGTAAAGGAAAAAGGAGTTATACTATCTATTACCACTCTTCTTGCCCCACTCTTCCTTATAAAATCCATAGCAAAATCCAGGGCAGCCTTAGCTCCACCTCCCTCATGCTCCTCTTTAAGCAGCAGTGATGATATATCCAGAAACTTTATCAGACCTTCTTCCACAAGAGAGCGGTCATAAAACCTGTAGCCTGCCATATATCTATGAATTTGGTCAACAGGTTCTGAGATGGCTGTTATATAAAGTCCTAATTCACCGCGTCTTGCACCTTCAAAGAGAGTCTGCATGCAGAGAGTAGTCTTACCAACTCCAGGTTCACCAGCTATAAGAACAACACTGGGAAAAGGAAATCCTCCATGAAGCACATCATCGAGACCTCTCACACCAGTAGCTGCTCTATCCATAAGCCTACATCAGGTTTTTAATATAAATATCTTTTTGTTTCAGCATCTAAAACATAGAATATTGAGGTTAAAATTCTATGTAAAAACCAAGGAGGATGGAAAATGAGTGAAGTTGAAATCCCAAAAGTAGGTAGAATAACAGTTGATACTGTTGTTGACTGCTCTGGCATGGTCTGTCCAAGACCCCAGCTTGAAGTTAAGAAAGCTGCTATTCACCTGAAATCAGGTGAGGTAGCAGAGGTAATATTGACAAATCCAGCTTCTGCAGAAACTGTACCAAGAATTCTGCAGAATACAGAATGTATTCTCCTTGGATATATAAAAGAGCAGGGAACTTTTAAGTTATATTTCAGAAAGAAATGAAGCGGAATGTTTTTAAGGGTAGCGTCTGAAATTGTTTTGGTGAGATTATGTTTCCAGGAAAAGTAAATCCCAAGCAAATGAAACAGATGATGAAACAGATGGGAATGGAAATGGAAGAAATTGATGTTAAAGAGGTAATAATAAAGCTTGAAGACAGTGAGATAGTTATTTCAGACCCTCAGGTGAGTGTTGTTAAAGCCATGGGTCAGACAACCTACCAGATTATTGGCAAGGAAACAGTAAGAAGCTCTATTTCTGAAGATGATATAAAGCTTGTTGCAGAGCAGACGAATGTAACTCCAGAAGAGGCAAAAAAAGCTCTTGAAGAGAGCAACGGAGATCTTGCCGAAGCTATAATAAAGCTCCAGGGTTGAATATGACAGAAAAATACGAATTTAAGTGTCATATATGCAGTAAGGAGTTTAACTCTGGAGAAGAACTGGCAGAGCATATCTTAAAAGAACATCCAGCCTGCAAAACAAGTCTGCTATAGAGATATTGAAGGATATTATAGGGATACTCTGGTCTAAACGACAATATGACCACTTCTAAGGATTTTTATTTTTATAGGCTCCACAACTGAATTGCCTACGATACAATTTCCAGCTTTTCTTCTCAGTATCCCTATAACTGTTGTGGAATTATACCTTACTCTAATCTCATGTCTGTCTGCCGCATGAAAAATAACCTGAGGCGCACTGAAAAGATTTATAGAAATCGGTATAGTTATCTCGACAGGTTCAAGGCTTTCAAATATTTTTATAGTAGTCCTTGCCTTCTTAACTTTTTCTCTTGCTCTCTTATCTATTATTGTTATATTCTCCCTGCTTGTACCTAGAAGCTTGGCAATCTCTCCCTGACTGTAGCCCTGAGCTCTGAACCCGAGAACTTCCATCTGACGTTTAGTTAGAAATCCATAATCTTCCATCAAATTAATCTCCTGATTGAGGAAAGCTTGAGCGAAAACATAACCTTCTTTCCCTTTCTGAACTGCATTTTTTCAATAGCATGATTTGGCAGGGCCGCAAAAACTCTAATTTTTTCTGTGTCCAGAGTGAATCTTTTTAGAGCACTGTTTTTTGGGTTAATGTCTATAATTATTCCATTAAATATATTTCTGTGGATTGTATTTACCGGTACATCCTATCTCAGAAACATAACCTCCTCTGGCCTTATTCCAAAGACACTTCGGAGCCTGAGACTTCAAAGGGTAGAGATAAAGACTCTCCCACCACTTCAACTATTGTTTCCCTGCTCTCTTTACCCTTAACTTTACCATAGAAAATGTTGCACATACCTGTGAACTCTGCAGCAAATTTTATCTCTGGAAAATGGAAGATTTCTTCAACCCCTGAAACCTGCTCCAGATTACCCCCATTGAACATAGCTATTCTACCACTCATGCTAAATGTCTCTTCCTGCTTGTGTGTTGCAAGAATAATGCTGACATACTCCCACGACTAAAGTCGTGTGGTTCTACGCTACGTCATATTGTGTAAAAACTCATGTTTACATAGAAATGAACCAAATCTGCCCATGTAATCAAAAAATGGTATAGGAAATTCATAAAATTTGTAGTTTTCATACAGTCTGATGTAAGCGATGTTCTAATACATTGTATATTTAAAGTTTATGAATTTTCACTTCTATGTAACCAAAATGGTTTACATATTCTTGTAAAAGACGAAAGTTTAAGTATAGAAATAGTACAACATATCAATATGCATAGTAATAAAAAGGCACCTAAAACTATATCAGGAAGCATATCATTTAATATTATTGTTTGGACCACATCCATTCTCTTTATACTGTTTTTCATAGTACCAATTCTAAGATTGTTATTATATGACTCACCGAGATATTTACTTTCTCAATTTCTTTCTCCTGTAAATCTTGAAGGGATTAAGATTACTTTATTAGCTGCTACAGTGTCTACAGTAATAGTGGTAATATTCGGTTTTCCACTTGCATATATTCTTGCAAGGTACCAGTTTATAGGCAAGAAAATGATAGACGCTATTGTGGAGTTACCCATAATGATTCCACACACTGTTGTAGGAATTGCACTATTATTAGTATTTGCGAAGAGTGAACCTGCTGGACCGCTATTGAGTCGTTTCGGATTATCATTTGGCTACAGCATGCTTGCAATAGTGATGGCATATATGTTCGTAAGTGGCACGTATGCCATAAAGACCATGGAAGAAGCGATAAAGAGCGTACATCCAAGAATTGAGCTTGTTGCCAGAACACTCGGTGCATCGCAATGGCAGGTAGTAAGGATGATTATCATTCCTCAAATCGCAAGAAGCATACTTACTGGCGGTATATTAAGCTGGGGTCGTGCAATGAGTGAAGTGGCAGCTATCATGATTGTTGCCCCGTACGTAATACCCACGTATCACCAGATTGCAGGTATCGAAGTATATAACCAGTTTGTATCGACAGGTATGAAAGGTGCAGTAGGATTATCTGCAGTGCTTATTATTATCTCCCTGATAATATTGATAGTGCTTAAAATGATACAGTATCAAAAAATATTTTATATGCCAGGTGTAGAAAGATGATTGATATTAAAAATTTGCTTCTCGAAGTACCTTCACTCACCATTAACAGGATAACATTACATCTCCATGACCATGAATATTTTGTACTTTTAGGACCAACCGGATCTGGAAAGAGCCTGTTGTTAGATATAATAGCAGGCGCTTATAGTCCAGAATCTGGTGAAATTATGCTGAATGGCAGGGATATCACACATGAAAGACCTGAATGCCGTGAAATAGGATATGTACCTCAAGATTACGCGCTATTCGATAACATGAAAGTAATAGATAACCTTACATTTGGATTGAGAGTCCATGGTGTATCACACCACGATGCATATCAACAGCTAAAGCGCCTGATAAAAACTCTTGAACTTAAAGATTTGTTGCAGAAACGACCTGAGGTGCTGAGCGGTGGCGAGAAACGAAAAGTTGCACTGGCTCGTGCCCTTGCAACCTCTCCAAAACTGCTATTATTAGACGAACCATTCAGTGGACTTGATCAAAATTTGAAAGACAGGTTTATCTACGAACTGAAACGGATTCATGATGAATATGGCATTCCCACAATCCACGTAACTCATAATCGTATAGAAGCGATTGAACTGGGAGACCGCGTGGGAATACTGCAGCATGGAACATTAGAACAGGTGGGTAAATTCGATGACCTTATTAATGCCCCAAAAAATGAGTTTATAGCTAAGTTTTTGGGTATTGAAAATGTGATTAAGAGTAGAGAGTTGAATAGATATCTAAACCTGCCAGAAGACACCACAGTCGCATTTACTCCTGAAGATGTTATACTGCTTATAGACAAAGACAATGGAGTAGATGGAATACCAGTAGAAATCCAGCAGGTAATAAAACTAGAAAAAAGCCTGATGGTCACTGGCCTACTTTTTGAAAATTTAATCAAGATAAAATCCAATGCAAAGTTCAGTATAAATGGAGATAATATAAAAATAAAAATAAAAAAATATAGAAGGATCTTATGATCCCATCATTGCTTTATAGCCTGGTCCTGACTGTAACCGCGCTGGCAACTTCTGAGTATATGGAGACAGACCGGATGGAAGCGTGACCTTGGAATTGAACGGTACAAAGTAAGGTTTAGAAAGTGGCTTAAAATATGTATCTTTCAATACCTGCTGTCCGATAGGCCCTAATAGCAACATGATATAATTCTTTGCCAATACTTTATTAGGGGCGTTTGTAGGAATGGTCACTGCGTAAAATATCGGTGCTCCAGACTGTGCTGCTTCACTACTCGAACCACTTAATCCCATGGGGGCACCACTGCTATTAATCTGTGAATAATAGCGAATTGCAGATTCATTTGTATAGCCAAGATTTACCTGCCATGGCAACTGTATATATCCCAATCCGTAAGACTTTGCAAGACTTCTGTAAGAAATCCCGAAATATGGCGCTCCTGTCTTTATCATTGCATCAAGGCTCGCTTCTATGCCCACAGGCCTGAGATATCCTGTTTTAGTTTTGTGTATCCATATTGCCTGAAATATTGCATTAGTGTCATTTACAGGATAATTAAGTTCTTTGTGGAACCATGCATTGTATGCAGTATTGTCATGCTGTACCAGGTATATTCCTGCAAGTTTCATAGCCTGTATTGCCTGAAATCCCGCTGGGTCTAGACTGCCATTACTGACACCTATTGTCACTCCAGGCGCTGTTACAAACTTCCACCAGTTTTGACTATTGATATCACTTACGGGATAAGTTTTACCTTCTATGGTTATAGGTGCTTTAGAACTCTGTGAATACAAGACAGAGACCTGATTAGTTGCAAATACTATCATCCACGAGGCATATTTTGGGGCTAGAACCTGAGGTATTACACTGGAAGCCGCAGATGCATAAACATCATATTGTCTGTGCAGCACACCAATCTGCTTTCCACCTTTAATACTACCCATAAAGATTCCTCCGCCTGGTAGAATTGGGGTATTAGGATATACCTCACGCCACTTCTGACCAAGGTCTTTTAACGCATATCCCAAAGACCCTGCGGCAATTACTGTGATACCAGAATTGGTAGACACAGCAGGACTACTTGTGGTTGTTGATGTTTTTTGAACTGTACTGGCAGCTGTTTTTGTAGTTTTTACTTGTTTCGGAGCAGTTGTACAACCTGCACTTAACAGAACAACGAACAGTATCGATATAGCTATTATTTTCTTTAACATATTACACCTCCTAGTGTTATATATAAGCGTACTCCATTACATTGATATTTAAAGCTTATGAATATTAAATATAAAGTAATCTGAAGTGATTACATACCTTTACAAAATGAGTCTATAATTAAATTAATACACACCAGTAGCTTCTATGCCATCGAATGGAAATTGAAGGTATTGTAACTGACAAAGCATAAGCTCTCAATATGAGAAGCATGACCTAGTTCATATCAATCCTCCAGTATCTACAACATTGCCAGAAGTCCAGAGAAATATATTTATGGTAGATTCATAACATTATGGTAGGATGTACAAAGATGAAATTCTTGTTCTTCATGAGTTCCTCATATGGGTGAAGAAGTTCCTTGAGGAGACATATCAGTGTCAGGAATGCTTCATTGATTATGAAAAAAACCCGGTTAGGCATTACCATATTAATATAAAAAAGACAGAGCATGAAGAGGCTCTTGGTCTTCTACTCATAGGTTTTGATAAATTCTTCAGAGAATATTACAGAAACAGAAATGAAAAAAAATGAAACTAGAAAATTCTATTAAGATTACTTCCAATGGCTGCCTTCTTGAGATTATCGTCCAACCTGGAGTTAGAAGGAACGAGCTTTCAGGCTTCAATAGCTGGCGTGGAAGAATTGAGATTAAAATAAAAGTCGAAGCAAAGGATAACAAAGCCAACAAAGAGCTCGAAGAATACCTTTCAGAGATCTTTGAGTGCAGAGTGGAAATAGTAAATGGAAAAAAGTCCAGACAGAAGACTGTTTTTATTCCCAGAGAGAAGTCCAGAATTATTGATATACTCTCTAAAGGGTTGACTTCACAGAAATAAATAACCAGAGAGCTTAAGGCATTTCTCTAAATTTAGTTCTTTTTCAATATAAATCTTTTGTTTTATCTTAGATACATTTTTGCTGATGAATATGTACTTTTCAGATA
>VAOW01017227.1_pt1 | contig 25670 bp, 24 predicted proteins | sample 3393921 | NCBI WGS metagenome assembly VAOW01 (sample SAMN08290428, study PRJNA428436) | hydrothermal vent metagenome | isolation source: Deep-sea hydrothermal vent chimney | place: Indian Ocean: Southwest Indian Ridge | depth 2742 m m | reverse complement strand
TTTCCATGCCAGTGTGGTCAATTCCCCCAGCGTTTCAAGTTCACCGAACTGTGCTTCATCATTTGCATCAGCAATACAGCCGGGGCGCAGACCATCACCCAGAGAAAAAGCCACATCATAGGCTTTCATAATCTCGCAAATATCTTCAAAATGGGTATAAAGAAAATTTTCCTGGTGGTGCGCCAGACACCATTTCGCCATAATTGCCCCGCCGCGGGAAACAATGCCGGTAACACGCTTTGCGGTTAACGGTACATATTGCAGACGCACGCCAGCATGAATCGTAAAATAATCCACTCCCTGCTCGGCCTGCTCAATTAATGTATCTTTAAATATTTCCCAGCTCAGGTTCTCGGCAATACCTTCCACTTTTTCCAGTGCCTGATAGATCGGTACGGTACCAATAGGTACCGGTGAATTGCGCAAAATCCATTCGCGGGTTTCGTGAATATTTTTACCGGTGGACAGATCCATAATCGTATCACTGCCCCAGCGGATACCCCAGATCATTTTTTCCACTTCTTCGGTAATAGATGACGTTAGCGCCGAGTTACCCAGATTCCCGTTAATTTTTACCAGAAAATTTCGTCCGATAATCATTGGCTCCAGCTCGGGATGATTAATATTAGCAGGAATAATGGCACGCCCACTGGCAACCTCATCGCGCACAAACTCGACCGTTATTTCGTTGGGCAGACTGGCACCAAAAGCCATGCCCGGATGTTGCATCAATACTTTTTCGTATGCTGGCAGGCGGCGCAGTTCCTGCAACTTCAGGCTTTCACGAATGGCTACATATTCCATTTCCGGGGTAATAATTCCCCGTTTTGCATAGTGCATCTGCGAGACATTGGCACCCGTTCTGGCGCGGCGCGGAGTGCGAATATGTTCGAATCGTAGATGCATCAGCTCTGGATCATTCTGACGCTGATGGCCATAATCTGACGTTGGGCCAGCCAGCCATTCGGTATCATCGCGCTCATCGATCCACTGGCTGCGCACATCAGCCAGACCTTTAAGCAGGTCTATTTCCACCTGCGGATCAGTATAGGGGCCTGAGGTATCATAAACCGGAACAGGTGGATTATTCTCCACCCCAAAGCTGGCTGCCGTATCTTCCAGTTCAATTTCACGCATTGGCACCCGGATATCCGCCCGCTTTCCCTGCACATAAATCTTTCTGGAACCATACAACGGCTGGGTAATATCAGCCGATAGCCGGGTTGTGCGTTGAATAAAATCGTCAGGAATAGCGCTCATAATTTTTTCCGGGTACAGTTCATACATAATTTCAGGTGTGATACCGGCATATTAACGCATTCTGTGCGCCAATAAACCCCAAAGTGTCGAAGATTTATCCGCCCGAATATATCCCCTGCTAATCGTAATGTTACTTACGTTATAGTGAAATATTCGACTCAAGGATTCCCACACCGCCATGCAAAGAGTAAAATGCCGGTTTTATTTCTATTAGCGCTCATTAATCATGGACTTTGAAAAAGCACGTTACAATATGGTTGCCCAGCAGATACGCCCGTGGGACGTACTGGATGAGAGGGTTCTTGCCGTTCTTGGTGAAATTCCACGTGAAATATTTACCCCGCAGGAATATAAAAATATTGCTTATACCGACACCCGTATTCCTGTCGGCCACTACGAGAACCACCTGCTTAGTATGATGCAACCAAATATTAACGGGCGCATTCTACAAAATATGGTCATTGACGAAAATGATGTGGTACTCGAAATTGGCACGGGCACCGGTTATCTCACCGCCTGCCTGGCGAAACTGGCACGCTTTGTCGACAGTATCGAAATTAATCCTGATCTCACTGCACAGGCTGAAAAAAATCTGTCTGCACTGGCCATTACCAATGTAACCCTGAGTAGCGGTGATGCCGCAAAGGGCTGGGATCAGAAACCCTGCTATGATGTAATTGTTATCAACGGCTCAATGGCGGCTATTCCACAGAGCTATAAAACCCTGCTACAAACCGGTGGACGCATGTTTGTGGTATGTGGTGACGCACCGGCAATGACCGCCTACCGGGTAACACGGACAGCAAAAGACAGCTGGAACACTGAACCCTTGTTCGAAACCTGTGTGGACCGATTAATCCATGCGGACCCCCCTGAAGTATTTGTTTTCTAGCGCAACGCTGACTACTCCATATAATCGTTCTGCGGCTGCATTATTATTTTATGTCAATTACTGACTTTCTATTTTTTTCTCCGGTTAAAGTATCGAACAGGATGATATTTATGCGTAACCCATACCGTCTTAATATAACGCTGATTTTTGCGCTGCCCTGCCTGCTCATCAGCATCCAGGCAAAAGCGCTGGATTTAACGCAGGCACTTGAGCGCGCCATGCAATACGACACCATCTACCAGGATGCCTATGCAAAATACCTGGCAGCAGTAGAAAGCTCCCCTCTGAGTAGAGCCGCCCTTTTACCGCAGATAGATCTAAACGGTTCTATCCAGCAGGGGCATACCTACACAACAGTCGAGGGAGAAACATTTGGCTCCAGAGACAACAATACTGTTTACAGCCTTAATTTAAATCAGGTTATTTATAATAAAACTATTTTTGATAAACTCGATCAGGGCGATGCCATTGCGGCAAAAGCACATACCGATCTTGAAACAGCACGACAAAATACCATTATCCGCGTTGCCAAAGCCTATTTTAAAGTCCTTGACGCCATTGATGCCCGGGAAACTTCTACGGCTGAAAAAAAGGCCATCGGTAAACAACTGGAGCAAAGCAAGGAACGTTATAATGTTGGTCTGTCTGCCATTACCGATGTCAAGGAGCAACAGGCCAGTTATGATATTGCTTCCGCCAATGAAATTACCGCTACTAATAATCTCTCCAATGCGAGAGAAGCGCTAAGCGTTATCATCAATCTGTACAGCACGAATCTGGAGGTTGTTCGCCCAAAAATTCCTCTGGTGGTACCCGAACCGATGGATATTACTATCTGGAAGAAAAAAGCACTGGAAAATAACTATGCCGTAAAATCCGCACAATATGCACAAAAAGCGGCTGAAAGTGCCTATGATGCCAGCAAGGGGGGACATTACCCGTCAGTGAGCCTGAATGCTTCTTATGGCAGTATTGATGCCGAGGCCCGTGACTTTTCAAAGTTCCAGCTGCCTGCAACCAAAACCACTGAGGGCAAGGTTATTCTGTCACTCAATATTCCCCTCTATAGCGGTGGACTTACCAGCTCAACCATACGGCAGAAAGCGGCCGAACTGGAACAGGCTCAGGCACAATTAGAGCGGGCACAACGTACCACTGTTGCACTGGTACGTTCCGATTATCATAGTCTGAGGGCTGATATCGCCAACGTAAAAGCCAGACAACAGGCGGTCATCTCAACACAAACCTCGCTGGATGCCACCACTGCCGGTTATGAAGCGGGTACGCGCACCAGCGTAGATGTGCTACTTTCACAACGCCTGTTATACAGTAGTCAACGTGATTATTATGCCTCACGATACAAATACATTACCGATAGTCTGGAATTAAAACGTGTCGCCGGCATTCTTACTGGAAAAGATATTTTTGAAATTAACAAATGGTTAATCCCTAATCCGAAAAATAAAAAGGCAGGAAAATAATAGTTACCGTCTGTATCAAAACAGACGGTAATCATTCCTTTTTTACTTACCGCCATGGCTGACAACAGCTTTTCTTATCGAAAATTCATACACCCACAATACTGGCTTATGTGGCTGGGGTTTGCTGTGCTCAAGTTGTTTACCCTGCTACCGATGCGCTGGTCGCTGGTCCTGGGAAAAAAACTTGGCAGTCTCATTTATTACCTTGTTAGTTCCCGCCAGCGCATTGCTCATATTAATATCCAGCAGGCCTTCCCAGGCTTCACCACCAGACAAATTAATGCGCTGAATCTTGCTTGTTTCCGCAGCCTGGGAATGTCCGTTTTTGAAACTGGCTATGCCTGGTTTGGCGATACAGAAAAATTAAAAAACAGCTGTATCATTGAAGGCCAGCAACATCTGGATGCAGCCATGCAGAAAGGCAGGGGTGTTATCCTGTTGACCGGCCATTTCACCACGCTGGATATTGGTGCCCGTATGATCGGTTTTTATACATCTCCATACGACGGCGTGTATAAAAAAGCGCACAACCCTCTGTTTAACGCCATGATGGAGTACTGCCGTATCCGTTACGGGAATGAGCTGATTGAAAATAAAAATGTGCGTGGCATTATTCGCAGCCTGAAAAAGGGTCACGCCATCTGGTTTGCACCGGATCAGGACTTTGCCAGTCAGGACATTGTTTTTACCCCTTATCTGGGCGGCATTGCATCTACCTTAACGGCTACCGCTAAAATGGCAAAAATGACCGGTGCCAGCGTAGTACCATTTTACCCGGTTCGACTTTCTGGCAAGGATAACAACGGGGGCGACGATAGCGGGATGCAATATAAAATAGTAGTGAAACCGGCACTGGAAAATTTTCCTTCTGATAATATTGAAGAGGACAGTGCCCGGATTAACCGGGAAATTGAAGCCATGGTTTATGCATTGCCAGAACAATATGGCTGGATGCACAAACGTTTTAAAACCACAGCAGATCGGCAGAATAATTTTTATTCAAAACAGGAAAACGCTGATTAAAAATTAATATTATGTTCAGTTACCGACTGTTATTATTTTTTTTATCCCCATTTATTTATCTATACCTGGCCGTACATAGTCTGCGCAACAGGAACAGCCGCTTTTTCTGGCAACGAACAGGATTCAAAATCGGCACATTACCGCAACATGCATTATGGTTACATTGTGCCTCGGTGGGTGAAGTTATTACCATACTGCCGCTTATTAAGGAAATATATCGCAGGCATCCCGATAAAAATATAATCATCACTACCAATACAATAACTGGCGCAAAAATTGTTGCACAGCAAAAATTTGCCCAGCTTACACATGCTTACCTTCCATTTGATTTTTCCTATGCCATCAAACGTTTTCTACACAAGATAAAACCACAGATGTTACTGGTAGTAGAAACCGAAATCTGGCCAAATTTATTTTATTACTGCAATAAAAACAACTGCCCGATTTCAATAATTAATGCCCGTTTATCTATAAAAACGACCGCAGCAAATAGCTGGGTAAAAAGCAGATTAAAGACAGCCTTACAATATCCAGACCACATCTATACACGCTCACAAATGGATGCTGCCGCTTATCTTGCGCTGGGTGCCGGTAACAGTAAAATAGAAACTATCGGTAACTTGAAATACGGGAGAACAGGCAACACATTAAAACAACCCGCCGTACCTGTTCAACGAGATTATATTCTTGCCGCTTCAACCCACAATAATGAAGAATATCAGATCACACATATCTGGTTAAAACTGAAACGTAAGGAATTACTATTTCTCGCCCCCCGACACCCTGAGCGTTGCCCCGGCATCATTCGCCAGTTAAAGCAACTTGAACCGACATTAAATATTGCCATACACAGTCAGCATGATACGGTCACGAATCAAACTGACATTTATATGCTGGATACCGTGGGTGAACTTCTTCATTATTTTTCCTCAGCAAAACTGGTTATTATGGGCGGTTCTTTCGTTAACATTGGCGGTCATAATATTCTGGAACCCGCCCACTATGGCCGGGCAATTCTCTGTGGCCCATATATGGATAATTTTAATGCGGAAAAAAATCTGCTGCTTGAAAAAGAAGCACTGATACAGGTTCAATCCTGGTTATTACTGGAAGATAAATTGAACGAATTATTAAATAATAAAGAAAAAATAAGGCGCCTGGAAAATAACGTATTAGCTATTAGTGATAATTTTAATCATATCGTGACCGATTATGCCAATATTATCGATGGCCTTCTTAAAAAATCCTAACCTGGCGGGTATCTGTTAGATAAAGGGCTGCCCCGATCACCCCGTCCAACCATCAGGGCTTACCGAACTGCTGCACAAGCCAGGCATCACCCGGAAACCCGTTTACAGCGTCCCATTTACCGTTAGAGGCGCGATACAGAATGCCGGGGGTACCGCTAAAACCAGCCTTACCCATCAGCAGCATGTTCTGGCGGACTACCGCTGCCAGCCTGGGATCCGGCGGGTTCTGTACGGCAGAATTACCTTCCTCGGTATGGGTATCGTACTTCGTTACAGCCTCATTTTCAGCCCACGCAGCACCAGGATTCCGGGCGCTGAGAATAGCCGTTGATTTGCCCATCGAATTCGCATGTACGAAGGAAACAAGAACGATATTGACGCGAACTTTGCCTGATTTGATGTAGGGATCAAGCGCCAATGACAGCTTGTGGCAGAAGATGCAGTTGGGATCTTCAAAGGCGTACAGGACATGTTTGGCGTTCTTGCTGCCGATGCGGATCAGGTGCCCGTTCTTATGCAGAGACTCGATGATGCGGGCATACGCAGGCCTGGGTGCGTACTGGTTGTTATACGCCGTTGTGAGGTTGGATCCCGTCGGCGATATGAATGCACCAGTGAGCACATAGCCATCGATACCATAGACAATACTGTAGTGACCACGCTGATTGACCAGGTAGCCAGTGACAGACTTCAGCGGGGTCTTGAATTGCCGGATGACTCGCAGTGCCCCCGTTTTGGTCATAGAGGCAAGCACCTTCGGGAGATTGGGGATGGTTTTATAGTGCGTAGCTGCTGCCTGAGGCTGTCCGTTGACAACAGCGGAAGGGGATGCCACCGCCCCACCACCATAGGATGTGGCGGCAAATACTGCGCCTGGTACGGCAAGGGCCAGACAGATCATGGCGATAATTGAATGTACTCGCATATTGATTTACTCCAAAGTTACAGGAAATATAAACACTGTTTTTAACCATTGTCAAAGTCAACATCCTTCCTCCTCTATATCTTTATATTTGCATCAAATATGGTTGCTGCATGTTAATATACAGTAACTTGAATTCGCCGACAAAGAACCGAATCTTTGTCACTGCTAAGTTTCTAACGTTACCCTGATACATAGTAAAATCAATCATCGGGATATTATTTCCGATACTACAGGTAGTTTATTGTGAAAAATCAAACTATAAAACTAAAAAGCAATACCGTCAGCACAAAATGGATGACACTTAGATATATCTTTGCACTTGGTTTAATAGCTCTACTTTCAATTACTTCTTACTACATTGTAAAAAATATTTTAACCATTACTAAAAGCAGTGCGGCCATAATAAATATTAGTGGTCAGGAAAAATTTATCACCCATCTACTTGCTAAACCTTATAGAAAAACAGAGTTAATAAAACGGATCCATTCAATACTTGACGATAAAACGTAACCGGATCAATCTCTAAAATTAGTAAATTGTAATGGCTGTTCAATTTCTGACTCCTTGAGAAAAGCCATTATGGACTGTAGATCATCACGCTTCTTACCAGTAATGCGAATCTGTTCACCCTGAATAGCTGCCTGCACCTTAAATTTATTGCTTTTAATTAATTTGACAATTTTCTTCGTCGTTTCGCTATCAATACCCTGCTTCACAGTAATTGTCTGATAGGCTCGCAAACCACGTTCCTCTACTTTTGAACGATCCAGACAGCGCGTATCAATACCTCGCCGGGTAAGTTTGTTTATCATAATATCGCGCATCTGTTTGAGTTGAAAACCACTCTGGGCTTCAAACTTCATTTCTGACTCTTTTAATTCAATTTTGGCATCACTGCCCTTGAAATCAAACCGCGAGCTTACTTCACGGTTAATCTGATCGACCGCGTTCATTAATTCATGTTTATCCACTTCGGAAACAACATCAAAAGAAGGCATAAAAATACTCCACTGACTAATTTGAAAGGAATGGCAATTATACCTATTGTGTCACTATTAATGTTTATCTCTACGATATTTTCTGCCCTGTATAGCTGAACAGATCCCCCGAAAAATAGCTACTTCACGTTGTGTAGTTCCTGCTCGATTAAACAGCCCCTTAATTCGACGCATGACTATATCGGGTTCATGGGTGCCAAAAAATCGCACCTGCTCCAGCACCGAAAAAAGGTGCTGATACAATCCTGCCAATGCATCCATACTGGCAAGCACATCATCACTGTGCTTTTTGCCCTGGGGCAACGGTTCTGCGGATACATTTTTTAATGCTGTGCGCCTTAATTCATAACAGAGTATCTGCACTGCCGCCGCCACATTAAGTGAACTGTATACCTCGCTGGTCGGAATATGCACCAGTGCATTACACAGTTCCAGCTCTTTGTTAGTCAGGCCACTGCGCTCACGGCCAAAAACAACAGCAACATCGCAATCAGCATCTGCGGCATGTGTCAGACAGGTTTGTGCACAATCTTCAGGTGAATAGACCGACCAGTCAATTGTGCGGCTGCGGGCACTGGTACCGGCAACGAACACGCAACCTTGCAGTGCCTGCTCAAGTGTTTCGACAACTGTTGCCTGATTTAAAATATCATCAGCGCCAGCAGCACGCTGACAGGCTTCATAACCTGGAAAGTCCGCCGGTGCCACCAGCACTAGTTGTGACAGCCCCATATTTTTCATAGCACGGGCAGCCGCCCCGATATTACCGGGGTGAGAGGTATAAACCATTACAATACGGACACGTTGCAGTATTTCATCAGACATACGTATTTTTCCAGCAGTTTGCGGATGTTTCAAACACGCTATTCTGCTATGCTATACGCCGAATTAACACCGTTCTTTGAAAAAAATTATGCAACCAATGGTAAATATTGCAGTAAAAGCTGCACGTGCTGCCGGCGATATTATTGTCCGTAACATGGATCGACTGGATCGCTTAAAAGTCACGACCAAACAGAATAACGATTTCGTCAGCAATGTCGATTACCAGTCGGAGCAGGCGATTATTGACATACTCAAATACGCCTACCCTGAATACGGCATTCTTGCTGAGGAAAGTGGAATACAGAATGAAAGCGCCGATTTCCAGTGGATTATCGACCCGCTCGACGGCACCACCAACTACCTGCATGGTTTTCCTCAGTTTGCCGTTTCCATTGCACTGAAGCATAAAAACCGGCTTGAGGTCGGGGTTATCTATGATCCGCTATCACAGGAACTGTTTAGCGCCTCACGCGGTAACGGAGCGACTCTAAACGGCAAAAAAATCCGTGTCAGCAATCATAAAGGTCTGCATAACGCCCTACTTGGTACCGGTTTCCCCTATTGCGACCTGAGCTACCTCGATACCTATCTGGAAACCATGAAGGCTCTGATGCAAAAAACCGCTGGTCTGCGCCGCCCTGGTTCTGCCGCCCTCGACCTTGCCTGGCTAGCCGCTGGCCGTATCGACGGTTTCTGGGAATTCAATCTGAAAGCCTGGGATATCGCTGCCGGTGCCCTTATTGTGCGCGAAGCCGGTGGCATTGTCAGTGATTTTAAAAACCAGGATGGTTATCTGCAAAGTGGTGATATTATTGCCGCGGCACCAAAAGTATTTCCTGAAATGATACAGATTATTCAGGCCAGAGTGAAAGGCAGTACATATATGGAGCGATTGAGCTAGAACGAAGAACGTATCATGAGGTAAGCCAAACGTTATGTCACCACCCGTACAGCTATCAGATGCTCTGCCGGATAACTTCCGGCACTATCTAGGTGAGGCAGAAACACTGCAATGCCTGCCAGCTACCGAACTGCAAAGCCTGCGTCAGCGGCTTGAATCGAATGTATTCAACCTGGTTGTTATGGGGGAGTTCAAGCGGGGAAAAAGCAGTGTCATCAATGCCCTCATCGGTGAAAATGTACTACCTGTGGGAGTTATCCCGCTAACCGCTATTGCCACCTTTCTCGAATATGGCAAAACAGCTGCCATGCAAATTCTGTTTCAGGATGGTAGAGAAACACAGGCCGAGGTGCAGACATTATGGGATTTTGCAACCGAAAAAGGTAACCCCGGCAACGAAAAAAAGGTGGCGGAAGTACATATCCGCTGGCCCTCTCCCTGGCTAAAGCTCGGCGTCCGGCTGATTGACACACCGGGAATCGGCTCGGTGCACCAGCACAATAGTGATGTAACCTATGACATGCTACCGCGTAGCGATGCGGTATTACTGGTGCTCTCCGTCGATCAGCCCATCGGGCAGGTTGAACAGGATTTTCTCAGGCAGATACGCGATTATGCAGGCCGTATCTTCTTTCTGCTCAACAAGGTGGATATGCTGACAGCGGACGAACTTGATGAATCACTAGCCTTCGTCTCGCAAGTCGTCACCGAAACCATGGGCGACTCGGTAACATTATTTCCAATTTCCGCACGTCTGGCCCTGGCAGAGCAGGATAGCCAGTCGGCAGATCAGCAGGAAAAAAGCGGCTTTCCTGTATTCACTAAAGCCCTGCAACATTTTCTTGCTCGTGACCGGGACAATGCGCTGGTTACCTCGCTATCCAGAAGCCTGTTACGGCTCCTCAACCAGGCAAAATTTAGCACTGAACTGACCCTTTCTTCTCTGAGCGTACCCATAGAAGAATTGCGCCATAAAGTAAAGGCATTTAAAAACAAGCGCGACGAAATGATACAGGAAGGCAGAGATTTCAGTATTCTGTTAAAAGCGGAAGTCAAACATCTGGCTGATAACGATGTCACCACAGATGTGGAAGAGGTAACGTCCCGAATAAGCGGAAAAATTGATAGCGAAGTGGTCAATCATTTTAACAACGTGCATCATCTACCTTCCCACAAAATGGATGAATCACTAAGGCAGTGTGCAATAGAGGCCGTGCGTGCTGACTGGGACCGGTTCCGTCGTGATGAAGATGAAAAACTTGAAGCCGCCTTTCAACATATTTGTGCCCGCTTCAGTGGAAAAATTAATACCACGGTGGATGAACTCTACCGGTTTTCTTCAGACCTGTTTGCTATTCCATTTGATACCGTAAGCACCGACACAAACTGGAGCGTTCCATCCAGGTTCTATTACAAATTCTGGGAAGCGCCCGGCAGTATGCGGTTAATGACCACCTCGTTGCTTCATGCCCTGCCAAAATTTCTCGGTGACCGGCTAATTCTCAGAAATGCCAGAATTTATGCACGTGAGCTGGCAAATACCCAGGCCGGCCGGGTACGTTATGATTTTGCGCAGCATCTTGACAAGAGCATGTACACGTTTGAAAAAGAGATGCGCGAACGGCTCACTGTAGCCGTAGAACATATTGAAGCTGCCGTAAATAAAGGACTTAAACTCGCCGCAGGCAATGCCGAAGAAGCGGATGCAGCAGAAAAACGCTTCACCACAAGACTGCAGGCACTCAACACGCTGGTCAAAAAAATAAAAATAAGCATCGGTCTGTAGGACTTATTTCAGCAAATTTCAAGTATCACAAGTTGTTCAGAGGTTCCCTAACTATTCTGCTTTGCCCACTCTGCTTTTGTATAGGCCTTAATCGTTAAGGCGTGCATAGCGCCACTTTGAAGTGGCTCATTTAACAGTGCATACACCATTTTCTGTTCTGCCACCATGCTCATGCCTTCGAAAATATCCGCTATTACAATGGCGGTATATTTGCTACCATCCGCCGTTACCATTGCCTCACTATCTTTAATACCGGTCTCGATAATACGTTTTACTTCATCTGTCTGCATTGTATCCTCAAGTGATTGCTGACTGTACTAATTACCGTTCTCCTTAGTAAGTGCGTTATAGTACACTGTACAACCGGTTTTTGACATCCTGCCTTAATGAGTATGCTTAAAAAAATTCTATTATTATGCCGTCCGGGTTTTGAAAAAGAATGCGCCGGTGAAATCATTGCGTTGGCAAACCAGCAACAATTCCCCGCCTATATTCAAACCGGTGAGAACAGTGGTGTTGTTCTGCTTGTTAGCAGTACAGAGCGAGAAACCACTGATTTAATCGCCAATATCCGGTTTCACCAGCTTATTTTTACCCGGCAATGGTTTGTGGCAATGGCCAATGAACTTGCTTTACCTGAAACCAACCGCCTGCCTGATATAGTGCGCGGTATCAACCAGCTCGATACCGATTTTTATGATATTGAAATGGATTATGCCGATACCAATGAAGGCAAGGCATTAAATACTTTCTGTCGGCAGTTTAAACCTCATGTTTTATCCGCGCTAAAAAAACAGCGCCGAATCTCAGCCCATTCGCACTGGCGATTACATCTGTTTTTTCGTGACTCCCAACACGTTACGATTGGCATGGCGTCAATAGCTAACAGCGCGCACCACAGCATGGGTATTCCCCGCTTAAAAATGCCAGCCTCTGCGCCCAGTCGCTCCACCTTGAAACTGGAAGAAGCCATTCACTGGTTTTTGTCCGCCGAACAGCAGAAGAAATTATTTAAATCTGGTATGAACGCAGTGGATCTGGGCGCTGCCCCCGGTGGCTGGAGCTGGCAACTGGTACAGCGTGGTATACTGGTAACCGCCATTGATAACGGGCCAATGCAGGACACATTGATGAAAACGGGTATGGTTGAACACATAAAGACAGATGCCTTTACCTATGCCCCGGTAAAAAAAGCACACTGGCTGGTATGTGATATGGCAGAAAGACCTCTGCATGTCAGCCGCTTAATTGTTCGCTGGTTCACCAGTCGGCAATGCAGCCATGCCATTTTTAACCTGAAACTGCCAATGAAAAAACGCCTCGCCAGTGTACAGGAATGTTTAGCGCTACTACAGCAGAAACTTTCAGCCGCAAAAATAAGCCATACTATCGAGGCAAAACATCTGTATCATGACCGCGAAGAAATCACTGTTTTTATTACAACAACAAACAGATAGAGGCACCCTTAATATTGTTATCTTTTCTTTCGCGTGCTTTGCGTTTTTTTGCGGCCTGTTTTTTCATTTATAATCTTACACACCATATTTTCGCAGCGAGCTACGGGGAATCAAACCCTGGAGATTAAATCACTATGCAAAGCAAGGTTTTAAAACCCGAAGAGTATTTCATTGAAAACGAACCCTATTACCACTCTACTGGTGATGAAATTGAAATCTTTGAAGCAGCTTACCGTCAGTCGTTGCCGATTTTACTTAAAGGCCCGACTGGCTGTGGCAAAACTCGCTTTATGGAACACATGGCATGGCGATTAAAACGTCCGTTAATCACCGTTTCCTGCCATGATGATTTAACCGCTTCCGATCTGGTGGGCCGTTTTCTAATTTCCAGCGGTGAAACACTATGGGTTGATGGTCCGCTGGCGCGAGCCGTACGTCATGGTGCAATCTGTTACCTTGATGAGGTAGTTGAAGCGCGCAAAGATACCACAGTAGTCATTCACCCACTGGCTGATGACCGTCGTGTACTGCCGATGGAAAAAGTTGGCGAACTGCTGGAAGCGACACCGGACTTCTGCCTCACCATTTCCTATAATCCCGGTTACCAGAGTGTGATGAAAGACCTTAAACAAAGCACCCGCCAGCGTTTTATTGCGCTAGAATTTAATTACCCGGACGCAGAACTGGAAGCAGAAATTATTATAACGGAAACCGGTATTGATGCACCCACAGCAAAACAACTGGTAAAATTTGCCCACATGACCCGTGATCTGAAAGGCAGCGGTCTGGACGAAGGTGCCTCCACCCGTTTACTGGTTCATACCGCAAAACTGATCCATGAAGGGATCAAACCAGTTACTGCCTGTTCAACGGCTATCAGTCAGGCAATTACCGATGATGCGGATATGCTGCTGGCTATGGATGAACTTTCTTCTTCTTTATTTTAAGACACTTCCTGTCCCTCTCCCGGATGACACAGACACCACTCAATCTTCACACCCTTATTACTCGACTGAATATCTATTTCGATGTCGAATTCAGTTTTATTAAAAGTGAAGAAGCCGCCGCACTGATTGTAAAGCAACCACGATCCACTCAGGAATTTATTCTCGACCTGACCCAACGTGTTTCCGCCACTAGTGAAGAACTCGCCTTTCAGTTTGCCTGTAGCGCTGTAAAGGCTCTCTCTGCAATGGATAAACGTCTGGTTGAAACCTGGGCAATGACCGCAACCGATAACTACGATCAGAAAGGTCTTTTCCCGGCAATGACAGTAATTCGTGAACTCGACCATTTTGTCGAGAATGCCAGATTGAATATCTGCGGTGCGATTCTGGAAGAAAAAATTTCCATACTACTGCCTTTTCTACAGGGTCTTAGCGGACGCAAGATGAAAATTGCTACAGATAAAATAGCTTACACGGATAGTGAAACTATTTATCTGCCACCGATTATAGCCATCTTTGACACCCCGAAAAAAAATTTTCTTGTCTATAAAGCCACCATTGCCATGCTCTGGGCGCAGGTTCATTACGGCACTTTCTGGTTTAATTTTAATGAGCTGACTGAAACTGAAAATCCTGAAAATGAAAACCTGGAAACTAAAAATACGGCGTTAAAACTGATACAACTCTCTGCGCTGGAAACGATTCGTCTTGAAGCCTGTATCAAACGGGAATTACCCGGTCTGTATCGAGATATGCAGAAGCTGAAACAAAAAGCAGCGCGACGGGAAAAAAACACATCAGCACAGGATTATCTCCAGGTAACCCGATGGCAGGCTATCCGCCAACGCCTTGGTCATAGAACAGCAACCGTTGTAGATAGCCTCGCGTGTTTACAGCAACTGACTACAGATGACTATCCACCCGTCTGTTGCTATCAAGGTATTTTAAACCCTGAAAAAGTTAAGCAGGTAATGCAAAAGCGGGTAGCGAAAGAAAAAGCTCTTTTCCGTATAGCACTAGGTGAACTGGCAAAAGAACGAATTCCACAGGCAGATGAGTCACAGTCATCAGTACTGCTAAAACAAAAAGAAGCTGTTAAATTTTCATTACAGAAAAACACACAAAATGGTGTTATCGAATTAATGCTTGAAGGTGAGTTATTACCCCCATCTGAAGTAATGCATGAACTAGCCACATCCATTACGATTGATTTTGGTGAAATTCCACCGGAATATTTATATGCGGCCGGCCCCGGTGAATACGACCTGAAAAAATATGAGGACGATAAACCTGATCCGGATAATGTGTGGAAAGGCACCTACCATGAGGAAGGTGCTGAACGGTACAACGAATGGGATTTTAACCGTAATCACTATCATAAAAACTGGTGTGTATTACGGGAACTGGAAGTCAAACCCGAATATGATAACTTCGTTGCGACAACACTGGAAAAATATAAAACGCTGTTAAAAAAACTGCGTCACACTTTTGAAATTATTCGTGGTGAAGATAAATTACTAAAAAGACAGGTACACGGTGACGATATTGATATAGACGCTGTGGTTGAAGCTTTTGCGGATGTTGCCAGTGGCATGGAAATGAGTGACCGCCTGTTCACCAAAATGCATAAACACGAACGCAATGTTGCGGTAATTTTTTTGGTGGATATGAGCGGCTCGACCAAAGGCTGGATTAATGATGCCGAACGCGAGGCACTTGTTCTACTTGCCGAAGTACTGGAAATACTCGGTGACCGCTATGCCATTTACGGTTTTTCCGGGATGACCCGCAAACGTTGCGAACTGTACAAAATAAAAACCTTTGATGAAGGCTACAATGATGAAATAAAAGCCCGCATTAGCAACATTCAGCCGCAGGACTATACCCGTATGGGCGTTTTTATTCGCCACGCTACCCGCATGTTCAGCAAAATTGAAGCTGGCACAAAATTAATGATAACCCTGTCCGATGGTAAACCGGATGATTACGATACCTATCGCGGTGAATACGGTATCGAAGATACCCGTCAGGCTCTTTATGAAGCTCACCGTGATGGTATCCATTCCTTCTGTATTACTATCGACGAACAGGCGCGTGGCTATCTGCCCCATATGTACGGTGTAGCAAACTACGCGGTAATAGATAACGTGGTACAGTTGCCACTAAAAGTTGCAGATATTTACCGCCGCCTGACGACCTGACTACTAACTAAATATAAATGAAAAACTCTATCTACTGGTACGATTACGAAACATTTGGTATCGACCCACGCCTTGACCGACTGGCCCAGTTTGCCGGTATTCGTACCGATGAAGAACTGAACATTATCAGTGACCCGCTAACCCTCTACTGCAAACCGGCAGATGACATGCTGCCCGATCCACATGCCTGTCTGATTACCGGCATTACGCCACAAAAGGCAGGAAAAGAGGGCCTGATTGAAGCTGAATTTATTGCCGCCATCCACAATGAATTTTCCACACCGGGCACCTGCATAGCAGGCTTTAATAATATCCGTTTTGATGATGAATTTACCCGCAATGCCCTGTACCGTAATTTCTATAACGCCTATGCGCATGAATGGCAGAATGGTAATTCACGCTGGGATATTATTGATATGGTGCGATTAACCCGCGCCCTGCGACCCGATGGCATCAACTGGCCAGAGGTCAATGGCAAACCGAGTAATCGTCTGGAATTACTCACCAAAGCCAATAACATCAGCCATGAAGCGGCTCACGATGCCATGTCCGATGTATATGCCACCATTGCGGTCGCCCGCTTAATTAAACAAAAACAGCCCCGGCTGTACGAACATATTTATAAGCTGCGAAAAAAGAATGTAGTGTTGCAGCAGTTTAATTTCCCCGAACACCGGACTGTCCTGCATGTGTCTTCACGCTATGCTGCCGAGCGCGGCGCTATCGCCATGGTAATGCCCATCTGTATGCACCCGGTAAATAAAAACGCCATTATCGTGTATGACCTTGCCGCCGATCCGGGAGACTTCCTGCAGATTGATGCGCAGGAGATTGCCGCCCGGCTTTATACTCCGGCTCGTGAATTGCCTGAAGATGCCCCACGCATTCCGCTAAAACTGGTACATATAAACAAGTGCCCGATTATTGTTCCCATGACGACTATGGATAAAACCGCTGCTCAGCGTCTCCGAATTGATATAGCACAGGGTGAAGCCAACCGGCAGACTCTGCTGGATCATATTGATGATATCATTTCTAAAACCACACAGGTTTTCCAGCAACAGGACTATCCTGAATCCACTGACCCGGATGCCCAGCTATATTCCGGTGGGTTTTTCAACCATGAGGATGTCTCCCGCATGGAAACTATCCGCCACACCCCGCCCGTCGAACTGGCACAGTTAGCCCTCCCCTTTGATGACAGCCGACTGGATGAACTGTTGTTCCGCTATCGGGCACGTAACTACTTGAATACCTTATCAGAAGATGAAACAAACAGATGGAATGAGTACCGTAAACAGAAGTTTACCGACCCGGCTAGTGGCACCCGCACTCTCAATCAGATTGTTGCAACCATCGAATCTATTCAGTCCGCTGCCGATACATCCGGCACAGAGCTGGTAGTACTGGAAGACATACTGGCCTGGCTGAAACGTATTTCTCCGACCCATGCCTCTGACTAAAACCCATGCCTCTGACTAAAAATAAGTAACCAACGTCAAAATTTCCTCACGGCAAAGTAGTTTTTTAGATCCTTTTTAATTTATTACTTGCTTATATTAGCATTTTATAATATGCTTTAAGACAATGGTTATGAAATAACCATAAGCGCATGATTTTTAAATTTCAAAAATGAGGATATACAAAATGCAAATCAAAACTTTACAGGTAATTGCCGCTGCAACCATCCTGGCCGCTTCTTCCGCTGCTTATGCTGACTGGAATATGCCTTTCTTCGGGAACAACAACAATTCTAACTGGAATAACAACGGTTACCAAAATGGAAACGGTGCTGCTGATGGCGACTTTGACGGCAACTTCACTTTTGGCATGAAAGCCAAAGCACATGGTAACGGTAATGCTCGCGGTAATGGCAATGGCTACTACAACGGCAATAACGGCTACAATGCCTATAACGGCTACGCTCCTTACCACCCTCCTTATGGCTATGCTCCTGCTCAGAGCGCACAGGCTCAGGCACACCATCAGCCTGCTCCGGCTAGAAACCAGGCTACTGTTGCAAAAACCGGTGGTGCACAGGGACAAAATACCGCTAACGGTTCCCCTTATTATGCTCCGGCTCCTTATTACTACGGTAATCGTAATAACTGGAATAACAATGGTTACGGTAATGGCTATGGAAATGGTAATGGTTACGGTAATGGGAATGGCAATGGGAATGGTTATGGAAATACCGATGGTTCTGCTGACGGCAATATGAACAGCAGCTTCTCATTCGGCATGAAAGGCAAAGCACATGGCAACGGTAATGCTCGCGGTAATGGTAATGGCTACTACAACGGCAATAACGGTTACAATGGCTATAACGGCAATGGTTATGCTCCGTACGGCTACGCTCCTTATGGTTATGCTCCTTATGGCTATGCACCAGTACCGGCCCCGGCTCGCGCTGCTGTTCCAGCCAAGCAATCCAAAGCAAAATAAGCGTTCACCTTTATGAGCCTTATTAGCCCGGTACTCTCTGAGCACCGGGCTTTTTTATCTGCTTATTTTTTAAAACAGATGAGTAAACCACTATTTTGAAACAACTGGCAAAGACCTGTGGCCACTTTTTATAGATACCTGCCAATACTAAATGGAAAATCATTATGACAAATGAACCAGACAATGAAAATACAACCCTTCCTCCTTCTGACAATGAACACGTATTTAACCCTCTGGCTAAATACGCAATATTCGCTGTCATTACAGTAAGTATTATTGTCACCACCGCTGTTATGTTAGATAAGCAATTGAATACGGCAAGTAACAATCTTGCTGCCATTCAGGCGGAAATAGATACCACTCAGCCGCAGATTCTGAATCTGGCAAAAGCGAAGGAATTAAAAACCAGCGAAAACGCAGCCGACCCACAAGCGACAACGGTCAATACCGCCGCCATAACCAGTACTACGACGAAACACCCTGAAAAAACCGTTAACGCTGCATCTGCCACACAGGTAAGTGGGAAAAAACCATTGAATACTGCTTCAACACCATTACCGGCAACACCATCAATACAAACTAACAATACGGAAAAACTAACCGTATCCAGCAAAAAAACCACACCTGCACCTACCAGGGCTTCATCAATACAAACGCTGAAAAAAGCAGACAAGGTCGCGGCAAGGGAAACAAATAGAGAAATAGCGCCCGCAACAAACGAACCCCGCCCTCGTTTTTATCATGCCAGGCAAAATAATATCGCACAGAACATCGCTCGCCATGAAAGGTTTATGACTGAAAATCTTGCTTATAACAAAGCAATGAGAACAAGACAAAAAAGAAATATGGCAGAAATGTTTCACCGCATGAATACGATTGATGCAGAACGGTTACAGCAATTAGAACTGGATCAACGCCGTCAAATCGCAGCATTGCGTGAACAATTAGGTCAGCAGCAACATATTATCAATGCCACGATAAATAGAGATAAACAAATACTACAGATGAGAAGAATGGCAGTACAACGTGCACAACAGCAACGCCAGTATATATTAAATCAGATTTAACAAGATAGCTTAGCCTAAAAATGTATTGCCGGAAGAAAACACAGGCGGTTATCTGTTACTGCCGAGATAACTTATCCGCTCCATAGTGATTGACTATATTAAAACATGCTAATATAATTAGAGGTGTTAGATATATGCAGTTGAAATCGATCCACTGTAGCGAATAAAGTCCGATTATGACCACTTCACCAGCTGTCATAATCAAAAAAATGAGACAAAAATAAATAAAAAATAGTATGACGGTTTAGCGGCAATCATGCGCTGCTAGGGCACGTTGGCTTCGGCTTTCGTGCCCGCTTTTACATCGCTGCCTTTTTTACATTATGCCTGCACCCAATGCCGTACGGTAGCAGACAGCCTACCGCTCACCAAACAATGCTGTGCCTGCCTGTACCATTGTCGCCCCTTCAACAAAAAAAGAAATGAGGGGTCCAGGTCACAATTATTCCTGATATTAGCGAAACCTGTGATCCTGTATCTAACCCTGTTTTTATTTCAACAAACTTTTGATCAACTGTTGGCTCGGCACACTACCCCATTTCCGCTCGCCAATGACGCGACCTATAAATCTGCCATCACGACCAATCAGGTAAGTTGTTGGCAGAGCACGAATTTCATATTTTTTACGTACATCACCTTCAGTGTCCAGCAATATTGGAAAATTATACTTTCCTTCCTTTATAAAAGTTTCAACCTGCTTCAGATTATCACGATCAGCCGACAGCGCCAGCACCACCAGCCCCTTGCTACGATAGTGTTGCCATAAATTCTCTAAACCGGGCATCTCTCGGCGACAGGGGGCACAGAAACTGGCCCAGAAATTCAGCAGTACCAGTTTTCCACGATAATCCGATAACCGCACTGTACTTTGCTTAAAATCCGGCAGTGTAAAATCCGGTGCTAACTGCGGCTTTTTTGGTATTGTCACTTTCATCCGGCTCAATGCCTGTGATAAAACAGTGGTGTCGGCGAAAACCTGTATTGGTGCCAACAGGCACAGACAGTATGAGCACAATAGTATAAAAAAACGTAATTTCATAAATACTAGGGAGAACGGCATGTGCTATCTCGCATGGGTGTCAAGGTAGGTCATAACCTTTTTACGGTCTGTTCCCGCCAGCGGTGGATACCCCCGCTCTTTCCTGCGTTTATCCATTACTGCAACCATGTTTTTCCAGGCTGTAGCGTTCAACCGCTTGGGGTGCGGCGCAGAATGGCAAGCACCACATTGTTTAATATAAACACCCGCATCCGCTGTCTGTGCATCGGGCAGATAAGCGTATGGCTTGCCTGTTTCAAACGCACAGCCTGTCATTAACAACAGGGGTAATAACAGCGAGAGCAGCAGAAAAAAGGAGCCTCGTTTTCCTGGTCTATTACTTAGTCTATCGTGTCTATTCATTTCAGAACCCCAGTTTGCTGCCAGTGCTGGATGTATTACCCAGACCATAACGAATACTTTTCTTACCTGGTATTTCCAGATACCAGGTCAGCATGACGCGATAATCCTGTTCAAGCTGTGGGCCGTTCAGGTTACGATATACGGGCAGGCTGAAGGAAAAATCGACAATCTGCAAAGGCACTGGCTGCCATTGCAGGCCCAGCGTGGCAAAGATCTGACTGCCACCATAATTGTTGGTATTCCATGAGGGTGTCATATAGGGGGAAGTCGGATCACCCTGAACTGTGCGACCCGATGCACCACTGGCCGCTTCATCCATTTCTCCACGAATTTTTCCTTTATATTCCCCGTTTAGCTGAAACTGTAACAGGGCGTTATAATGAAACTGGTACATGGTATATAAATCCAGGGTGAACTTATCTCCCAACCGGTAATCGCGTTTATTGTTATACAGGCGCGCGGTATAGGTCGTATTGGCTCCCCACCATAGTGGCGAACGGGAGCCCTGATACAAAAGACCGATCATAGGGTCGAAGGTGCCTGACCCCAGCTGCATACTATAAGGGAGAAGTTCACGCTGACGCATGCTCAGGGGATGGCCAGTGTTACGTTCATCAATTGATCCGGTCGGCAGGCTCAGGCCAAATAGCAGTGAAGACTGATGCATCGGAATCAGTGGATCGTCAGCGAATAACAGGAACTTGCCCATCAGCATGGTATCGGCAAGACCTTCCGATCTCATTTTAAAACCCTGTTGCCCGGTCATTGTCTGCATCATGCTATTGAATTTCATATCCATAGAATTTTGTTTGTACATTAGCATCACACCACCAAAGAATTTCTCACTGAAGCTGTAACCGGCGGCAATGTTCAGCATATTCATCTCCATTTGCGTCGGCACTGCCATGAACTTACCGGTGGGTATGCCATTCATGGTCGGCATACCCAGTAAATCATCCGGGTTGATACTGTTCGTCCCATTACGCAGACCCTTCATGTGCATCAGCATGGGGCTGATTTTTATCCGGTATTCATAGGTTTCGGGGATGCCTCCGCCGGGGATATTCATTGGCATATTGCCCCCGCATTTACCACAGCATAACCCGACATAAGCCTGCACATCAGTACAGACCAATGCGGCCAACAGGCCTGCGGTGGCGGACAGGTATTTGAACCGTTTCATTATTTTTCTACCAGTTGTTACAATAAGCGATATGCATATTATCAATACAAACTGGCAGCGGGAATGTGACACAGTGTCGCGCGACAATTTGTCGCAGGCAGTAATTTCTGTGGCGTTATCCGCATGTTAAATCTGCGTAGCCTGCTTCTGCTCCGTAGCATTGGCATCGGTGCACAGATACTGGTAATTATGCTGGCAAACTACGGCTTTGATATAAATTTGCCACTTCTCCCTCTGCTAATCATCCTTGGCCTGCTAACCGGCTGGAATCTCTATAGCTGGCTCCAGTCAAGTGATAAGATTCAGAACAGCGAAGGTTATTTCTTTATTCAACTCACTATTGATGTTCTCACCCTAAGCGCCATACTTTATTTTACCGGTGGTGCGACCAATCCTTTCACCTGGCTGTTTCTACTACCCATCATCATAGCTGCCACCACTCTGCCCGCCCTGTATGTCTGGTCGATGGCGTTTATTACCATTGTTTCCTACTCGCTATTGATGCATTATTATTTGCCGCTGGAGTATATACACCCGAATGAAACCAGTGACTTTAACCAGCATATTTTTGGCATGTGGTTCGGCTTTATCTTTAGTGCGCTAACGGTTGCCTATTTTATTAGTGAGATGGCTCAAAACCTGCGCCAGCGTGACCGGCGACTGGCCCGGGCGCGAGAACAACAACTGCGAGATGAACGCCTGGTCGCACTGGGAACACTGGCAACGGGCGCAGCACATGAGCTGGGAACTCCGCTGGCGACCATGACGATTATCAGTGATGAACTTGAAGATGAATACAATGCCATACATTACCCTGAATTAAACCGGCAGCTGGGCATTATTCGCCAGCAAATAAAACGCTGCAAAACAGCGTTGTCTACACTTTCTGCATCGAGTGGGGAGATTCAGGCACAATCAGGACGGGCTATTGTGGTACACGATTACCTGTTACAGATTATCAGGCAGTGGCAAACTCAACGTCCCGGTATTCGTTTTACCCACCATTTCAAACCTGATTGTGAGAACATCCTTATACTGGCCGATCAGACCCTGAGCCAGGCACTGATTAATATTCTCAATAATGCTGCCGATGCCAGTCCCGAAGCGGTATCATTTCAGGCTCACTGGAACACGGGTACACTGGAAATTCGAATTAAAGATCGCGGTGAGGGAATTTCTGCCCTTGCCTCAAACAGGCTTGGCAAGGAGCCATTTAGTTCAAAGCAGCAGGGCTTAGGACTGGGACTATTTCTGGCACACGCAACCATTAAACGGCTGGGTGGCAACATTACTCTGTTCAATCGTGAAGGCGGCGGTGTCTGCACCTTAATTAGTCTGCCACTCGAAGATTTAACCACACAACAACATGACGAAAACTAACGAAAATTCAGCGACACATTCAGCAAAACTTATCATTATTGATGATGATGAAACCTTTGCCAATGTCCTGAGCAACGCACTGATAAAACAGGGGTACGATGCAGCTTATGCACTCAATTGCACGCAGGCACTTCAACTTGCACAACAAACGCTGCCTGCCTATGCCATTGTTGATCTACGCATCGGACAGGAATCAGGGCTCAGTCTGATCCAGCAGTTAAGATCACTAAAAACCGATATGCACATTCTAATACTCACTGGCTATGCCAGCATTGCCACCGCAGTCGAAGCGATTAAACTGGGTGCAGATCATTATCTGACCAAACCCGCTGGTACCCAGGAAATTATCCGGGCACTGAAAAAACGTGAAGCCGATCCCGGTATGGAACCTTCAGCAACCCCCCTGTCAGTCAAACGTCTGGAATGGGAACATCTGCAAAAGGTGCTGCTGGATCATGATGGTAATATCTCTGCTGCCGCCCGTGCATTGAGTATGCATCGGCGCACTTTACAGCGTAAGCTGGCAAAAAAACCCTGCCGGAAATAGAAGTTTACATTCTATCTCACCACGTCTGGTTTCTTAAAAAATGGAACCTTTTAGCCTTTTTCGTGTAAAACTTACGGTACTGGGATTTTACTCAGTCTCACTTCCTTCTTCCACCTGTATGGAGCCAATATGAAAACGTGTTCCCTGAGTCTTTTATTAGCAGGAATAGTTATGACATTGCTACTGCTCACTGCCTGCGATAAAACGCCACCACCGAAACAGGCGCAAAAACCGCTAGCGGAAGTTAGCGTAGTCATTATTCATTCTCAGTCAATACCACTGACACGCGAATCAACAGGCTTGCTGGCGCCAACCCGGGTAGCACAGGTGCGGGCACGTGTTGCCGGTGTTATCCTTAAACGAGTTTATACCGAAGGCACGGATGTCAGGCAGGGGCAGGTATTATTCCAGATTGATCCGTCTGCGCTAAAAGCCGCCTTACACACTGAGGCAGCGACGCTAGTCAAAGCGCAGGCCGATGCAGCCAATGCGGCGCTCATCGCCAGACGTTCTCAGGATTTAGCCACCAAAGGGCTGATCGCCTCACAGGACAGGGACACGGCGCAGGCCAATGCACGCACCACGGCAGCCGCCGTTAAAGCCGCACAGGCAAATGTAGAACAGGCGCGCCTCAATCTTGGCTATGCCACGGTAACCGCACCCATTGCTGGTCATGCCGGAATCTCTCTTGTTACCGAGGGCGCGCTCGTCGGTCAGGGTGAAGCGACTTTGCTGACCACGATTGAGCAGATTAACCCGATCTATGTGAATTTCACTCAATCGGCCAGTAATCTACAGCAGTTGAAGCAATCTGGCGCTGATAACCCGGTGGGAAATAGCACCCATGCTAATATTAAAGTGGAAATTTTGCTGGCCGATGGCAGCGTCTACCCGCATCCGGGGAGACTGGATTTTTCTGCTCAGACCGTGGACCCGCGCACAGGCACTCTGTCACTGCGCGCCATCATAGCCAACCCCAGACGACAGTTATTACCTGGCATGTTCATCAGGCTACGACTGAATATGGGTCAGCTTAAACATGCTTTCCTACTGCCACAGGCAAGCGTGCAGCGTGACAAAACCGGCGCTTATGTTATGTTGCTTGCTGCCAGCGGCAAGGTTGAACAACGCCGGGTGCAAACACATGGCATGACACAAACCGACTGGATCGTTAGCGGTAAACTGGCCGATGGCGATCGGGTCATTACCGCAGGACTGCAAAAAGTGAAACCCGGCATGATGGCTAAAGCCGAACCCTCAGCCAACCCTGCCAGCAACCACTGAGGAATCACTGATGCCACGTTTTTTTATTGATCGCCCCATCTTTGCCTGGGTAATCGCAATTATGATTACGCTGGCAGGCACTGCGGCTATTTTCAAGTTGCCGGTGTCCGCTTATCCTTCCATTGCACCCCCCCAGATCAGTATTAGCGCCAGCTATCCCGGTGCCAGCGCTCAGGTGCTGGAAAAGACCGTCACCTCGGTGATTGAACAGCAACTCACCAGTATTGATAATCTGCTGTATTTCAGTTCTACTTCGCGTTCCAACGGCACGGTAGAGATTACCCTGACTTTCACCCACGGTACCGATGTGGATATCGCCGCCGTGCAGGTACAGAACCGCCTCAGCATTGCTCAGGCACGATTACCGAGCGAGGTGATAAAAAACGGCATTACCGTTGCCAAAGCCAACCGGGATT
>VAOW01044289.1_pt1 | contig 25819 bp, 21 predicted proteins | sample 3393921 | NCBI WGS metagenome assembly VAOW01 (sample SAMN08290428, study PRJNA428436) | hydrothermal vent metagenome | isolation source: Deep-sea hydrothermal vent chimney | place: Indian Ocean: Southwest Indian Ridge | depth 2742 m m | reverse complement strand
GCGCAACGCCTCCTGGAGCGCTTCCTGCTGCGGGTCGAATTCGTCGAATCCGGCCAGTACCACGCGCGCGGGCGCCTTCAGGCGCCCGTCGCGGAACGCCGCGATGAGCCGGTCGGGAAGCGTCGCCGAATCCAGCCAGCCGTGGCGCGCCAGGCGACGGCGCAACGCGGCGCCCCAACGCAGCAAGGCCTCGGCATCCGCGTTGAGCAGTGTCCGGTGCGCCTCGAGCCGGCAGCGCCACGCCGCCAGCAGTCCCCACGCCTCTCGCGCGCGGCGCGCGGCCGCCGGCAGTTGCAGCAGGGCACCGCCCGCCTCCGATTCCTCGACCACCCCCTCCCAGAGCGCCGTCTCCTGGGTGGCGCTGAGCAGCATCGGCGGTCCCTCTCCCTCCCAGGCGCCCGCGTCCAGACCCGCCTCCCAGGTCCGTTCCAGCCACGCCGCATAGGGCAGGACGTCCGCGCCGGGCCAGCAACCCGCGCGCGTCGCGCGATCCCGGTCGTAGGCGTCGGCGAGGTGTCGCGCCAAGTGGCGGCTGGCGGTGAGGACCGTGGCGCCGGAGTCCAGCGCGGCGAACAGGGTTTTCATAGGCGTGGGGTCGGCGACGGCGGTTCCGCGGGCGCGCCAAGCGGCGCCCCTACATCATGCCATACCACCGGCGGGTTGCGTGGGGCGGGATGAACCCGGCGCGGAAAGCCGATATACTGCGGCGGAATATCGGAGCTTTTTTAGGGTCTTGGCGGGTCCAATGTTTGGTGGTAACGGATGCGCGAAAGAAGAATTGGGGAGGGTGCTTTGATAAACGATGCGTTGACGATGGTTGATTCGAGCAGTATGCCGGAACAAAGTCGCTCGTGGCTGTCGCAAAAGCCCATCCCGCCGAATGAACGGCTGATATTTGCCCTGGATGTATCAAGCGTCGATGAGGCGAAAAAACTAGTCGAACTCCTCGGTGATAACGTCAATTTTTATAAAATCGGCCTCCAGTTATTCATGGCGGGTGGATATTATGACCTGCTGGACTGGTTGGGCGAGAAAGACAAACAAGTATTTGTCGATCTTAAATTTTTTGATGTTCCTGAAACGGTTGCGTCGGCTGTTCGCCAATTGCGGAATCGGAATGCCGCGTTTTTGACCGTTCACGGCAATGATGAAGTTATGAAAGCGGCCTGCGGGGAAAGAAACGGGACAAAAATACTTGCTGTCACCGTTCTAACGAGCCTTGATGAGGGCGACCTCAAGGATATGGGGTTTGAGGTGGACATCCAGACCCTCGTTTATTCCCGGGCGAAAAGGGCGCTTGAAATTGGATGTGATGGCGTAATTTCGTCGGGGTTAGAGGCTCCCCGTTTGAGAGAGGAGTTTGGCCATCGCTTCCTAATCGTCGTCCCGGGCATCCGTCCGGTAAAAAATACCGACGACCAAAAACGTACCGTCGATGTAGAGGAAGCCTTCAACAATGGAGCTGACTATATCGTGGTCGGTCGGCCAATTCGTAATGCGAACGATCCATTAGCGGCGGCCCGGGAAATTCAAAAGCGGATTGCAAAATTGTTTACCGGAGCGGCTTAGCCTACTAGCGCCCAAAGCGGATACTGCCCGGGGCCCTCTGTTCGGCTGGGCGTGGGGTCGGCGACAGCGGTTCCGCGGGCGCGCCGGGTGGCGCCCCTACATCCTGCCATACCACCGGCGGGTTGCGCGGGGAGGGATGAACCCGGCGCGGAAAGCCGATATACTGCGCCGCGTCATTCTCCGGACCGCCGGCCCGCTTCCACCGCCCAGCCGGCGCACACCGTACCTATCGCGATGCCGATCAGGACCTCACCGCCGCTCTGGGTATGGGGCTGGCTGCTGCTCACCGTGGGCATGCTCGCGTTGCGCACCGCCATCCCCATCGACGAGACCCGCTACCTCTCGGTGGCCTGGGAGATGTGGTGGCGCCACAGCCAGTGGGTGCCGTACCTCAACGGGCACACCTACGACGGCAAGCCGCCGTTGCTCTTCTGGTTGATGGAGCTGGGCTGGCTGGTGTTCGGGGTGCAGGCCTGGTGGGCGCGGCTGGTGAGCCCGTTGGCCGGGCTCGCCGCGCTCTGGATCACCGCACGGATCGCGCAGCGCTTGTGGTCCGACTCTCCGGCCGTAACCCTGGCGCCGACGATCCTTCTCGGCGCCTTTTATTGGGCGGTATTTTCCTCGGCCACCATGTTCGACCTGTTGCTGGCGGCGTGCGCGCTACTGGCGATTCTGGGACTGCTGCGCGTCTGGCAGGGCGGCGGCGACGCCGGATTCTGGCTCGCCGGACTGGGCCTCGGGCTCGGGATCCTCGCCAAGGGGCCGGTGGTGTTCCTGCCGGTGGCGGCGGTCGGGCTGACCGCGCCGTGGTGGATGAAGGATAGCCGCCCGCCCTCCCTGACCTGGCGCCGCTGGTACCGGGGGCTGGGACTGGCGACGCTGATTTCCGCCGGTGTAGCGCTGCTCTGGCTGATCCCGATGGCGATCCAGGGTGGACTGCACTACTTCATCGACATGACTTGGCACCAGACGGTAGGCTATACGGTGCATTCCTTCTCGCACCGCCGGCCGTGGTGGTGGTACCTGCCGCTGCTGCCGGTGCTGCTGTTTCCGTGGTCGCTGTGGCCCGACGCCTGGCGCGCGCTGGCCCGGATCGTGCGCCGCCTCGACCTGCCCGAGGTGCGCCTGTGCCTGGCCTGGTCGGTGCCGGTATTCATCCTGTTCTCGCTGATCAGCGGCAAGCAGTCCCACTACCTGCTGCCGATCTTCCCGCCGCTGGCGTTGTTGCTGGCGCGGGCCTTGACCGTCTACGATCCTCCGCCCACCCGGTTCGTGCTGCCGGGGGTGGTGTTTCTGGCGCTCGCGGGGTTCTGGTTGTTCCTGCCGTTCGGCTCGCACTTCACCCACGCCCTGACCTGGACCCGGGAGGTCCCGCTGCTGTTCGCGGGGGCGCTCGCCGCGGCGTTGGCGGCGATCGGTTTCGCCCTGATGCGGTGGCTGCGGCGCCTGGAGGTCGCGCGACGCGCCCAGGCCCTGGCCGCGTCGACATGGGTGGTCCTGTTGATCGTGGTCGGCGGACTGTTCCACGCCTCCTGGCCGGCCTACGACCTGCGTCCGGTGAGCGCCTTCCTGCGCAATCTCGCGGAGGTCGGCGCGCCGATCGCGATGACCGGTAGTTCCTATCAGGGCCAATTCAACTTCTACGCCCGGCTGAAGACGCCGATCGCCGAGGTACGGGGGCCGGCCTTGCTCGACTGGGTCCGCGCCCATCCGGACGGCTATGTGGTGGCCTATCGGTCGCTGCGCCGCCGGCCCCCGCGGGGGCGTCCGGCGCCCGTCTATCGCCAGCTCTACCGCGGGAAGGGGCTGGCCGTCTGGAGCGCGGCGGCCATTGCGCGCGATCCCGGGTTGATTCGAACGTTCCATTAGCCCGCCGGAGGGCCCGGTTCGCGCGCCGCTTGGTGGCCCCCGCCCTATACCCTACAATCTCTCCGCCAACTCAACGACAGGACACACGCCGAAATGCCTCAGACCGCCGATCCGACCTCCGCCATCCCCCGCGTCGTGCTCCTCGGCCTCGGCCGCTGGGGCGCCAACCATCTGCGCGTACTGCGCGGGCTTCCCGTGGAACTCTACTGCGCCGACACCGATCCCGCCCGGCTCGCCAAGCTCGCCGAGACGGGCATTGCGCAGCAGCGCCTGTCCACCGACCCCTACGCCTTTCTGGACACGGCGGACTGCGTGGTGGTGGCAACGCCGGCACAGTCCCACTATGAACTGTGCCGGCGCTACCTGGAGGCGGACAAGGACGTGTTCGTGGAGAAGCCGCTCACACTCACCTCGCAGGATTCGCGCGCGCTCGCGGAACTGGCCGCCTCGCGCGGGCGGATCCTGCAGGTCGGTCACATCTTCCGCTTCGATCCGGCCGCGCAGTGGTTGAACCAGGCGATCGCCAAGGGTGAGTTCGGGAACCTCAAGATCCTGCGCGGCAACTTCAGCGGCTTCAAGCGCCCGCGCAACGACAGCGGCGTCACCTTCGCCGACGCCATCCACTTCGTGGACCTGTTCAACCTGTTCATGGGGGGGCCGCCGGCGCGCGTGACCGCCATACTCGGCGACTTTCTCGGGCGCGACATGGACGACGAATCGTGGATCGCGCTGGACTATGAGACACCCGACGGGTCGGTGGTCTCGGCCCTGATCGAGACCGGTTACCATACCCCCGGAAAATACCGGGAGGTGAAGGTGCTGGGCGAACGCGCCAGTGCGGTCTGCGACTTCAACGTCGCACAGTACAAGGTCCGCATGTTCGACGCGCACCACGAGGTCGGCCGGGACGGCATCGTGGCGGTGGAGGAGACCACCCGCCAGCTCGAGTTCCCACCCGAGGAGCCGCTACTCGCCGAAGTGCGCGCATTCCTCGCTTCGATGACGAGCCGCACCCCCCCGTTGGCCGACGGCTGGGCCGGCTACTGGGCGGTGCGCGTGATCGAGCGCGCCCTGGAATCCGCGCGTGAGCGCAGGACACTGTCGCTGGATGCCTGAGCCGTACGCCGCATCCGGGCGCACCCCTTCCCTTACCCTTCTCAAGGAAACGAGCCGATGGACAAGATCCCCCTGTCACGAGTGTTTTTGAACGACGAGATCCGCGCGGCGGCGATGCAGGCGGTCGATTCGGGCAGCTACATCCTGGGCCCCGAGTGCCGGGCGTTCGAAGAGGAACTCGCCCGTTACGTGGGCAGGGAGCACTGCGTGCTGTCCTCGTCGTGGACCGCCGCGGTCATGCTCCTGCACCAGGCGATGGGCGTGTCCGAGGGAGACGAGATCATCATCCCCTCGCACACCGCCTTCCCGTCCGTCGAACCGCTGATCCACTGCGGCGCCAAACCCGTGTTCGTGGACGTCGATGAGAGCTATTGCCTGGACCCCGATGCGGTGGAGGCGGCGGTGACGCCGCGTACCGTGGGGATCCTCCCGGTCCACCTCTACGGCCACCCGGCGGACATGGACCGCCTCATGGCGATCGCCGAGCGGCACAAGCTGTGGGTGATGGAGGACTGCGCCCAGGCCCACGGCGCGCGCTACCGCGGGCGGCGCGTGGGTTCCATCGGCACCGCCAGTGCGTTCTCGTTCTACCCGTCGAAGAACCTGACGGTGATGGGCGACGGCGGCTGCATCATGACCAACGACGCGCAGGTCGCGGAGAAGGTCCGCATGCTGCGCAACCACGGGCGCAAGAGCAAGTTCACGCATGAGATCGTGGGCTACAATCTGCGCTTCAACGAGATCCAGGCCGCGATCGGACGCGTGATGCTGCGCCATCTCGACACGCTCAACGCGCACCGGCGCGAGGTGGCGGCACGCTACGACGAACGCCTGGCCGGTCTCGTCGAGATCCCGCGCGAACAGCCCTGGGCCGAGTCGGCCTACCATATGTACGTGATCCGCTCGCGCGATCGCGATGCGCTCGGCGCCTGGCTCAAGGAGCAGGGGATCGCCACCGGCATCCACTACCCGGTCTCCTGCCACCGACAGCCGGCGATCACCGGGCGCTACGCCGACCTCCCGCGGCTGCCGCGCACCGAGACGCTGGTCGACGAGATCCTGTCGCTGCCGATCTACGGCGAGCTTCCGCTGACGGACGTCGACCGCGTATGCGAGAAGATCGCCGAGTACCAAGGTTCCCGGTAGATGACCGGATCCGAGATCAGCTTTATCGTTCCCTGTTATAACGAAAAGGACAACCTGGGCCCGCTCGTCGAGGCGATCGAGGCTCAGGCCGATGCGCTCGATCTCGACTACGAGATCGTCGTCACCGACGATCGCAGTACCGACGGTTCCTGGGCGGTCCTGCAACAGCTCGCACGAACGCACCCGCGCCTGCGCGGCCAGCGTCTCGAGCGTAACTGCGGCGAGTCCGCGGCGAGCTTCGCGGCCATGCGCGCCGCCCGCGGCGCGATCCTCGTCACCCTGGACGCCGATCTTCAGAACGACCCGCGCGACCTGCCGGCGTTCCTCGCCGCGCTACGCGAGGCGGACTGCGTGTGCGGGACCCGCAAGCAGAGTCGGCGCGCCGGCGACGGCCGTCTGAAGAGCGTGGTCTCGCGCATCTCCAACGGCGTGCGCAGCCGCATACTCCGGGACCCGATCACCGACGCCGGTTGCACCTATCGGGCGTTCCGCCGCGAGTGCATCGATCAGGTCCCGTTCTTCAAGGGCGTACACCGCTTCCTGCCGATCCTCATCGGGCTGCAGGGCTATCGCGTGACCGAGGTTCCGGTCGCCAACCGGCAGCGGCACAGCGGGCGCAGCCACTACGGCGTATTGGACCGCGCCGGTGCCGTGATCGACATGTTCGCCGTGCGCTGGATGAAGAAACGAATGATCCGCTACTGCGTCACCGAACGTATTCCGCCGGAGTGAACCCGCCATGAACTGTGTATACAAAGGAGTCTGGCTTACCGACCCGCACCGCGTCCTCGGAATGGACTGGAGTTACCTGACCATCCTCGGACTGATCGGCACCGTCACCTTCTCGATGCGCTTCATCATCCAGTGGTTGGCGTCGGAACGCGCAGGCAAAAGCGTGATCCCCAACAACTTCTGGTACTGGAGCATCGGCGGCAGTCTGATCATGCTGTTCTACTTCACCTTCCAGCGCGATCCGGTGGGCGTCCTCGCCTACCTCCCCAACTCCGCGATCTACCTGCGCAACCTCTACCTGACGCGTAAGAACGAACGCAAACGCATGTGAGCAAACCGGGGACTGTGAGCAAATCGGGGACAGACCCCGGTTTCGGGGTTTCGCTGAACGACAGCGCCAAACCGGGGTCTGTCCCCGGTTAGTTTCCTATGGCGCGTGCGAGCGCAGGAACTGCGCGAGGATGCGCCCGGTGTGCGAGCGGCGCCGTGCGGTGATCTCCTCGGGCGTGCCTTGGGCGACGATGCGCCCGCCGCGGTCGCCGCCCTCGGGGCCGAGGTCGATTACCCAATCCGCCTCGGCGATCACGTCGAGGTTGTGTTCGATCACCAGCACGGAGTGACCCGCGTCGACCAGCCGATGCAGTACGCGCATCAGCTTCTCCACGTCGGCCATGTGCAGCCCGATGGTCGGCTCGTCGAGCAGATACAGGGTGTGAGCGTCCCCGCCGGGCGCCCGGCCCGCCGCACGCGGGTGCGCGCGCGCGAGTTCGGTGACCAGCTTGAGCCGCTGCGCCTCGCCGCCGCTCAGCGTCGGGCTCTGTTGGCCCAGGGTGAGGTAGCCGAGTCCGACCTCCTCCATGAGTTGCAGTGGGTGGCGGATGCGCGGGTGCGAGACGAAGAACCGGGCGGCCTCGGCCGCGCTCATCGCCAGCACCTCGGCGATGTTTTGGTCGCGGTAGCGCACCTCCAGCGTTTCGGCGTTGAAACGCCGCCCGCCGCAGGTCTCGCAGGTCACCGTCACGTCCGGCAGGAAGCTCATCTCGATGCGCTTCACCCCCTGGCCGTCGCACGACTCGCAACGCCCCCCCGCGACGTTGAAGGAGAACCGCCCCGGACCGTAGCCGCGCAGGCGCGCCTCGGTGGTCTCGGCGTAGCGCCGGCGCACCGCGTCCCAGACCCCGACATAGGTGGCCGGGCACGAGCGCGGCGTCTTGCCGATCGGTGTCTGGTCGACTTCCAGCAGGCGCTGCAGCGCCTGCCAGCCGGTGATGGCGCGGCAGCCGAAGGGGCGCGGCGGCGCGCCGCGGCGCCGGCCGCGCGCCGACAGCCGGCGCAGATTCTCGAGCAGCACGCCGCGCAGCAGACTGCTCTTGCCGCTGCCGCTGACGCCCGTCACGCACACCAGGCGCCCGAGCGGGATGCGCACCCGCAGATCCCTGAGGTTGTGCAGGTGCGCGCCCTCGATCTCCAGCGCCGGCGCGCCGGTGCGTCGGCGCGCGACCGCCCGACGGTGCGGGCGCATCGGATGAACGAGCGGGTGCGCCAGCAACCGCCCGGTTACCGAGTCCGGGTTGCGCATCAGCGCCCGCGCGCCGCCCTGCGCCACTACGCGCCCGCCGTGCACGCCGGCGCCGGGACCGAGGTCCAGCACGTGGTGCGCGCGGCGGATGGTCTCCTCGTCGTGCTCGACCACCACCACGGTATTGCCCTTTTTCTGCAGCCGCTCCAGGATGTCGAGCAGGCGCCGGTTGTCGCGCGGGTGCAGGCCGATGGTCGGCTCGTCCAGGACGTAGCACACCCCGCGCAGGTTGGAGCCGAGCTGCGCCGCGAGGCGGATGCGCTGCGCCTCGCCGCCGCTGAGGGTCGGTGCGGCGCGGTCCAGCGTGAGGTAGTCGAGCCCGACCTCGCGCAGGAACGCAAGCCGCGAACCGATCTCCGCGAGCGGGCCCTGTGCGATCTGCGCCGCGCGCCCGCGCAGGCGCAGCGCGGCGAAGGCCCGTTCGGCGCCGCTCACCGACAGCGCCGCGTAGGCGCCGATGTCGCGCCCGGCCAAGAGCACCGCCAGTGCCTCCGGGCGCAGCCGTCGGCCGCCGCAGGCGGGGCAGGGGTGCTCCTCGCCGTCCCACCGGCGGTTCCACCCGATCTCCTCGCCGGTCTGTTCTTCGTCGAAACCCTCGAGGATCAGCCCGGTCCCATAGCAGGACGCGCACCAGCCGTGACGCGAGTTGTAAGAGAACAGCCGCGGGTCCGGCTCGGGGAAGCCGCGCCCGCAGCCCGGACAGGCGCGTCGCGTCGAGAACAGCGTCGTCGCGCCGGGCACGCCGTCCTTGCCGCGCAGCGTCGCCACGCGCACCACGCCCTTGCCGAAATCCAGGGCGCACGCGATCGCCGCACGCAGTTCGGCTTCGCCGTGCGCCTCGACCGTCAGGGTCGCGACCGGCAGATCGATATCGTGCTCGCGGAAGCGCTCCAGCCGCGGCCAGGGGTCGGTGGGCACGCCCGCGCCGTCGACCACGAGCTGCGCGTAGCCCTTGGCCCGCGCCCACTTCGCGAGGTCGGTGTAGTAACCCTTGCGGGCGGTCACCAACGGCGCCAGGATCCGCACCCGGCGCCCGCGCCGGCGGCGCAGGATCCGCGCGACGATCACCTCCGGCGTCTGCGCTTCGATGGCGATCCCGCAGTCCGGGCAATGCGGCACGCCCAGCTTCACGAACAGCAGGCGCAGGAAGTGGTGGATCTCGGTGATCGTGGCGACGGTACTCTTGCGTCCGCCGCGGCTGGTGCGTTGCTCGATCGCCACCGTCGGCGGGATGCCGAATACCGCGTCGACCTCGGCTCGCGCGGCGGGTTGCACGAACTGGCGCGCGTAGGCGTTCAGCGACTCCAGGTAGCGGCGCTGGCCCTCGGCGAACAGGATGTCGAAGGCGAGCGTGCTCTTGCCGCTGCCGCTCACGCCGGTGATCACGGTGAAGCGTTCGCGCGGGATCTCCAGGTCGATGCCCTTGAGGTTGTGTTCGCGGGCGTTGCGGATCCGGATGGTGTTTCCCGCCCCGGCGCCGTTTCCATGTCGTGCCGCGTCGTGTTCCGCCGCCGCTTCGATCTGCGAAGCGGCGGACCCGGACGCGCGCAGCGCCGCGCCGGTGTGGCTCCCGGGGCAGGCCGCGACCTCGGCGGGGGTGCCCGCGCAGATCAGGCGACCGCCCGCCTCGCCGCCCTCCGGGCCAAGGTCGATGATCCGGTCCGCGGCGCGGATCACGTCCAGGTTGTGCTCGATGACCACCACCGAGTGGCCCTCGCTCAGCAGGCGCTCGAAGGCGCGCAGCAGCACCGCGATGTCGTGGAAGTGCAGGCCCGTCGTGGGCTCGTCGAACAGGAACAGGGTCGGCCCGCGGGGGCCGCCGCCGCGGCGTGCGAGGTGACCGGCGAGCTTGAGCCGCTGAGACTCGCCGCCGCTCAGGGTCGGCACGGGCTGGCCGAGCGCGAGGTAGTCGAGACCCACCCAGGACAGGGGTTCGAGCACACGCAATACCGCCTCTTCTCCGGTGAAGAACGCGCGCGCCTCCTCCACCGTCATCTCGAGCACTTCCGCGATCGAGGCCGAGCGGCCCGCGCCGTGGCGGCGCACCTCGAGGACCTCGGCACGGTAGCGCCGCCCGTCGCAGTCCGGGCAGCGCAGATAGAGATCGCTCAGGAACTGCATCTCGACGTGTTCGTAGCCGCTGCCGGTACAGGTCGGGCAACGGCCCGAGCCGGAGTTGAAACTGAAGGTGCCGGCGCTATAGTCGCGCTCGCGGGCCGCGGGCTCGGCGGCGAACAGCTTGCGGATCGGATCGAGGGCGCCGACGTAGCTGGCCGGATTGGAACGGGTGGTGCGGCCGATGGGTGCCTGGTCGACCAGCACGACGTCGGCGAGCCCTTCGTGGCCGGTCACGCCGCGGTGGCGCCCGGGTGGATCGGCGGGCCGGCCCATGAGCTTGCGCAGCGCGTTGTAGAGCACATCGCGCACCAGGGTCGATTTTCCAGAGCCGCTTACGCCGGTGATGCACACCAGGCGGTTGAGGGGGATCCGCACGTCGAGGTTCCGCAGGTTGTGCTCGCCGGCGCCGAGGAGGTGCAGGGCTCCCGCGTCCGGGCGCGCGCGCCGCGCGTGGTCGGCGTCCGGATCGATCACCGAGCGGCGCCCCGAGAGATACTGTGCGGTGAGCGAGCGCCGCGAATGCAACAAGGCACGCGGCGTCCCGAAGAACACCGCCTCGCCCCCGCGCGCCCCGGGACCCGGGCCGAGGTCCAGGATGCGATCGGCGGCGCACATCACCTGGGCGTCGTGCTCGACGACCAGCAGCGAGTTGCCGGCGTCGCGCAGGCGCTTCAGCACCCCGATCACGCGCCCGATGTCGCGCGCGTGCAGGCCGATGCTCGGCTCGTCGAGCACGAACAGGGTGTTCACCAGCGAGGTGCCGAGCGCCGTGGTGAGGTTGATGCGCTGCACCTCGCCGCCGCTCAGCGTGCGCGACTGACGGTCCAGCGTGAGGTAGCCGAGGCCCACCTCGACCAGATAGCGCAGCCGCGAGCGGATCTCGCCGAGCAGCAGATCGGTGGCCTCATCGAACGGCGCCGGCAGACGCAGCCCCGCAAAAAAGTCACGGCAGCGCGCGATCGGCAGGCAGACGAGCCCATGGAGATTGTAACCTTCGGATGCGCCGGTCGTGTCCCCCCCGAGTCGCCAAAGCAAGGCGTCGGGTTTCAGGCGCGCACCCGCACAGGCCGGGCACGGGTTGTAGGCCCGGTAGCGCGAGAGCAGCACGCGGATGTGCATGCGGTAGGCCTTGGTCTCCAGCCACTCGAAGAAGCGCCTTACCCCGTACCAGTGCCCGTCCTCCCAGAGCCCCTCGCCCTCCAGCACCCAGCGCCGATGCTCCGCACCGAGCGCGCGCCACGCCACGTCGGTGGGCACGCCGCGGCGTCGCGCGAAGCGCATCAGGTCGCCCTGGCACTCGCGGTAGCTCTCGCTCCGCCAGGGCTTGACCGCGCCGCCGGCCAGGGTGCGCTCCTCGTCCGGGACCACCAGCGCGTAGTCGATGCCGAGCACGCGACCGAAGCCGCGGCAGGTCTCGCAGGCCCCGATCGGCGAATTGAACGAGAACAGATTCGGGACCGGGTCGCGGTAGTGGAGATCGCACTCGGCGCAGTGCAGTTGCGCGGAGTAGCGCCATGGCGCCGCCTCGCCCGCCTCGTCCAGCGGATACACCGCGACCTGTCCGTGCCCGTAGTGCAGGGCGGCCTCGAGGGCCTCGACCAGCGCCGCGCGCCGCTCCGGTGCGAGCCGCACGCGCGCCTGCACGACCTCGAGCCGTGCGCCCGCGCGGCGGTGGACGCGCGTATAGCCCTGGCGCACGAGCAGCGTGCGCACCTCCTCTTCCGAGAAGTTCTCGGGGATCGTGACCGGGAAGGTGACCCGCGCGCGATCGGTGCCCGTCGCCCCGGCGCGCTCCAGCAGATCGGCGCAGATCGTCTCCGGCGTGTCCCGGCGTACCGCTCGCCCGCAGCCGCGGCAATGGAGCCGTGCGGCGCGCGCGAACAGCAGCTTGAGGTGGTCATTGAGTTCGGTCATGGTGCCCACCGTGGAACGCGAGGTGCGCACGGGATTGGTCTGATCCACGGCGATCGCCGGCGGGATGCCGTCGATACGCTCCACCCGCGGCTTGTCCATGCGCTCCAGGAACTGTCGCGCGTAGGGCGAGAAGGTCTCTACGTAGCGCCGCTGCCCCTCGGCATAGACGGTGTCGAAGGCGAACGAGGACTTGCCCGAGCCGCTCACGCCGGTGACGACGATCAACTCGTGCAGCGGGAGCTTCAGGTCGAGGCCCTTCAGGTTGTGCTGGCGGGCGCCTTCGATGCGGATGAACTCGCGGGCCATCGGGTCTCCTTGCGCCCCCCGACCGTGCCCGGCGGGGGGCGTCCATTGTACCGTGATGGGGCATGGCATCCGCGCCCCGGGACCGTTATCCTTTACGCGCGCGGATCGCGGTGATCCGCGATGGAGGATGGCGCGATGAACATTCGGTGCATGGAGACGTTGAGTGCGCGCCGGCGCGGCGCGCTGGTCGCGATCCTGATGGCCTGCGCGGTCGGTCTCGCCCCGATCTCGCCCGCCTGGGGGGCGCAACCGCCCGGCTCGGGCGACGGCGGTACCGGAACACCGTCGGGCGTGGCGATGCAGGCCGCGGCTTGGCTGGCGTCGGTCCCGTACGGCGCGCTCAAGCTGGCCTATGCGGCTTCGGGGGGTATCATCGGGGGGGTGACCTACGTGCTCTCCGGCGGCAACCGCCAGGCCGCCGACGCGGTGTGGGTCCCGAGCGTCTACGGCAACTACGTCCTCAGCCCGGCGCAACTGCGCGGGCAGGAGCCGATCCACTTCGTCGGCAGCCGCAGCCCGAACCCGCCGCACGCCGCGCAAGCGGCCCCCGCGCCCGGCGTCACCCGGGGAGATCGGGCGGGCGCCTCCGCCTACCCTTTGCAGCCGCGCGAGCCGCCCGCCCGGTGACGCCACAGCGGGCGGTTCGTGCCGCCCTCCGTCGCCTCGCGGCGCGAGTACGGGCCGCGCGCGGCACCACCGTCCCGCGTCATCCGGCGCGAATGTTCGCGCCGACGCAATCGCAGGCGGGACGAAGCACGGCGTCGGGCAGGACAGCTCGCGAGCGTCCGTTCCGGATGGTCGGGAAACGAGACCGGCTTCAACCTGGATTTACATTTAGGGGCTTGTGCCGCGACAAATCCGGAACCCGCCCCCCAAATTATTGTAGGCAATCAAATTTGCTCAAGGCCAAGGAGCGATCTCTTATGAAATCACTGAAAATTGCAATCATTGCTTCAAGTTTGGTATTTCCGGGCTTGGCGGTTCCGGTATTTGCATCGACTGCGCAATACCCGAAGATGCCGAAAATCAATACGAGCCGATATCCAAAAGGCGAACTCGGCCGAATGGTGAGGCTGGGCGAAAACATCATGAACAACACTTACACAAACCCCCTCACAAAAGACATGGTCGGGAACAAGCTCAATTGCAGGAGTTGTCATTTGGCGGGAAGTGATGGAAAACCGGGGACCGCCAAAGGCATCGGGACCTTCATAGGAACGGCCGCAGCGTTTCCCGCCTATTCAAAAAGAGAAAAGACGGTACAGACTCTTCAGGATAGGATCAATAACTGCTTCATGAGAAGCATGAACGGCAAAAGGCCGATCATCGACACCAAGGCAAGCATTGCCATGGCCGCCTATATTACTTGGCTGTCCCAAGGCCTCCCCATGAAAATGAACGAAAAAAGGCCTTGCGGATTATATAACTCGAACCGGTGGGCGAAAAGTGTCAAGAAATTTGCAAAAATACAAAGAAAGGCGACCCACCGAAACTACCTGGCCGGCAAAGAGATATTTGAAAACAAATGTGCCTCGTGCCATGGGACGAACGGAGAAGGGGTGGGGTCGTTCCCTCCGCTTTGGGGAAAGACCTCCAAAGGCGAATGGTTGTCGTATAACACCGGTTCCGGCATGAGCAAATTGAACAAAGGGGCGGCATGGGCCCAGTCGAATATGCCTCTGGGTCAGGGCGGAACGTTAACAAACCAGGAAGCGGCCGATGTAATGCTTTATGTGGATGCTCAGCCAAGAGCGGACTTTGATCTTCAAAAAGGTCTGTTCCCAAGGGCCAAGATGGGATATTACAACTCCGACGTGTTGAAAGAGCATCATAGCGTTAGAAGCAACTTCAAGGCGTTCGGGCTTGACCTGGATAAAATCAGGGGCTCCGTAAAGTAACGTCCATAGGCTCTTTCCATAGGCTCTTTGCCGGAATCCGTGGACGGTTCCGGCGTAGCTGCGAGGCGCCCGCCGGTGGTTTGAGCGGGTGGAGAACGGTGTAAGGAGAAACGTCCCGGCTTCTTCTCCGAGAAGATGGAGGCGCGTAGCGACTTCATTCGGCGGAAGAAGACCGGGATGCAATTGAAGGCCGTCCTGAAACGGGTTCGGACGTTCGAGTCGTTTGCGTAGTCTGCGGGCCGGGGCCCGCCCTACAGATGCAGGCGGTCCAGGCGCAAGCGCTGGCGTTCGTCGAACAGGCGCCGCGCACCGAGCCACACCGCACCCATCGTGCCGAAACCGGTACCCGCGGCGATCAGGAACATGATCAGGATCTGATACTTCACCGCCTCGACCGGCGGGCTCCCGGCGAGGATCTGGCCGGTCATCATGCCGGGCAGACTGACGATGCCGGCGGCCGACATCGCGTTGATGATGGGGATCAGACCGCTGCGCATGCTGTCCCGGCGGATGTCGCCGATCGCCCGGCCCCAGTCCTGACCGAGCACCAAGCGCCCCTCGATCACCGCGTGCTGCTGCCACGCCTCCTGGGTAAGACGATCCATGGCGATGGCGATGCCGTTCATGGTATTGCCGAGCAACATCCCGAGCAGCGGGATGGCGTACTGCGGCTGATACCAGGGTTGCGGCCCGATGACGACGGTCAGCGCGAGCAGCGTGACGGCGAAGGAGGAGACGAACATCGACAGGGTACCGACGCCGAACCCCCACCAGCCGGCGAGCCGGCGGCGCTGGCGCGCCATCACCTCGCGCCCGGCGAGCAGCAGCATGACCAGCGAGATGCCGCCGATCCACAACAGGTGCACGCGCGCGAACACCGCCTTGAGCACCAGCCCGACGAGCAGGAGCTGAACGGTCGTACGCAGCGCCGCAATGAGGAGCGGTCGGGTCATGCCGAGGTGCACGCGCGCCGAGAACAGTGCGAGCGCCAGCACCAGCAGGGCGGCGAGACCGAGATCCAGGGGTGTGAGGTGGATCAGGTGCATCCGCGCGCCTGCGTCGCGACCGTGATCAGCCGGCCCGCGTCCATGTGCAGCCGGTGCGTGGCCACGCGCGCGAGTTGATCGGTATCGTGCGCCACCCACACCACGGCGGCCCCGCCCGCCTCGCGGTAGTCGCGAATCAACGCCTCGACGCGCGCGCGGCCGGCATCATCGAGGTTCGCGGTGGGCTCGTCCAACAGCAGGACCTCGGGACGGTTCTCCAGAAGCCGCAGCAGCGCCAAGCGCTGACGCTCGCCGCTGGAGAGCCGGCGCACCTCCCAGTCGAGCGCTGCGGCCGGCAGGCCGAGCCGCTCCAGGCCGTCGGTGGGGTCCCCCTGGAAGTGGTCCCGCACCCGCTCGCCCCACCAAGCGCTCTCGGCCGCCAGCAGCCCCACCCGCCGGCGCCAGACCGGCGGCGGGATACGGCGCGCGGGAACGCCGTCCAGGCGCACTTCTCCCTCGTGCGGATCGAGGTCCGCGAGCGCCCGCAACAGCAGCGTCTTACCCGCTCCAGACGGTCCGCTCACGCCGGCGCACTCGCCCGCCGCAAGGGCGAAACTCGCCGGTTTCAGGTGCGGCGTGCGCAGGGACTCGACTTCCAGACGGTTCAGGTCCGGACTCCTCGACCGCCTCGGGCGCGCCCGCTTGGCAGCGCCCCGAGCGATCCGCTATGGTACCCTGGGTTTCAGGTCAACGGTACGCCGTCGCCGCGTTGCGAGGTTGAAATGGAAGCTCCGGTCATCGCCCGAAAGGGCCCGTTTCCAGTCGAATTGGACCCCGGCACCTACTGGTGGTGCGCCTGCGGGCGTTCCAAGGACCAGCCGTTCTGCGACGGCTCCCATAAAGGCACCGGCTTCTTACCGGTGAAGCTGGAGATCCACGAGAAGACCCGCGTCGCCTTGTGCGGCTGCAAGCATACCCACGACCCACCCTACTGCGACGGCACACACAAAAGCCTCACCTGAATCGGATCGGCTCGGAGAAGGGGGCGCCTTCGGCCGCATTATTGATGGTGTTCCGAGGCATCCGGTACATCGTTCACGACCTGCGGCGGAAGCTGTGTGTGCTCGCGCAGCAGTGTCTCGAACGCATCGCGCGGCAGCGGGCGCGAGATCCAGAATCCCTGGCCGCGGTCCACGCCGAACTCGCGCAGCAACCGGTACTGCGCCTCGGTCTCGATCCCCTCGGCCACGGTGATGCACCCCAACCCTCGGGCGAGTTCCGTCACCGCCTTTATGATCGCCCGGTCCGCGGGACTCGAGACCACCTCCGTGACGAATGCACGATCGATCTTGATGACCTGCACCGGCAGGCGCCGGAGATAGGTGAGCGAGGCATGCCCGGTGCCGAAGTCGTCGATCGCGAAGCGTACCCCGAGTTCCGCCAAGCTGCGTAGCGCCGCCGCGCTGCGCTGCACATCCTGCATCACCGCCGTTTCGGTCACCTCCAACTCGAGTGCGGAGGGATCGACGTGCGCGACGGCCAGCGCGCGGCGCAACCTGAGCGGATAGTCCGGATTGCGCAGTTCCTCGGCGCTGAGGTTGAGCGAGAGCCGCAGGCGCAGCCCGCGCGACTCCCACGCCTTGAGATCTCGACAGGCGCGGCGCACCACCCACTCGCCGAGCGCGGAGATCCGGCCGGTGGCCTCGGCGAGCGGAATGAACTCGCCGGGCGGCAGCAGACCGCGCTGCGGATCCTCCCAGCGGATCAACGCCTCGGCGCCCGCCAGCCGGCGCTGAGCCAGGTCGATGATCGGTTGGTAATACAGGACGAATTCATCGTCGGCGAGCCCGCGTTCGACGGCCTGCTGGAAACCGACACGCGCAACGCTGCGACGGCTGTTGTCGGGGTCGTAGAGGGCGATCTGCCCGTACCCGGCCTGCTGCGCCGAGTGCGCGGCACTGGCCACCGCGCGCAGCAGATCATCGGCGCTGTCGGCGTCGTCCGGGAAGCAGCTCACACCGACCGTGGCGTTCAGGCGCAGGGTCTGTTCACCCACGAACAGCGGCTCGTTGAGAACCTCCTGCAGTCGCCGCGCCAAGCGGTGGACCCTCAGCAGATCGGCGCCGGGGACACCCACCAGATACTGTTCGACACCGAGATGGGCCACCAGCGCATTCGGGTCCGAGATCCGCCCGAACAAGCGCCGCGCCACCTCCTGGAGAACCCGCTGGGCGCCGCCCGCGCCGACGGCGTCGTGGACGTCCGCGAAGTCGTCGATGTGCACCTGCAACAGGCCGAGCGTGCGCTCGCCCTCGGCGAGCCGGTGTTCCAGCCACTCGCGTGCGGCCAGCAGGTTGGGCAGCCCCGTGATCGGGTCGTGGCGCTCGCCGGCCGCGAGCGCGCGCAGGTGTGCGCGCTCGCGCTGCAGCAACACCCGGGACAACGTCACGTAAGCGGCCAGCCCAAGCAGGCTGAGCACCAGAAACGGCATGCTGTCATGCCACCACGCGCCCCACACGTCGGATTCCGGCACGCTGATGTAGACCGTCATCGGAAACCCGGGCAGGCGCGCATAGCGCCCGATGCGCTGCGTCCAGTCGCTCTGGACGCGACCCCGGTAGGCCCCGCGCGCGCGATGCGGGTAACGCTTGAGGGCCTGCATCAGCGGCCCGGCCATGTGCGCGGTATAGAGTCGCCCGGGATGGAGCGCCGGCAGCCGCGCCACGTGCAGCCCGTCGAGACGCAGCAGACCGATGGCCATATCCGAGGACATGCGCACGGCGCGCCAGTGGCGGGTCAGGGTCGTGAGCAGCATGCTCGCCTGGAGAATGAAGCGCGGACGCCCGTCGGGCGAGCGCACCGCGTAGCGCACCGGGACACGCCAGACCCCGAGCACCAAGCCCTTCTGAGTCTTACCGATCCAGATCCCGTGCGCGCCCAGCGCCGCCCGGATGCTCGCCAGTACCGCGGGGCGGCGGCGCGGATCCGGCAACGGCGCACCGAACGGACGCGCCGTGTTGATCAGCATCCGCCCGTCGGGTGCGAACAGCACCATGCTCGCCACGATCGGATGATGGCGCTGGTAGGCCTTCAGGAGTGCGTAGGAACGTGCCCGGAAATCGCCTTGTGTCCGCGCGGGCAACTGCCCGCCCAGATAGGTCAGGTCGTTGCCCAACCCGGAGAAGATCGCGTCCACCCCGTTCGCCGCCATGGCGACTTCGATACCCAACTCGGAATCGATGCGATTGAAGCTCTGGTGCCAACTCCAGACCGCGAACGCGGCGAGCACCAGCATACCGCCGCTGACGAACAGCAGGGTGACCCGGCGCCACAGGCGCCCGGGCTCCGGGGCGCGGCCTTCCGGTAGGGCGGTTGGCCCGGCGGATTGCGGCACGGTCATGGACTCCAGGTCCGGGGCACTCCCTCTGGACCGCCACCTATATCCAGGCACGCCACCGAACCTCGCGGGCGCGCGTGCACAAAAGCGAAACGACGATCGAAAACAAATTCATTATAGTCAAAGTTGTACGTACCGCCAACGCGAGCTTCGGCACGAAGGGGAAATACACGCAAAAAAAACGGGCGCCGAAGCGCCCGCTCGAAGAGAAGGGCACACGCCCGGGGTCAGAGGTTATAGCCGCGCTCGTCGTGCAGCGCGATATCCAACCCCTCCGTCTCCGCCTCTTCGGACACCCGCAGACCGATGAAGACATCGACGATCTTGAGCAGGATGAGGCTGACGATGGCATCGTAGACCAGCGTCGAGAGCACCGCGATGATCTGGATCCCGACCTGCCTGCCCATCGTCACGCCCTCGGCCAGACCGGCCCCACCCAGCCCCTTGACTACGAACACGCCGGTGAGAATGGCGCCGATCGCGCCGCCGATGGCGTGTACCCCGAAGGCATCGAGCGCATCGTCATAACCCATGGCCGGCTTGAGTTTGGCCACGGCCAGGTAGCACACCAGCCCGGCGGCGAAGCCGATGGCGATGGCGCCCATGGGGCCGACGAAGCCCGACGCCGGGGTGATGGCGACCAACCCCGCCACCGCACCGGAGGCGATACCCAATACGCTCGGCTTGCCGTGGGCGATCCACTCACTGAACATCCAGGTGAGTGCCGCGGCGGCGGTGGCGATCTGAGTGACGGCCATGGCCATACCCGCGGTGCCGTCGGCGGCCAGTTCGCTCCCGGCATTGAAGCCGAACCAACCCACCCACAGCATGCCGGCCCCGATCACGGTCAACATCAGGCTGTGAGGCGGCATCGCGGTACCCGGGTAGCCCTTGCGCTTGCCCATGACCAGCGCCGCCATCAGGCCGGCGATACCGGCGTTGATATGCACCACCGTACCGCCGGCGAAGTCCAGTGCACCAAACTTCTCCAGCCAGCCGCCGCCCCACACCCAGTGTGCGATGGGTGCGTAGACGAAGGTCAGCCACAAGCCTATGAACCAGAGCATCGCGGAGAACTTCATGCGTTCGGCGAAGGCACCGACCATCAGCGCCGGCGTGATGATGGCGAAGGTGAGTTGGAACATCGAGAACACCGACTCGGGGATGGTCCCGTGCAGCGTGTCACGCCCGACGCCCGCCATAAACGCCTTGCCGAATCCGCCGATCCACTGCTGCATGGAGCCGCCGTTGCCGAAGGCGAGTCCGTAGACGTAGATCACCCACAGCAGCGTCACCAAGCAGGTGATGGCGAAGCACTGCATCATCACCGACATGGCGTTCTTGGCGCGAACCATGCCCGCGTAGAACAGCGACAGCCCCGGGATGGTCATGAACAGCACCAGGGCGGTGGAGGTGAGCATCCAGGCGGTATTACCCGTATCGAGCTTGGTGGTGCCCGCCAGCGCCAGGGCCGGCAACAGCAGAGCCACTGCGGCGAAGGCGCCGCCGATGCCCGCGTGCTTACGTATTTTCATGATCGAGCTCCTCCCCCAGGTCCTAGAGCGCATCCGTGCCGGCTTCGCCGGTACGGATGCGGATCGCCTGTTCCAGGTTGTAGACGAAGATCTTGCCGTCGCCGATCTTGCCGGTCTGGGCCGAATTGCGAACCGCGTCGATGACCCGGTCGAGCAGTGCGTCGTCGACGGCCACCTCCACCTTCACCTTCGGCAGAAAATCGACCACGTACTCGGCGCCGCGATAGAGTTCGGTATGGCCCTTCTGGCGCCCGAAGCCCTTCACCTCGGTGACGGTGATGCCCTGCACCCCGATGTCGGAGAGGGCCTCGCGCACGTCGTCCAGCTTGAACGGCTTGATGATTGCAGTGACTAATTTCATTTGAGAGTCCTCCATTCGCGCCGGCCCGGGGCGCAGGCCCGCCGTGCGGGATCAGAGATCGAAGCTCTTGGTCCAGTTGACGAACAGTTTGGGCTTGCCGTCGACGAAGCGGCTGCTGTTCAGGGTCGTGTCGCTGACGGTGATCGCGAAGTCACCGAGCTTGCCCACGCTCTTGGTCAGGCTGGCGTTGAAGTCGGTGTAGCTGTCGAAGGCCGCCGCCGTGGGATTGTCGAAGTTGTAGCGCCCGATGTGCGCGCCCACCGTCAGGCCCTTGCCGACCGGCAGCGGGTAGCTGACCGCGACCTCGTAGTATTGCGCGTTGGTCCTTGTACCGAAGACGTCGTTGGTGAAATGCCCCGCCGCGCTGAACGGACCGTAGCTCAGCCCCGCGGAAAATTCCGTCCAGTTCAGACCGGTACTTTGCGGGTAGAGGTACTTGATAACGCCGAGGTCGATTCCGACCCCATTGAAGGTCTTGCTGAAGCCGCCGTATAGATCGACTTCTTGAGCGCTTGTCGATGTCGGAACCGTTACCTTACAACCAGAGCCGCACTTGACGGTCTGCGTACCGGGAAAAGAGACGTTCGACGTCCAGGTCCCCACATAGAAACCAGACGAGTGGGAATAGTCGATACCCCCTGAGATCGCGGCTCCGTCGTTGGTCTGGGTCGTACCCCGCCAGACATAGTCGGAGGTGGCGCCGATATTGGCAGTGAGATCCGCGTGGGCGGGCACCGCGACGAGCAGACCGGTGGCCGCGACCAGAGTCGAACAGGTTCGGGCAATGCGCATCATGAGCTGGTCCCCCTACGCGATCGTTGGATTCCACGCCCGGGAATTTCATCGGGCGGTGCGGCCGCACACAGCACGACACGCGGGCCTTGCTTTGCAGATCCCGTGCCAGCCATAGTTCACGTTAAATAACAATGGGTTGTAATACTTTAGGATATCGGTCCGCAGTGGGAGGCACCACCATGGGGCGGCCCGCGCGACGGAACGCACAAAAACGGTGCGCAACGCATCGCCGAGCGGCGGGACAGCCCCGCGCGCCTTGGCGTACACTGTTGCGCTGAAGTTTCAGCGGAAATAATCGATATGGACCCCAAGACTCTCGACGACCTGGCCCGCCGGCTCGCGGAAGCGGTGCCCTCCGCAGTGCGCGGATTCCAGGAAGATCTGCAGAAGAACCTGCGTGCGGGCCTGCAGGCCGCCTTCGCGCGCCTGGACTTGGTGCCCCGGCAGGAATTCGACGTCCAGTCGGAGGTCCTGGCGCGTACGCGGGAGAAACTCGAGGCGCTGGAGGCGCGGGTCGCCGAACTGGAACGGCGGGGACAGGAACCCCCGCCGGGGTAAACCGCCGGGCGCCGCCGGAGGCACGCCCCCGAAAACCGGGAAGGGAAGCCGATGGCCCTAGCGGTCACCTACAGTCGTGCCCAGGAGGGCGTGAGCGCCCCGGGCGTCACCGTGGAGGTGCACCTCAGCAACGGCCTGCCAGGCCTGACGCTGGTCGGACTGCCCGAGACCACGGTCCGCGAGAGCAAGGATCGGGTACGGGGCGCGGTGGTCAACAGCGCCTTCGAGTTTCCGGCGCGGCGGATCACCATCAACTTGGCGCCTGCGGATCTGCCCAAGGAGGGGGGGCGCTTCGATCTGGCGATCGCCGTCGCGATCCTGGCCGCCTCGGGACAGATCCCCTCCGCCCTGCTCGCCGGCTATGAATTCCTCGGAGAACTGGCGCTGACCGGCGAGTTGCGCAGCGTGCGCGGCGTACTCCCGTCCGCCCTCCAGACGCGCGCCGCCGGCCGCACACTGGTGGCGCCGACCGCCAACGCCGAGGAGGCGGCCCTGGCCTCGGGACTGACCGTCCTCGGGGCCGGGCACCTGCTGGAGGTCTGCGCGCACCTCAACGGCACCCGCCCGCTCGCGCCGCACCGGCGCCCGGCGTGGGCCGATCAGGCCCCGTGCACGGAAGATCTGGCGGAAGTGCGCGGCCAGTATCATGCCAAGCGGGCCTTGGAGGTCGCCGCCGCCGGCGGGCACAGCCTGCTGCTGATCGGCCCGCCGGGTACCGGCAAATCGATGCTGGCGAGCCGCCTCCCGGGCATCCTGCCGCCCATGGAGGAAGACGAAGCCCTGGAGAGCGCGGCCATCGCCTCGGTGAGCCATCAGGGCTTCGTGCCGGCCACTTGGCGCCGGCGCCCGTTCCGCGCCCCCCACCACACCGCCTCCGGCGTGGCCCTGGTCGGCGGCGGCAGCAACCCGCGCCCGGGCGAGATCTCGCTGGCACACCACGGCGTATTGTTCCTCGACGAGTTGCCGGAGTTCGACCGGCGCGTACTCGAGGTACTGCGCGAACCCCTGGAATCGGGCCGCATCACCATCTCGCGGGCGGCGCGCCAGGCGGATTTTCCGGCGCGTTTTCAACTGATCGCGGCGATGAACCCCTGCCCCTGCGGCTATCTGGGCGACCCCCTCGGTCGCTGCCGATGCACGGCGGAGCAGGTACAGCGCTACCGCGCGCGCGTCTCCGGCCCGCTGCTCGACCGCATCGACCTGCACGTGGAAGCGCCGCGCCTGGCGCGGGACCAGTTGCTGGGCCCACCGGACGGCGAGTCGTCCGCGACGGTGCGCCAGCGCGTAAGCCGGGCCCGCGCCCGGCAATTGATGCGTGCCGGAAAGCCGAATGCGGCGCTGCGAAACCCGGAGGTCGATCGATGGTGCGCGCTGCAGCCGGAAGATCGGCAGTTACTCAGCCGGGCGATCGAGTACCTGGGCCTGTCCGCGCGCGCCTACCACCGCGTGCTCAAGGTGGCGCGCACCATCGCCGACCTGGCGGACACCACCGAGATCCGCACCACCCACCTCACCGAGGCCATCGGCTACCGGCGCCTCGACCGCGCCCCGCCCGCCCACGGGTAACCAACCCCCGCGGGGTCAGGCTTGACTTATGGGTATTTGCAGAGGTTCCCCCTATCTGCTACCAAGCCGTTCTTCGATCCCGGGCTCCCGAGTTTGCCGCTGATGCAATCGGTCGGCGGCTTGACCGAGCCCGGACCGTTTCCGCCCCAGGTGCGTAGCCAGATCGGTCAGTGACAAACTTTTCATTTTCAGAACAACGAATACCCATATGTCAAGCCTGACCCCGCGTTCCCCGCGTTCGCGGCGGCGTAGACGCTGGCACCGACGGCGGGGTATCCTCTGGCGTCCCGCGCCCGTAGCTCAGTTGGATAGAGTGTCGGCCTCCGAAGCCGAAAGTCACAGGTTCGAATCCTGTCGGGCGCACCATGTTATAGGGACTGTTATAGTGTTATAGGGACAGACCACGGTTTCCCGTCGCTCCAGGAAAGTCTGAGCGGCCGCGGCGACCGACTGATTAAGGAAACCGTGGTCTGTCCCCGGTTTCGTTGAGGAGTGGCGGAACCGATGAAGGCGGGAGGTCACTCGCATCTGCGCACTGTCGGTCCGTGGCTGGTCATCGTCGGCTACACGGTCGGCTATCCGGCACGAGGCGGCGCGGTCGAGGTCGCCTCTCTGCTCCTGGTGATGGCGGGACTCGCCGGGACCGCGTTCCTCTGAGCGCCGGCGTCAGTCCCGCCCGGCGCCCGGACAGACGTTCTCCAGCGTGGCGATGCCGAGCATCCAGGTCTTCACCCGGATCATGTGGATCGGCCGCCCGTTGTAGGCGTTCACCAACCGCCACCCGCGCCGGCCCGCGCGGTCGAGTCCGATTCGGCATTCGTGGTAGTTCATGAGCAAACCGTTGGCGAGGTAGCGGATCACCAGCACGCCACGACCGGTGCGCGAATCGATGCGGCCGCGGAGCAGGATCGCCTCGACCCCCCGCCCCCGTCCGAGGACCACGCCCCGGCGGCTTTCGATCCGCCGCAATGGATAGACGCGACGCGTGACCTTGTCCGCCCCGCCACTCGCTGCGTGGTACGTTTCGACGGCGATCGCGCGCACCGCATCCCGGGCGTCCACGATGAGGGCGAGGCGGCTGAGGCCGGCATCGCGATCGTTGGTGATCCCCGCCAGGGGCAGGACCTCGGTGCCGGACGGCGGTGAACCGTGAGCGGTGGCGAGGACGTTCGCGCTGAACAGCACCCCAAGCGCCAACAGCAGGCGCGCAAGAATACGGGCCATGAGGACTCCGGGCGCGCCCATGCCGGACGGGGCGCGGCGATGATCGATCCGGTGAGGGGTGGAATCGGCATCGACCGCGGTGCGGCGGCCTTGAGCCAACGGGCCGCGCAGTATAACTCGGCCGCGCGTCCCGATCCAGGCCGCGCCGCCAAGCGCTGGCGGGGTGGGGACATGGCTCAGCGCTGGGTGAGCGCCGCGTTGCTCGATGCGGAGAAGCGGTTCCGTCGCGTGCGCGGTCATCGCGACCTGTCTCTGCTCGCCACCGCCCTGGATGCCCGCTCACCAGGGGTTACCGAAACCGCGAGGGTCACCTAAAATCCATGATCATGGGGTCCGCCGCCTCCCGAAGTTCAACAGCGGATGGGCCAATCCCTGCTGTCATGAGGAGCTGTGACACGCCGCGACAGCCTACTGTGACAAGCTGTGACACGAAGCTGTGGCGGCCTCGCGATCCGGTGCGCGCCACGCTGCGTCCCATGACGGAGGACCTCGCCTGATGCCCGGCCGTCACACCGAAGCTGCCATCGAGGCCTATCTCACGAACCCGTGAGGGTACGTCGCCGGAGATCGAGAGGTCTTCGATGCCGGGCGCTGCCTCGACCACAGCGCGTTTCTCGCCTTCATGGAAGAAACCCAGCTCGAGCAGTGGGCCGACGACATGGTGCTCGCCGCCGAGCAGCCCCTGCCCGATCTGGACTCGGAAGCCCTCGACTTCCGATCTGCTTCCGAGTTGTTCGCCCCGGTGCGCCGACTCGCCCGGCGTCACCTGGAAACTCTGCGTCTGGTCACGAATTACCAGGGCCGGAAAGTGCCGACGGTGGGCGGAGTGCTCCTCTATCGGGCGGGATCGCCTGTCGCGATTTCCCGATGCCTGGATCCAGGCCGGGCGCTTCGCCGGCACGGACCGCGCCAAGATCCTCGACCAGGCCCGGATCGAAGAGTCCCTCCCGGCGGCCATCGAGGCGGCGATCGACTTCGTCGAGAAGCACTCGCTGCACGGCGCGGCCATCGGCCGGGTGCGCCGGACCGACCGATGGAGCCTGCCCCCGGCCGCAGTTCGCGAGGCGATCGTCAACGCGGTGGCACACGTCGACTACGCCCAGCGAGGCGCCCCCATCCGCTTGGCGATCTTCGACGACCGGCTCGAGGT